>ERZ808240.4840-NODE-4840-length-11484-cov-4.714586_pt1 | contig 11484 bp, 8 predicted proteins | sample MGYA00521084_ERZ808240 | MGnify/ENA primary metagenome ERZ808240 (study PRJEB31516, sample SAMN03275571) | gut metagenome | biome: mammalia-associated habitat; material: feces | host: Papio cynocephalus | place: Kenya | collected 2012-08-06 ... | reverse complement strand
CCAGATAAGCCCATTTCCAGCCGTTTGCACAAGCAACGATGGTAGCGAATGCAGCTGCAACGATCAACGCGATGTGTGGTTCGCCGCCGTCATCGACAATAATTGACCACATCAGTGCGCCAACCATGACGAGCATAACGAGTAAGCATTGCCACAAAGGAATCTTTTTACCCATAATAAGTCCTCCTACTATAAAGTTGTTAAAAATAAAGTATAAAGCCGACAGAACCGTAAGCAATTGTTCTGCCAAGAACTATTTTAACTGAATTGTTAAAATTTTTTCAAGTCAACTTTCGTATATTTCCAGTCAACTTTCGTATGTGTTCTCTTAGCGCTCTCTTTGCGGTCTGTTAGCGTTATCTTAGCACACAAAAGATCGAATGTCCATTTGTGTTCCTGCACAACGACACGAAAACGGCCAGATCTGAGACAAAAAGAAATAAAAAAACAAAATATTTTCTTTTGTGTTACGCATTGCCATGCATGGGGTATCATTGTATAATAATCCTACAACGCTTACGGACATACGCGAAGCGAAACTTGCTATACTATAGGAGGTAAAACATGCATTGTACAAAAAAAATCACAGATGACCTCATCTGGGTCGGCGCCAACGACCGGCGTCTGGCAATGTTTGAGGGCGTCTACTCTGTTCCACGCGGCGTTTCCTATAATTCCTATCTGCTCCTGGACGACATCAATGTGCTCTTTGATACCGTGGATAAGGCGGTCAGCAAGACCTTCTTTGAAAATCTGACACACGCGTTGGACGGCAGGAATCTGGACTTCGTCGTCGTGCAGCATATGGAGCCGGATCATTCGGCAACCTTGATGGAGCTTTTGCTGCGCTACCCGAACGTGAAGGTCGTATGTAACCAGAAGATTCTGACGATGATCCGGCAATTCTTCCAGCTCGACCTCACAGGCAAAGCTTTTGTTGTCGAGGAAGGTGCCACACTCTCCACCGGACATCATACGCTCAAATTCCTTTTTGCGCCGATGGTACATTGGCCGGAAGTCATGGTAACCTTCGACGAAACAACCGGCACACTGTTCTCCGCAGATGCCTTCGGTACCTTTGGAGCGCTCAACGGCGCAATTTTTGCGGATGAAGTCGATTTTAACCAGGAATATCTGGATGAAGCACGTCGTTACTACTGCAATATTGTCGGTAAGTACGGCACACAGGTGCAGTCTCTGCTCAAAAAGGCTCACGGACTGGATCTCAAAATGATTTGTCCTCTGCACGGCTTTGTGTGGAGAAGAAATCTTCAGGATTATTTCGATAAATATGTAAAGTGGAGTACTTACACACCGGAGGAAACCGGCGTGATGATCGCCTACGCTTCGGTCTATGGCAATACCGAGAACACCGCCGAAATTGTTTCTTCCCGTCTGCGCGATCTCGGTGTTAAAACGGTAATGTACGATGTGTCAGTCACGCCGGCCTCCGAAATCATCGCAGCCGCTTTCAAGTGGAGTCATCTGCTGTTCGCCTCGACCACCTACAACGCAGGCATCTTTATTTCTATGGAGGATCTGCTGCGCGATCTTGCTGCGCATAATATCCAAAACCGCACCGTTGCTTTGATCGAAAACGGTTCCTGGGCGCCGACCAGCGGCAAACTGATGCGTCAGATCCTAGAAGAATGTAAGGATATGACGATTTTGAACGAAACACTGACGTTGAAGTCCTCCCTTGCGCCGGAGCAGGAAACAGAAATCGACGCGCTGGTCAAGGCGATCTCTGATACGATCCCGCGCTTCGAAAAACCGGTCATTGACGAGGCTGCCATGGCAGAGGCCAAGATCGATCCTTCCGTATTCCATAAGTTCTCCTACGGTCTGTTTGTGTTGACCGCACAGGCAGACGGCAAGGATAACGGCTGCATCATCAACACCGCAGCCCAACTGACCAGCACACCGGGTCGGATCAACATCGCGGTCAACAAGGCAAACTATACGCATGATATGATTTTGAACACGGGCGTATTCAACGTTTCGGTTCTGGCGGAGGACGCTTCCTTCGACATCTTCAAGCGTTTCGGCTTTGCCAGCGGCAAGAATACGGACAAGTTCGCGGGATTTGCGGAGCATATCGGCAGAAGTAAAAACGGACTTGCTTATGTGACCCTCGGCACCAACGCGTTCCTCTCCGCTAAGGTCATCGATTCCTACGACTACGGCACGCATACGCTGTTTGTCGCGGAAGTTACCGAGGCAGAGATTCTCAGCGACGCGCCGTCCGTTACTTACGGCTATTACTTCGAACATATCAAGCCGAAGCCGCAGCCAAAGATCGAAGAAGAAAAGCACGGCTATGTCTGCAAGATCTGCGGCTATGTTTACGAAGGCGACACCTTGCCGCCTGACTTCATCTGCCCGCTCTGCAAACACGGCGCGGCAGACTTCGAGAAATTCTAAACAGCGCGCAGAACAGGGCATACGCAAGAGATGGATCTGATTTTCGAAAAAGAAGAATGAAAGGAGTGCGCAAGGCGAAATCAGAGATATCGTCTTGCGCACTTTTATCTTTATAGCTCTGCGCTGTGCTATTTGATATACGCTTTTTCTACATACGGGCTAGTGGCCAGTTTCAGCATCGCGCCGTATTCCAGTGTAAAGGAAACAACGTCGCCGACCTGATAGCTTTTATCGGCATGGGTGACATCCAGAATCGTATGGTCGGAGGATCCGCCCATAATCTCGATCTGCGCATCGGTCGGATGCATGCCGCCGAGGTCAGTATCCTGCTTGCCGACAGCGATGATGGCACGTTTCATGATGCCGCGGTCTTCGTAATAAGGCTTTTCGCCGAACGCGTCCACGCCGACCTCGCCGATCGGCAGCGACGGTTTTTTCTTGAGTTCGATGATCTGCGCCTCCAGCGTCATCGTATCGTGTACGCAGCCCGGAACGGTCTCCCCGTAGGCAGTATCATTGCCGAGCAGGAAGGATTCGCCAAGCCGAAGGTTGTTGATGCCTGCCGGGAGTCCTTCTTTCCAGATCAAATAGATGGAACTGGAATTGCCACCGGAGATCACGTTCAGTTTGATGTCAAACTGTTCTTCGATCCTGTGCGCGATGGCTGCCAGTCCGCCCAGATTGTCCTGTTTCGGAATGATCGCGCCGTAGCAGGTGAGGTTGACGCCGACGCCGTAGAGGTGAATATTCTCCATCGTCAGGATCTCCGCTACCGCCGTGAAGATCTCGTCTTCATTCTGATAAAAAATTCCTTCGCGCAGGTCACCCATATCGATCATCAGCAGAATCTTGTGCTTCACGCCGGCCTTGCCTGCCTCTTCATTGAGCATTCTAATGGTGGAAAGCTCCGAGTTAAAGCTGAGATCCACATATTTTACCACCTCCGCAACCTCACAGGCCATCGGCAGTCTGAGCAATACGGTCTTTTTGCTGTTCGCTCTTGCTTCTTCCGCATAGGTTTTGATGTTCGCGACGCGAGAGTCGGCCATAAACTCCACTGCCGGATGCGCAGCAACCAGGTGCGCCATCTCCTTGTCGGCGCAAAGACCCTTTGTGACGATCATCAGCGAGCAGCCGCCGTCTTCTTTCACGATTTTCGCACAGGCATCAAGATTGCCTTTTAATTTTTTTAGATCTACTACCAGTCTTGGATACATCGTTTCGTCCTTTCTGTTTTGTGGCTTCGGCAGGTCATTCCGGTCATGCCGATCTGCCTTGTCTATCCTAGGTTTACGGTCTCTTCGCGGCCTTATCGCGATACGGGCAATGCGTCCGGGTGCATGCCCAACACTCGTGATTGCAGTTCGGTCTGCCATCGACCTCGCCGCAGGCGCGCATCACATGCTGCGCCGGGTCATAGTCATGCGCATCGCTGTCTGGCGATGCTTTGGAAGACTTCCCGCCGGATGCCGAATGCTCTGCATGTTCGACAAGATCCGTGCCTTTCTTGACTGTACGATCATTCAGCATGGCCTCTTTTTTGGCCGCTTCCACTTCCGCCTTCGTTGCGCCGCCAATCTTCTCCGCCAGTGCTTCCTTGTAATCGGTCAGGTCATAGCCCATCGCTTCCATTTCTTCGATGTGCTTCTGCTGTTCTTCTTCCTTTGCCTTGCGGGCCGTAGCCATACGTTGCAGTTCCTCGATAAAGGCGGCTTTGTTGACCACATGCTCATTTTCCTTGAGCTCCATACGCAGGCTCTTGGCCAGCAGTCGAATCGCCCCTTGTCTATGGGTCTTGGAAAGCACGCCCAGCGAAGCCATGATGTAATCGTTATCGACCAGGATCTTGACGGATTCCGGCGGATACAGCTTCATACCGGTCTCATTGTCCTGCGGTACCTTCCGCATGATCTCCACGCGGTGTGGCAGTCTCGTCAGCGCGCCGCCGGTGCCGATGATATATTTGATCTGCGTCAAATCTTTGCCCTCCGCCAGCGTTTGTCTGCCGGTCGGGCCGTAGACGTAGCGGATCTGGCCGGCATGCCGTTCGACAGCGCGCAGCACGGCCTCTTCGGTCAGGCGTTCAACCAGCTTGAATTCATCTTCATTTTTCGGGATCGCCACATAGGTTTCCAGCGTTTTGTCCAGATCGATGTGCAGCTTTTCCGCACATTCCTTGCGCAGTTTTTCCTCGCCGATGGATTCGATGACCTTCATACGGTTGACGTAAACGCCGAGATCGCCTTCTACTGTTCGCTTCGCCTTGGGTTCCGGCGCCGTCAGGATCCTGGCTACCGCGTCGGAGTCCTCCGTCACAGAGTGCACGTCGGTGGTCGCGCCGCCGACGTCGATGACCATGCAATCGCCGATGCAGTCATAGAGCAGCTTCGTACATTCCATCACCGCGCCCGGTGTCGGAATGATCGGGCCGTTGACCATGTCTCTGACGTGTTCCATGCCGGGTGCCTTGGTGATATTATCTTCAAAGGCCTCCTGAATGACCTTGCGGCAAGGCTCAACGTTCAGGGTATCGATCTTCGGATAGACATTGTCAACCAGATACAGCTTTTGACCGCTTTCCTCGTCGAAGATCAGCTTCATTTCCTCCTGATTTTCGATATTGCCGGCATAAACGACCGGCGTGTGCAGTCCCATATTGCGGATCATTTCGGCGTTGTAGATGGCAGTATCCCGTTCGCCGTAATCCACGCCGCCGGCAATCAGGATCAGATTCGGATTGATCTCCTTGATCTTTGCCAGATCACTTCTGCGCAATCTGCCGACAGTAATATCGCGAATGATGCCACCCGCGCCGAGCGCCGCCTCTCTGGCCGCCTTGGCGGTCATGTCATAAACAAGGCCATGTACCGTCATCTTCAGTCCGCCCGCCGCCGATGATGTCGCCAGCATTTCATCGTATTCCAGACTGTCGATGTTCATCTTCCTGCAAAGGTCATCGATCGCGCCCTGCAGTCCGATGCGCACGTCACCCTCCAACACCGAGGTCGGCGCCTGTCCCTGTGCCCAGAAAACCGGATTTTCGCTGTCCAGATCCTTGAACGCGTTGACAACGGTCGTTGTTGAGCCGATCTCCGCAACCAATACGTCTACCTTCATTCGAGTCCTCCTTTTATCATGTCTTTTTTACTGCGCTGTTTACAAAATTTCTGTCTGTGTGATGTATCTACATGTGATGTATCTGTATCACGCGAGGCCGCAAAAGCACGGCTTTTGTTGTCATCCTTGCGTGTTCTTTTCAAGCTTATTTTTTCTGTCTTCTTTACACGGTCGCACATGGTTTGCGATGCGCCTTTGCGCAATCTGCGTGTAATAGCTCCGCAGTGCCGAAGAAACAGGGGCTGGGCGTGCGGCCCAGCCCCTAGGGTTTCATTTTGTTTTGTTTTGGATTTGGAGATAGATTATTCTCTTTCGCCTCTTCTTCTCTGTCTTTCTTCCGCTAAGAAGGTCGCAACGTCGATACCATGGGAGTTACGTCCGAATCCCATGTCAATGCCGGTCTTCACGGCTTCTTCCGGAATGACCTGCGTACCGCCCGCACAGATGATGACCTTGTCCCGGATACCCTTTTCCACGCAGAGCTCATGCAGTCTCTTCATGTTCTTGTAGTGAACGTTGTCGTGGGAAATGATCGTGGAGGCCAGGATCGCCTGGGCGTTTTCTTCGATACAAGCGTCAACCATCTTTTCAACCGGTACGGAGGTGCCGAGGTATACGCATTCGATGCCCCATTTTTCGATACCGCCGTGCTTGATGTTGATGATCTCTCGCATACCTACGGAGTGTTCGTCTTCGCCGACGGTACCGCAGACAACCTTCATGTGTTCGTGTCCTTCAAATTCATCATAAAGCTCTTTGTCTGTCATGTAGTGTGGTTCCGGTGGGATCTCAAGGGTGGTCAGGTCGATATCGAAATCAACGCGACCCTTTAATTCGATTCTGGTACCTTCCGCATCCTGCATCACTTCTGCTGAGATGACTTCCGGATCCACAAGACCCAGCTTTTTACCTAATTCAACCGCGGCTGCCTCTGCAACACGCTTGTTCGTCGGGAGCATCATGGTAACCATGACCACTCTGTCGCCGCACCATTCCACTTCCGGTGTGATGACCTCACCGGTTCTGTATTTTGCGACCTTTTCAAGTCTTACGTTTACGTTATCCTCTTCATCGAGTTCGTCGATGTAAACGATCTTGCTTCTGTCCTCGAAGGTGCAGCCACCGATCAGCGCAGACGGGTTCTCAGGATCGCCACCGTACTGTTCTACGTTGTTGTAGCCGTAGTGCGCGGTTACCGGAGCCATGTAGTCTTCGTCTCGCTCGAAGATGAAGCCGTAGCCTACGCCGCCTTCGATCTTACGCGCGATACCGTCGCCGTTTCTTTCCGGATATTTTGCGGAGTCAACGAAGAATCCATCCTGTACAGCCTGGAAGTAGCCGCCGTTTTCAACGATTTCTTCCATGAACAGGCAAGCTCTTTCTTTCAGGTCTCTGGCCATATCTCTCAGCGGACCGTCTTTTTTGAGTTCCACCATGTCCATGATACCGTCTAAGCCGATCAGGGTCTGCTTCGCGGTGTCGCAGGCTTCCATGTTGTAGATATGCCAAGGAACGTTTCTTCCTTCATCCGGTGTGATGGTGGACTGGATATCCGCGCTGGTCAGCTTGGAGATGAACATGTTCATGACGTGAGTAACCGTCGCTTCGCGAGCGGATGACTGGATATACTTGGTGTTCATCTGCGCTCTCATCTTATAGCGGTTGCAGATTTCTCTGAGCGCTACCGCATACGGAAGATCCATGTACATGCAAGGTGCCGGTGTTGCGGTCGGTGGTACCGTGGACAGGGAAATGTTTTCCGGTTTAATACCGACTTTTTCGGAGAATCTGGAGTTGATCGCATGCTGAACGATCAGCTCCGGCTGCACCTTCCACGCTTCTCTTGCGGTCGCGTTCGCGTTATGCGCGCCGTCGATCTGCAGCATGTCTGCCCAAGCCATGACTTTCTTGGATTCGCAGGCATCTACGAAGGATCTGACGCAGTTGATATCTCTGTAAAGTACGTTGTACTGTGGATCCTGGTGCGCGCCGTTTACGCCTTCTTCGGCGAACAGTACGGCTACGTCCGGACCTGCGACGCCGGATACATAGGAGTGATAGTTGATTGGACGACCAACCTCATCTTCGATCAGATCGATGGCTTTTCTCTGTGCCCGGATCTGCTTTCTGGTGATCGGAACACCGCCGATACCCTGCGGCGTGCCTTCCATCAGACCGTCGATGTGGGACTGACCCATGTGACGGATGACCATCAGATGGTCAGCGCCGTGCCATGCGCCCATGCGCATTCTCCGGATATCGTCTTCGAATCTTCCGGAAGCGATCTCGGTGGTGATGGTCTGCATCGGCTGCGGGTCGATGTCTTCCATGAATTTTGCCGGAGGCAGCGGAACGCTCTGCTTCAGCGGCTTGGAAATTTCATGGTATTCAAACGGTCCCATGTGCTGATTGTCAGCCTTCTCTCTCCAAACCCAGCCTCTTCTTCTCGGTTCGTATTTGTCAAGGTCTTTCAGCAGTTCGACAATATCGATCTTTTCGTTTCTTTTTAATTCCATCATCTTACTTACCCTCCTTGAACGCTGCCGCAACTTTGTCCCAGCCTTCGCCTCTCGCGAGCTTGATGCTGGCTTCTCTGATCGAGATGTCTTCCAGTTTGGACAGCTTGTAGACGCAATGTCCACAGCCTTTGCCCATCAGACCGTGATCCATCGCATGGTTTACGATCGGCATGCAGTCTAAGGAGGATACGCCCATTCTCAGTAAAACGGATCTTTCCACCGAAGGAGTCGTGTTCTTTCTGCCAAGCTCCAGAAGCGGTTCCACAACCTGATCGGTCAGTTCCCAGAATCTCTGATAAAGTTCTTCATCCGTAAGTTCTGCGATATGCTTTCTTCTTACTTCAAAATCGTCTGCTCTTTTCATCCTTATAATTCCTTTCATTTCTCCTCGTGTCCCGAAGTGCCGCGAACGCGCTCCGGGACACGCATGGATAGTCTAAGATAATTCAGCTTACAGTAAGCCCTCTGCTTCCAGCGTCTTCTTTACAAAGTCAACGTCGGTCTTTGTTTCAACTGCTAAGAATTCCAGATCCGCCTCGGTTGGCTTCACGCCGGCTTTCTTGACAGCTTTTTTGATGAGAGATTTACGGAAGTGATCGATATCCGCCACTTTGTGTTTGATCAGACCAGGGTTTGCCGGTAAAATCAGGTTTGTGCCAGGCTTATCGTCTTTCGGATCGCCGAAGTGGATGTCGATACCATTGTCTCTGGCAAAGGAAAGCTGCGGCTGGATGTGTTTGCCTGCGCCTGTGTATTCCGTCTCGGAAACAACGACGATCGCGTCTTCCGGAAGTTCCTGTGCATAGGAGAATGCTGCCGCCAACGCAGTATTTCCGGCAGGTCCTCTTTCGATACCTTCCAGGTTTGCCAGCATTTCGGTCATGTACATAACCTCACCCTGTGTAGTCGTGAGGTACTTGTCCATATAGCGCAGCGGCCGTGCTGCGGAACGCGGAACATCCGAATGGTCCGGATCTGTTGCATACGGAACGCCGAAACCGGTGTGTCCGGTCGTACAGGATTTTTTGTTGAAGTCCACATCGGATGCCATGGAAAGTCCGGTTAAATCGATGGACGCGGCAATCACCTCTGCCTTGCATCCGGCTTTGATCAGTCCGCGCGCCGTACCGGTCACCATGCCGCCGCCGGCGTTTGTGCATACTACGACATCCGGATCCTTGCCCAGTTTTTCTCTGCACTGGGTCGCGATCTCATAGCCTAAGGTTTCTACCCCGGCGATACCGAACGGAGAATACAGGGACGCATTGAAGTATCCGGTATCTTCCATGATCGACAGGAACGAGTAGAATAATTCCGGTCCGACTGTCAACTGCACGACTTCCGCGCCGAGCGCTTCACATTTTCTGGCTTTTTCGACAATCTCCGGTTGTCCGATGCCGTGCGAGTCGTAGCATTCCTGGACGATGATGCAGTTCAGCCCCTGCATCGCTGCCTGTGACGCAACGGCTGCGCCGTAGTTTCCGGAGGTCGCTGCCATAACACCCTTGTATCCTAACTTCTTTGCGTGAGCAACCGCGCACGCCGCACGTCTGTCCTTGAAGGAACCGGATGCGTTGCAGGATTCATCTTTGGCGAAGATTCTTGCGCCGTAGCCCGGCTTCGCGTATTTGCGCGCTAATTTTGTGATGTTTCTGAGCTCCAGAAGCGGTGTATTGCCGACACCGTGCTGTCCCTGGATCCTTTCGATCTCATCCAAGGTATATCCGGTGGATTTCATCAACGCGTCATAGTCGAAAGAAATCGGTGAAATCTCAAAATCCGCGTAATCCAGTCCTAAAGCCTCTTTTTGAATTTCGTTGGATCTGCCCATGACGGACTGATAGTCTTTTGCCAATGCCATTATGCCTCACCTCCGAAATTCATGATTTCTCTCAGTTGTTTGTCAATTTCAATAATTTCCGGTACGAATTTGCCGTAGCTGTGCGTATAGCACGGCGCTTCGTCAATCAGTGTGCCGTCTACCAGGCGACCGACTGCCGTCTTCACGGTAACCTCATCGCCCAGTTTTGCTTCTTCATTTTGCAGGAAGCCCTTTGTCCATTGCTGTAAGTCGCATTTTTTGGTATCGTCCGGCAGCTTTGCAGTTCTTTCTTCTGCTTTCAGAACGATGCTGTGAATGCGAACCCAATCGCCTTTCTTAGCCATTTTATGTCTGTCTCCTTTGATGTTAGATTCGTTATTTTACGATCTTCTTGTTTTCTTTGATCAGGTTTCGGAAGTCGCCCATGATCGCGTGTGGAACCGGGATATCCAGCATCGTGATCAGACCTGCGTCTGCGTTGATGCAGTGCGGGATACAGTTCATGATCATAGCCATGGTGCCGATGCCGCCTTCGATCTCCGGTGTGTTGACCATATTGACCGGAGGAACTGCGTCCAGAATGACATAGTCGCCGGTGTGAACGCCAACCTGTTCCGGTTCGATCTGCTGCGGGTGATCCATGTCGATCTTGCGTTCGCCGTCAATGTTGACCCAGCCCTTCATAGCAACGCCTGCGACATGGCCTGCCGGTGCGAAGCCATAAGGAGACTTTCTGTCCACGTCGGTTACGATCGGTTCCATGTCCTGACCGAAATCATCCCACTTCCAGCCGAGCGCATCGCAGATCATCATGGTGGATTCCGCAAAACCTACATGACCGGCCATCGTGCCGTTTGCTTTTCTCTCGTTGAATTCTTCTACCGTGATGCCGATACCCTGTTCTTCCATAACTGCAGGTCCGAACGGTGACAGAGAGTTCACTCTTCTGGAGGTTACGTGGTTTACTTCTTCGCAGGCCGCGGTCCACAGTACGACCAGCAGGTCCATAATCAGTCCCGGGTTAATGCCGGTACCCATAACGGATACGCCGTTCTTCTTTGCGATTTCATCTAATTTCTTAGCCAGTTCCGGTTCCTGAGCCTGAGGATAAGCCATTTCTTCCGCGGAAGTGATAACGTTCATGCCTCTTTCCATGACGAATACCAGCTTATCAAATACGTCTTTTGTGAAGGAGTTTGTGCAAACAACTACGATGTCTGCAACGCCCGGCTTGATGACTTCTTCCGGTGTTCCGACAATCACATCTTCTCTGTCGCCCTTAACGATGCCCGGAACAACGTCATATAAGCTCTTGCCGATCTTGTCGCCGATATCGATTGCGCCGACGATATCCACGCCTTTTTTCTTTGTAAGCATTTTGCCGATGCCGCCGCCCATAGCGCCTAATCCCCAAAGGATCACTTTTACGTTTTTCATTTTAACTGTTCTCCTTTTCAAAACAATAATTGTTATAACTAACCATATTTCTATATTAAGCAAAAGCTGTGCCATGAGCAGAAGTGAATATTGTATACATCAAACTCTTTAAATTGTTCATCTTGCACAAAAATCCATATATTTTTTCTCGTTTTCATGTGTACA
>ERZ808240.4838-NODE-4838-length-11484-cov-11.410097_pt1 | contig 11484 bp, 6 predicted proteins | sample MGYA00521084_ERZ808240 | MGnify/ENA primary metagenome ERZ808240 (study PRJEB31516, sample SAMN03275571) | gut metagenome | biome: mammalia-associated habitat; material: feces | host: Papio cynocephalus | place: Kenya | collected 2012-08-06 ... | reverse complement strand
CTTTTTTGCCCTCGATGCCAAATTCTGAGCCATAATAGATGGACGGAATGCCCCAGAGCGTATATACTAAAAGTGCGACATGCCGGATGTGATCCCGGTTGCGCAGCTTATTGGGCAGGCGCTCCACATCGTGGTTATCCGAGAAGTTGTACAGCCGGGTGTCGTGGCAGAGGCCCTGCAGTCGGCGCATGGTGTGGGCGATCTCAAAATAGTTGTGGTCGTTATGGCCGCTCCACAGGCCCTTGTGCAGTTCATAGTTGGTGACAGAGTGGAGCATCTCGGGATTTGCCCAGCGGCTGTAGTCGCCATGGATGACCTCACCCATGAGCCAGAACTCCGGCTTTATCTCATTGGCCAGACGGCGCAGGCCTTTCATGAAGTCAAAATCCAGCACGTCCGCGGTGTCCAGACGGATGCCGTCGATGTCGAACTCCTTCACCCAGAACCGGACGGTATCGAAGTGATACTGCTGCACCTCCGGGTTGCGCTGGTTCAGCTTGACCAGCAGGTTGAAGCCGCCCCAGTTGCCGTAAGAGAAGCCGTCGTTATACTCATTGTTGCCCCAGAAGTTCAGGTCGCAGAACCAGTCCTTGTACCGGGCATTCTCCCGGTGCTCCTTCAGCTCCTGAAAGGCAAAGAAGTCACGGCTCACATGGTTGAACACACCATCCACGACGACGTGCTGGCCACGGGCGTGGCAGGCCGCCACGAACTGCTTGAATTCCTCATTGGTGCCAAGGCGGCGGTCCACCAGGCGGTAATCGATGGTGTCATAGCCGTGGGAGCCGCTCTCGAACAGAGGTCCGATATAAATGGCCGTACAGCCCAGCTCTGCCGCGTGTTCCGCCCACGCGTTCAGCTTTTTGAAGGCTCCGGGCACCGGCTGTCCGTCATTCTCATGCGCACAGCCGCACAATCCCAGAGGATAGATGTGATAGAATACTGCATTATCGTACCAAGCCATAGTCTGTACCGCTCCTGTTTCCAAAATATCCACCGCAGCCGCAGGCTGCGGCATCCAGCATGGCACTTTTCCGACAAAAGTGCCGCTGTGTCCTATTCAGTATAGCACATTTTCCGACAAAAGTGTGGTAAAAGTGTTGTATATTTCTCAAAGCGGAGTATTCCAACTGAGATTTTTGTAAAAATTGCAATAGAACTGTTTGCGTTTTCGGTGCACAGGCAGCATCCGCAGACTGCATATCGCAACTATGCAGTTTTGTGAGACGTTATTTATAAAATTGCGATAAAAGGAGTCTTTCGTATGAATCTTCCTTCCATCCCCTGTTCGTTCTTCAACGGTGACTGTTTCGACGCCTACCGCACCCTCGGTGCGCATCCCTGGCAGGGAGACCGGGGCGAAGAGGGCTGGCGTTTTGCGGTCTGGGCTCCGGGTGCCACAGCCGTGGAGGTCTGCGGCGGCTTCGACGGCTGGGGGGCCGGTGTATCCATGCAGAAAGCCGACACCGGCGTGTGGAGCGCTTTTGTCTCCGGTCTGTACGAAGGTGACCTCTACAAATACCGCATCCACGGTGCCGACGGCAGCGTGGTGATGCGCCCCGACCCCTACGCTTTTTCTTCCGAGCTTCGTCCTGCCGATGCCAGCCGGCTGACAAAGCTGGATTTCTCCTTTGACGACACTGCATGGATGGAGCGGCGGGACAAGTGCCGCAACCTGCCCATGAACATCTACGAGCTCCACGTCGGCAGCTGGAAACACAAGCCCAACTCCATTCAGCCTGACGGTTCCGACGGCTGGTACGATTACGACGAGCTGGCCCGGGAACTCATCCCCTGGCTGCTGGAGCATCACTTCACCCACGTAGAACTGCTGCCCCTGGCCGAGCACCCCTTTGATGGTAGCTGGGGCTACCAGACCACCGGTTATTTTTCCGTCACCAGCCGGTACGGCAGCCCGGCCCAGTTTGCCTCCTTCGTCAACGCCTGCCATCGGATGGGCATTGGCGTCATCATGGATTTTGTCCCCGTCCACTTTGCCGCCAACGCCGACGCACTGGCCAACTTTGACGGCACCCATCTCTACGAGTACGACAGCGATGTGGGCCACAGCGAGTGGGGCACCTGCAATTTCAACTACTACCGCCGGGAGGTGTGCAGCTTCCTGAACAGTGCCGCCGCCATGTGGATGGAGGTCTACCACTGCGACGGCATCCGGATGGACGCCATCTCCCGCGCCCTCTACTGGCAAGGCGACCCCGCCCGGGGCGTGAATGAAGGCGCCGTCACCTTCCTGCGGAACCTCAACCACGGCCTGAACGACCGCTGGCCCACCGGCGTCTACATGGCCGAGGATTCTACCAACTTCCTCAAGGTCACTGCCCCCACCCGCTACGACGGCATCGGCTTCGATTACAAGTGGGATATGGGCTGGATGCACGACACCCTGGACTATTTTGCCACCCCTTTCGGGGAGCGTCCCAACGCCTACGGCAAGATCGTTTTCAGTATGCACTACTTCTACAACGAGCTGTATCTGCTGGCCCTGAGCCATGATGAGGTGGTCCACGGCAAAAAGACCATCATCGATAAGCTCTGGGGCACCTACGAAGAAAAATGTGCCCAGCTGCGCACCCTCTATTTTTACATGTACACCCACCCCGGCAAGAAGCTTAACTTCATGGGTAACGAGATCGCCCACTTCCGGGAGTGGGACGAAAAGCGGGAGCTGGACTGGGACCTGCTCAAGTATCCCTTCCACGATGCCTTCCAGAAATATTTCGCAGCCCTCAGCCGCCTTTATGCCACTCAGCCTGCCCTTTACGACGGCGAGTATGACCCCCGCTGCTTCGAGTGGGTGGCCTGCGAGAGCCGGGATGAGGGCGTATACGCCTGGCTACGGAAGGGTGCCGGGCAGAGCATCCTCTGCGTCATGAACACCCAGAACACTGCCCACAAGAAATTCCCCCTTTACCTGAGCTTTCCCGCCGGGGCCGAGGAGCTGCTGAACACTGAGGCCCCCTGCTGGAACGGTGCAGACAAGTCGAAACCCAAAGCCCTTCACACCACCGACGGCGGTGTCTATGGCCGGGACTACACCCTCACCGTTGACCTGCCTGCCATGGGCAGCCGGATGTTCAAGCTCAGCCCCGAGGCTCCCCATCCGGATGCTGCACAGGCCAGTGCACGGAAAGCCGCTGCTGCCCGCCGCAAGGCCGCAAAAGCTGCACAGACCGCCGGGACGAGCGCTCCGGCGAAAGCTTCCAAAAAGTAATATTTTATAGAGAATATCCCGTCTGCTGAAAATGCGGCGGGATATTCTGCGTTTTATCGCTCTGTCCGGCTGGACAGGAACATATCAGATTTGTTATACTGTTGAATGGAAAGTTGTGCCGCATTTTTCTTTCCGAACGACGAAAGAAAGGAATCGTATCATTTTATGCCGTCTGTCACTCTTCCCCGGCTTTCTCCACCTCAGTGGGCCGCACTGGACCTTTGCCTCTGCGCCGCAGCGCTGGCCGTCCTTGCTCTGGCCGCACCGGGCAGCGTCTTCTTTTTTCCTCTGCTGAGCCTCTGGGCCTCCCTTCTGCTTTTTGCGCTGGTTCTCTGCGTCCTGCACATTGCAGGCGTAAAGTTCGACCTCTTCCACTGGGCCATCCTGCTGGGGATATGGGCCATCGGACTGGCGTATTTCTACTGGACGCTCTCCAGCCGGAGCTTCGTCTACGTCTGGGACTACGCCAACTATCTTCTCAAGCAGTACGACGCCGAAGCGGCCTTTGCCCAGAGTGCCGGGACGGGCCTCGCTTACATCTTCGGCTCTTTTGCCGATGACTATACCAATTTCATCACCCTGTTCACCGAGTTCCCGTTCTGCCTGACCGACCACACCGGCGACGCCTATTCCTTCAGTCAGGTATTCTGCATCCTGCCCACCCTGCTGGTGGTGCTGGCGGGTCTTGTGCTCAAGGTCGGCCAGATGCTGAAGGTGAAGAACCGGATGTTCTATTTCCTCTTCGGCATGACCCTCACGGCGGCTTATCCCTTCCTGCGGATGAGTGCCATTCTGGCCCAGCCGGACTGGTTCGGCCTCATCTTCGCTTTTAGCATCCTGCTGCTGACGCTGGATTTCCGGTTCGACAGGCTGGAACCTGTCCGGTTCGCTCTCATCTTTCTGGCCACTGCCGCCATCATCCTGACCCGCCGGTGGTTCCTCTACTTTGTGGTGGGCTACTACTTTGCCTATGCCCTCCTCGTCTTCGCGGGCTGCATCCGGCTGGCAAAGGCAGGCGAAAAAGCCGCTGCCCTCCGCCGGGTGAAGAACATCGTCCTCTTCGGCATCGCATCCATCCTCGCCATGGTCGTTCTGCTCTGGCCTATGGTGTCCCACATCCTCACCTATAACTATTCCGGACGGTATTCCTATTATAACGGCGGCGGTCTGGCGCTGGAGATCTTCTACCATCTGGGCCGGATGGGCCTGTTCAACCTCATCCTCATGGGGCTGGGCATCGCCTTTGTCGCAAAGCGGAAGCTGCCCGCCCTGCCCTGCGTGGCCGGGTGCGAGCTGGTGGTGAGCCTGCTGCTCTTCACCCGGGTGCAGAACACCGGCTCCCATCAGTTCCTGCTCTTCCTGCCGGGGTATTTCCTGCTCTTCCTGCTGGGCGCTGCGGCACTGGCCGAGGGCATCCAGCGCCGCCGGGCGGTCAAGCTGACCTGCTGGGCCTTCGTGCTGGTGCTGTCCATGTCGGTGCGCTGTTCGCCCCTGACCACCCTCGCCCTGCCGGGCTTCGTCATCGAGCATTTTCCCATCCAGATCGAGGCCACGAAATACTTCATCTCTCTGGACAAGCTCATCTACGACCGGAAGGACATCGGGCAGATCCAGGCCATCGCGGACTGGATCGACACCCACTGCGCTGAGGGCGAGATCAGCTATGTCATGCCCCACGATATGCTCTATAATCCCGACCACTTCAAGAACTGCCGTCTGCCCGAAGCTCCCATCAACGACAAGGTGGCTTTCGGCTTCTCGGTGCCCGGCACCCACGCTTTCCCTATGCAGTTCTTTGAGGCCAAGTACGTCCTCACCTGCGACCCCTTCCCCCAGACCTATACAGGCAAGGGAGAGATGTCCATCCGGCTCAATCATCAATTCCTCGCCGTGAAAGACCAGTATTTCACTTACGAGACCAGCTTTGACATGGGCAACGGTACCACCTTCACGGTCTGGAAGCGGACCGCTGCCCCCACCCGGGAGGAAGTGGAGTATTATCTGAGTGCTTTCGCTGAGGAAAACGCCCAGTATCCGGAGATGTTCTCTCAGGTGGCCGAGGCCTGGCTCACAGCCCACGGTCTGTGACCGCTTGCTATCCGGCGGAAAACCGTGTATAATTCGCTATATTGTCTGAATCACCCGCAGCGCCGCCCGTCGGCCTGCTCGTCATAAGGAGTATCTGCAGCTATGGAACAGAAGAAAAACAACCCGCCCAAAGCCGTTCTGGGCCAGTACAAGGGCCTTGCCATCACCCGCCATGTCCGCCCCGTGACCGAAAAGACCCTCGACATTGAGATGGTGCACCAGACCCGGATGCACTCGGTCTACCACCCCACCACTGCTCCTGCCAGGCGGGGCTTCCGGGCCCTGCTGGACTTTGTCGGCTACATGGACGGCAAGGAGATCCCCGACAGCCGGATGGAAAAAGTTCTGGTGGTGCTGGGCGATGGCAAGCTGATGCCTGCCGCGGAGCAGGCCATCTACGGCCACTGCGCCGGCGAGGTGTTCCGGTTCGATTTCACCTATCCGCAGGATTTCCGTCTGCCGGAGCTCTCCGGCAAGACCGCACAGTTCGAAATCAACCTCCGCTCTCTGGCCGAGAAGCACACCCCGGCCCCCGATGAGGCATTTGCAAAGAGCCAGGGCTACGAGTCCCTCGCCGCCATGCGGGAGGAGCTGCGCCGCCGCAAGCAGAAGCTCCACGAGGAAGCCGCTGACCGTGCCGCAGGCAAGCAGCTGCTGGACATGGCCGGTGCCAACATGACCGTGGAACTGCCCGCCGAGCTGCTGGACCGCACCGCTCAGAATGAGATGAAGCTGCTGCGGGAGCGCCTGTCCCGGAGCGGCCTCACCCTTGAGCAGCACTGCCAGAACAGCCACACCGCCCCCGAGAAGCTGGAAAAAGACTACCGCGACCAGGCCGAGGGCCGCATCCGTTTCGTGCTGGCTGCCCGGGCCATCGCTGAGGCAGAGCACATCGTGGTGCACCCGGAGGAAGTCAACGCCGAGTACCACCGTCTGTCCCAGCAGCAGGGCACTCCCGAAGCCGAGATCCGGAAGGCCCTGACCGAGGACACGGTGGCCGCTGCGCTGGCCGCCAAGAAAGTGCAGCGTTTCCTGCTGGAAAATGCAAAGGTCACTTCCGTGACCGATGCCCCTGAAAAGGAGTGATACATCTATGGGTCTGTTTACCCGGTATGCAATGGATGCCCTCATGAAGACCTCCCACCCGGAGATCAACCGCCGTCAGTGCTGGAACCTTCACCCCCACCGCACCCCCTGCACGACCTGCAAGGACATCTGCCCCTACGGTGACACCATCTTCACCCGGCCCAATCTGGTCAAGGACTGGGATTCCTGCACCGACTGCGGGCTCTGTGTCTCTGCCTGCCGTTCGGGCTGCATCGTGCCCTCGCCGGAGCAGGTGCAGCGGGACACCTCCCTTGCCGACACGGACAACGACACCATCTGGCTGGGCTGTGAGAAGAGCAGCCGGAAGAACACCGCCGTCCGGGCCTGCGTAGCCGCGTTCTCCTGGGAGACGCTGGCCTATCTGGCCCTGAACAAAAAGATCGTCCTGGACCTGACCCCCTGCGGGGAGTGCGAGAACGACACCTGCGCCGCCCAGCTGCGCAAGGAACTCACCCGTCTGGTGGAGTTCTTCGGGCCGCAGCTCTTTGAGAGCCGGTTCACTCTGGCCTATGAGCAGGAGGATGCCCCCTACCACCTGCAGGAGCTGAGCCGCCGGGAGATGTTCTCCCACATGACCGAGGGCTCCAAGGCCGGCACCAAGCAGCTGCTCCGGATGCTGCCCGGCCTGCGGGACGAGGCCGACAGCTCGGCCGACTTCCGTCTCATGCTCCATCAGCGCACCAAGCAGCTGAAGGCTGCTTCGGAGACGCCCCTGCGGTACGGCTACTATCTGCCCAACTTCACCGACAAATGCTTCGGCTGCGGCAAGTGCGAAAAAGCCTGCCGTGCCGGTGCCCTCAAGCTGGAAGACCTGCCCGACGGCCAGACCCGTGTGGTCATCACCCCCTGGAAGTGCAGCGAGTGCGGCGTCTGCGTCGCCTCCTGCTCCAACCACGGCATCGACGGGATGAAGCTCCGCCAGTTGACCACTTTAGGACCTGTGAGCATTTACAAGTGCACCAAGACCTTCTGCGCCGACTGCGGCAAGCCCATCGCCCCCGGCAGCGCCGAGGGCATCTGCTCGGTCTGCCGCATCAAGCGCCGCACCAAGCAGCGGCAGGAGGAAGCTGCCGCCCGGGCCAAGGAGCGCATTGCAGAACGGGAGGCCCGCAAGGCCGAGGAGGCTGCAAAAGCTGCCGCTGCTGAGCTGGCCGCCGAGAATGCCGCTGCACAGGCTGAGACCGCAGCCGCACCGGTTTCTGCTGCCGCCGAGACGACATCTGTTGCCGCATCGCAGACAGGTCCTCTGCTGAAAAAGGATTGACGAAGCCGCAAATCAATGCTATACTCAGTTTGACCACAGATTTGGTGGCAAGGACTGTTACAAAGGAGTAACGGACATGTTTCCGTTGCTCTTTTTTCATAAAAGCAGTCCATCTGTCCGCTGCCGGGAAACAGCGGGCAGGGCACAACGTGTATGCTGTTCCTGTACAGCAAAGACAAGAAAAGAGGGAATTTATGATGAAAGCATCCATCTCCCGCCGTCAGTTTCTGAAGACCAGCGGCCTGGCAGCTGCGGGTGTATGCGCAGCCGGTCTGCTGAGCAGCTGCGGCGGCTCTTCTTCCGGCAGTGCATCCGGCGCTGCCTCCGGCACCGGCACCAGCTATACCATCCTGTATGACAGCCAGCCTGCCACCCTGAACTATCTGACCACTGCCTCCGACCTGGAGATGCAGGTCGGCGCAAACTGTGTGGACACTCTGGTGGAGTACGACAACAAGGGTGCCATGAAAGAGGGTCTGGCCACCAGCTGGGACTGGGATGCCGACACCCTGACCTGGACGTTCCATCTGCGGGATGAGAACTGGGTGGACTGCAACGGCGAGGTGGTGGCTCCTGTCACCGCGCAGGACTTCGTGGATGCCATGAAGTACCTGCTGAACCCCGATTATGCCGCTTCCAACGTGGACCTCGTCACCTCCTACATCGCAGGCTCCGAGGATTACTATAACTATCTCGTCTACCTGAACAATGCCAACGGCGGTATTGTGGACGATGATGGCACCACCTATACTGTGGACGCCAGCGGTGTCGTTACCGTGGCCGCTCCCGGCGCAGATGCCGTCACCTACGCTCCCGTGGACTTCGATGAGGTGGGCGTCCACGCTGTGGATGACCACACCCTGACCTACACCCTGACCTACGACTTCCCCGGCTTCCTGAGCCTGCTGTGCTACCTGCCCTACGAGCCGGCTTACGGCCCTCTGCTGGAGGAGACCGGTGATCAGTTCGCCACCAGCGCTGAGACCACCTACAGCTGCGGCGCTTACTATCTGGCCGAGTACGAATCTCTGGAGACCTGGATCATGAAGAAGAATCCGGAGAACTACGACGCCGACAATGTGTTCATCGAGACCATCAGCCGTATCTACAACGCCGAGGCCAACGTCAACGGCCCTGAGATGATCAAGCGCGGCGAGATTGATGAGGCCACCATCGGCTCCGACATTCTGGACAGCTGGCTGGCCGATGACACCACCAAGGACATGGTGTCCATGGACCGTCCCAACACCAACTACACCTACTTCTACGTCTTCAACTTCTGCCCGCTGCCTCACGAGTTCTCCAACTCCAGCGTGGACGGTCTGGATGAAGAGTACGAGCCCCAGAACTGGGCCAAGGCCATCAACAGCACCAACTTCCGCAAAGCCTTCCTCTACGGCATCAACAACGCCGTCACCCTGGCCGTCAAGGCTCCCGAGGGCTACGAGAACTACAAGCTGAACACCGTCACGCCTCCCAGCTTCTGCGCCAACGCCGAGGGCGTGGATTACCTGCAGTGTGGCGACCTGGCCAACATCACCGAGTTCTTCGACGAGGCCAAGGCCAAGGAGTACCGTGATGCCGCTGTGGAAGAGCTGACCGCTGCAGGCTGCACCTTCCCCATCAAGGTGCAGCTGCCCTACAATCCCTCCTCTGTGGACTGGGACAAGCAGTGCCAGGTGCTCAAGCAGCAGCTGGAGGGCGTGCTGAATGACGGCTTCAACTTCATCGACATCGTCATCACCGCCGGCCCCTCCGACGGCTTCCTGTCCACCGTCCGCCGCAACGGCAAGTATTGTTTCCTGCTCTGCAACTGGGGCGCTGACTACTCCGACCCTCAGACTGAGACTGACCCCTTCTATCAGGCTGCCGGCGAGCGCGGCAGCCGCTACGCCTTCCTGCGCACCGGTGTGGAGGATGGTTATATTACCGGCGATACCGCCGATGCTGTCCTGAACTACATGGACGCCATCGAGAAGGCTTCTGCCATCACCGACGACATCGACGCCCGCTATGACGCCTTTGCCAACGCCGAGGCTTCTCTCATCAACAACGCACTGGTGATCCCCATGGGCATGAGCGTGCCCAACTATCTGGCTACCCGTCTGAACTACTGGGAGGGCCAGTATGCTTCCACCGGTTTCTCCAACAAGCGCCTGAAGGGCATCCACGTGCTGGACCACTACGTCTCCATGGAAGAGTACGAGGCCAACCGCGACGCCCGCTAAGCGTTCCTGACCATTCCTGAACCCGCAAGGCCCTCCGTTTTCCTCTCCGGAAAGCGGAGGACTTTTTGTTTTTGGGGTGTTTCAGATGAATTTTTAGAGCAAACTTTGCCAAATCACTTTCCAAAAGTAGTTTTTTGTTGTATTCTATTCCTATCCGACATTTATTAAATAAAAGAGAGGGGTGCGCACAGATATGCTCAAATATCTGGCGAAACGCATCGGGCGCTCGATATTGACCCTTTTTGTCATCGTCACGCTCGTATTCTGCCTTTTGCGGCTGATGCCGGTGGAAGGCTATTTTGCAAACTATGAAAAAATGACCGAGGTCCAGATCCAGGCCGGTCTGCAGTCCATGGGCCTGCTGGACCCGCTGCCGGTGCAGATCGGCCGCTTCTGGGTCAATGCCCTTCACGGCGACCTCGGTGTGAGCCACATCTATAAGGTGAATGCTTCCGTCACCGGCATTCTGGCCAAGAAGCTGCCCATCTCCATCAAGATGGGTGTTCTTGCCATGCTGCTGAGTCTGGTGGTGGGCATTCCCATGGGCCTGTTCATGGGCCGGTTCAAGAACCGCTGGCCCGACAAGCTGGGCACGGCCATCATCGTGCTCATCCAGGCAGTGCCCTCGGCGGTGTACTATCTGTACATCCAGATGTACGGCACCACCGCCATGGGTGTGGGCCTGCTCTTCGACGCTTCCAACTGGAAATACTGGGTGCTGCCGGTCTGCTCCATGAGCCTGGGCAACATCGCCTTCTACGCCATGTGGCTCCGCCGCTACATGGTGGACGAGAGCAACAAGGACTACGTCCGCCTCGCCCGGGCCAAGGGCGTGAGCGAGAACAACATCGCGATTCATCATATCTTCCGCAACGCCATGGTGCCGCTGGTACAGTACATTCCCTCCGCGTTCCTCAACACGGTGGTGGGCTCCATCTACATCGAGAGCCTGTACAGCATCCCCGGCATGGGCGGCCTGCTGGTCACCTGCGTGCAGCGCCATGACAACACCATGGTGCAGGGCATCGTGCTGCTCTACGCCTGCGTGGGCATCATCGGCCTTATCCTCGGCGACCTGCTCATGGTGCTCATCGATCCCCGCATCAGCTTTGGCAAGAAAGAAGGTGGCCGATAATGCTCTTCCGTCTCAAGAATGAAAAAGCACACCAGCTGGAGGCCCAGCTGGACAAATTACAGGCTGACGGCCCTGCTGCATGGGCCAAGCTGCCGGATGAGGAGCTGTTCACCCCCGCCGGTTTCAGCGAAGACCGTGCCGAGGCCACAGCCTACTCCAACTACAGTTACTGGGGCAGCACCTTCCGGGCTTTCTTCAAGAACCGCATCGCGGTCGTCCTGCTGGTGGCCCTTATCGCCGTGGTGGCCTTTGCTTTTCTGCAGCCCCACCTGCCCGGTCAGGTAGACCCCAACCTCTGCGCCGTTGACCCTGTCACCGGCGTGCAGTACCGCAACATCGCCCCCGGTGAGGACGGCTTCATCTGGGGTTCCAACGCCATCGGTCAGGATCTGTGGGCCCGCATCTGGGCCGGTGCCCGCACCAGTCTGAC
>ERZ808240.4837-NODE-4837-length-11487-cov-6.723845_pt1 | contig 11487 bp, 10 predicted proteins | sample MGYA00521084_ERZ808240 | MGnify/ENA primary metagenome ERZ808240 (study PRJEB31516, sample SAMN03275571) | gut metagenome | biome: mammalia-associated habitat; material: feces | host: Papio cynocephalus | place: Kenya | collected 2012-08-06 ... | reverse complement strand
CGTAGCGCGTGATGCGGTCGACCTGCTCGAGCGGCACATAGAGCTTGTCGCCGTCAGCGTATTCCAGCAAAAAGTAGTCACGCTCCTTGCCGCCCACCTCCTGGCGGGCGATCTCGGAAAACAGCGCGATGCCATGTGTGGCGTGAACCACGTAGTCGCCGGGTTTGAACGGGAACGTTACCTGTGTGATGTCGACCTTGCGGCGCGAACGGGCGCGATTGGCGTCCATGCGCGCGTTCAGGTCGGCTATGGAGAACACGGCCAGGTTCGCATCGGGCACCACGACGCCCTGCGGGAGCGCCGCATCGACGAATGTCATGCGGCCGCGCGTGATCGTCGGCACATCGATACCCGCCGCCGCACGGGCGGCCCCCTCCCCAAGGGTCCGGCCGTTCAGAGCATCCGCCCGGCGCGCGCGGATGGATGCCCGCGCATCGTGACGGGCGGCGCGGTCGGCGGAATCAGCGGCCGCAACCCGCACCCGATCGCCTATGCGCCCCCCGTTCTCGGGCGCTGCCGTGAGCGATTCCTCGAACGCGATGCCCTCGTCGTTGAACGTCAGCTCCATGGACTCGCGCGCGCCGCGGTCGGGAATGGCGAACACGCAGGCATAGCGCCTGCTCACGACCTCCTTGATACGCGTCATGAATCGATTGTCCGATCCGGCGATCGCCGGCTGCTCGATCTTGAGCTCCGCCGTCACCGCGCCGCCGGCCCGGATGAGGCTCACGTAATTCAGGCGCTGCTGATGGCCGAAGTCGAGCTGCTGAGGGCGGACGTACAGGCCGTCGAGCTTGGCGATACCGGCCTGGCCGGCACGCGCCTCCAGGTCGTCGTAAGCACGCATGCAGTCGTCAAACAGCGAGCGGGGCTCGGACAAGATGACGAGCGCCCGCGACGACACGTGCGCCAGCGGGCTCTCCGTGCGCTCATACATCACCGGCAGGAAGCGGTCGAGCTCGGGTGTCACGATGCGCGCGTCGACCATCTCGAGCAAGGCAGCGAGCTGAGAGTCGTCCTGCGCCGCGCGGTACAGGACCACATGCATGTTGTGGACCGCCTCATCGGTCAACGCCAGCTCGCGGCACGGGAAGATCTCGATGGACTCCTCGTCGCCGATCGTCTGCCCCGTCGAGGTGACCATGCGTCGGATGCGGTCGATCTCGTCGCCGAAGAACTCGATGCGCACCGGGGACTTCGCCTGCGCGGGGAAGATGTCGACGCTGTCGCCGTGAACGCGGAACAGCCCCGCGGCATCGGCCGCATCGGAGGAGGTGTAGCCCATGCCCACCAGGCGTTGCGGCACCTCGTCGAAGGGGATCTCCTCGCCCACCGCGAACGTCGTCGACGCCCAATAGCGGTTGTCCGCGGGCGGCACGCAGCGCAGCAGCGAGCGGGCGGAGGCCACCATGATCACGGCCTCGCCCGACGCGATACGGCCGAGCGCCTCGCAGCGCTGCGCCACGACCGCGTCGTCGGGAGCCTTGTCCTGCCAGGGATAATCGGTGCGCTCAGGAAAACGGCACACGTGCTCCAGGCCCACATAGGCGGCAAGCCCGCGGGCGGCACGGTCGGCGGCGTCCTCACCGCTCACGATATACACCGTGGGACGCGGGCGACGGGCGAACTGAGCCGCCGCTGCAAGGGTACGGCCGGACTGGGACACGGCAAGCGTGACGTCCTCTCCGGCATCGAGCGCCGTCTCGACGGTTTGCAGGCCCTCGGCGGTATACAGCTGAGCGGCGATACGATGGATCAGCACGTGTTATCTCTCCTCGTCATCCGACGGTCCCAAAAGACGTTCGCTGGGGCACAGGTCGGCCAGTGGACAGCGGTCGCATTTGGGTTTGCGGGCGTCGCAGATCTCGCGCCCGAACGTGATCCACTGATGGTTCACGGAATGCCAGTATTCATGAGGCAGGATCTTCAACAGGTCCTGCTCGGTTTTCAGCGGCTCCTTGGCATGGGTCTTGGGGCTCAGCATCAGCCGATGGGCGATGCGGTTGACGTGCGTGTCGACCGCGATCCCCTCGACGATCCCATACCCTACGTTCAAGACGATGTTCGCCGTCTTGCGTCCCACGCCGGGCAGCTTCACGAGCTCACGCATGTCGGCGGGGACCGTGCCGCCGTAGTCGGCGACGATCATCTGCGCCGCCTCGACGGCATGTTTAGCCTTGCTCTTGTAGAAACCGAGCGATTTGATGGTATCGGCCACCTCGGCAACGCTTGCCGAGGCCAACGCCTCGGGCGTGGGCCAGCGATCGAACAGCGCAGGCGTCACCTTGTTGACCTGCGCGTCGGTCGTCTGGGCCGAAAGCAGCACGGAAACGAGCAGGCGGAACGGGTTCTCGTGATCCAGGAAGCACTCGACCGGACCGTAGCGCCGATCAAGGCGCTCGCAGACCTCGATCGCGCGCTCCCGCTTGGCGGCATTGGTCTCCCGTGGCATGGACGCTCCCTCCGCTGGTGTTCAATACGATGGCATCGGAGGCTATTGTCGCACTTTACCAGGCGATCAGGCCTCCAGGAACGCACCCGTCTGACGGCTCCACGACGCTACAGCTCGACGTCCCCGTCCTCGAAACCGGAATCCAGCCCGAGCACGGATTCCGCCTCGGCCGCGTCTTCCATCATGTCGATGCCGCGCAGCTTGCGTTCCATGACGTTGGTCCTGGTGGTGATGATGCTGTCGACGGTCTTGCCGGCGGTCTCGATCTGCTGCTGCGCCCGGCGCAGGGCCTGTTGGTATTTCGGCAGCTCCGCCTTGACGGCCGAGAGTACCCTGAGCACGTCGTCCGTGCGCTTCTGCAGACGGAACGTCTGGTAGCTCATCTGCAGGCTGTTCAGGATGGCCGCCATGGTGCTCGGACCCGCCACGTTGACATGGTAGTCGCGTCCCAGTTCCTCGATAAGCCCCGGCCTGTTCACCACCTCGGCATAGAGACCCTCGAACGGCAGGAACATGATGCCGAAGTTCGTCGTCGCGGGCACGGACAGGTACTTCTCCGAAATGTCCTTGGCCTCGCGTTTGACCATCGTGTCCAGGTGTTTGCGCGCCTGGGCGACGGCGTCGGCATCCGCGGCGTCGATCGCGTCAAGCAGGTGCTCGTACGCATCGCCGGGGAACTTGGAATCGATGGGCATGAGAACCGGATCGCCACCGTCCACGGGCAGCTTGACGGCGAACTCGACACGCTCGGAGCTCAACGGCTTGGTCGCCACGTTTTCCAAGTACTGATCCGGCGTCAGGATATCGGCCAGGATGGCACCCAACTGGACCTCGCCCAAAATGCCACGCGTCTTCACGTTGCCCAACACGCGCTTGAGGTCGCCCACGCCGGCCGCGATGCTCTGCATGTCGCCAAGGCCCCGATACACCGCCTCGAGCTGGTCGCTCACCTGCTTGAACGAGACGCTCAGGCGGTCGTTGAGCGTGCGGGTGAGTTTCTCGTCGACCGTGGCACGCATCTGGTCGAGCTGGTGCGCGTTGTCGCGCCGCAAGTCGTCCATGCGGTCTTCCATCTTCGACAGCTCGCGCGTCAACGTAAGGAAGCGCTGCTGCTCGACTGCGACGTCGGTATGCTGCTGCTGAACGACACCCATCGTTGCCGCACGCAGGTCGGAAAGCTGATCGGACAGAGCGGCAAGCGAATCGTTCGCCTGGTCGAGGGCTGCCGCAAGCTCGCCCTCGCGCCCCGAGGTACCCCGCTTCATACGCAACACGCACACGGCGAGCACCGCGGCAACCGCCAACGCCACGACGGCGACAGTCGCCCAGAGCATCTCCCCTACACCCATGGCATCTTCCCTTCACGAACTGCATCCAGTAGGTACTCAGGGTATACCAAAAGACCGCCGTCACGTCCCCATGAGCTGCCACACAAATCCGCGCACGCGCTTGAAAAGGCTTCCCACAAGCTCCACGACTTCTTCGGGCGATGCGCCGTTGACAATACACGTCAGCACGTATGACACGACGAACACGACGGCGAGCACGATCGGCACGCCCATACAGTATCCCAGCGCGCGCAGGATCGCCCCCGATTTCCGCCGCCGGGCGCGCTTCTTGTCGAACGCGAGCTCCTTGCGGTAGCTCTCCTGCTGCAGCGAGTAATCCTCGCCGCCCGGCCGCGGCTGCGCCTCACCGCCGCGATGTCGCGGCTCTCGGCCATCCTGCACAACCGGCTGATCGATCTGCTGCCGCTGCGCCCCCATGAATAAGTCCATACCGGCTCCTTGTCGAAGATGCGCATGGAAGAGGATTCCAGCTTTGCAGGTTCCCGGGTAACGTGCAATCACATCCGCCTGCTTTTCTCATCCTGTTATCGGCAGAAACGTTCATCGATTTCCAGAGCTATCGATCTACCTGCTGATTATCTGAGGTAGCAATTCGTCTATCGCTCTCGCGCATCTTCCCTCAGCCATCCTTTCCCACAACCGCGCACCGTCCGTGCGCCGATCCCGCCCCCATCTGACAAACGTCCGAACCGCCCCGCAACAAAAAAGTCCCGCCCGATTGCTCGGACGGAACTTTCAGCCAAACAGGATGTCTAACGGGGAACAGCCGCACCTTAATAGTTGACGACCTGCTCCTCAAAGTAGCTGCGGGGATGGTTGCACACGGGGCACACCTCGGGAGCCTCCGGCCCCACATGCAGATGACCGCAGTTCAAGCACTTCCACACCTTCACGCCCTCGTGCGTGAAGACCTCGCCGGCCGCGACGCGCTCGGCAAGCTTGTTGTAGCGCTCCTCATGGACCTTCTCGACCGCACCGACGCCGCGGAATTTCGCCGCGATCTCGGTGAAGCCCTCCTCCTCGGCGGTCTTGGCGAAGTCGTCGTACATCGTGGTCCACTCGTAGTTCTCGCCCGCCGCGGCGTCCTTGAGGTTCTGCAGCGTATCGGGCACCGCGCCGCCATGCAGATACTTGAACCAGAGCTTCGCGTGCTCGGACTCGTTGCCCGCCGTCTCGGCGAAGATGTTGGAGATCTGGACGTAGCCGTCCTTCTTGGCGCGAGACGCATAGTAGCGGTACTTGGTGTGGGCTTGCGATTCACCGGCAAATGCGGCTTCCAGGTTCTTCTTGGTTTGAGACTGCTCGAAATCCATCGGGTACTTCCCTTCGCTCGGGGCACCGGCGCGCAGGCTCGCACCGGTTAAGCTTATTGTGACTGATTCTCAATAAGAAAACAACCACTTCGTCCTTTACCTACCCGACATGCGAGGGATAACACCGCTGAATCCGCAAACGGCCTATACGATCTGCCAAACGCCCTGGTCCTGATGGCAAAAACCTTCGCGCTCGAGATCGGTGAGAATCGAGCGGGCGACCGAGACATCGACCTCGGGGCGGCCCGCAGCCGCCTCGGCATCGTTCAGAGCCCGCAGCACGGCCGCCTCATCCAAGCCGGACACGGCAGCCCCGCGCGCATCGAGCAGCAGCCGCACGATGCAGGCGCGCTTCTGGCGACGCGAACCCTCGAACTTGGATTGCCTGGTGTACCCCGACGAGCGACGAGAGGGATTGGGAATCGTCTTCTTGAGATAGGATCCGTAGTCGAGCAGCGCGTAATACCACGCGCGCGGCGTATCCGCCCCATCGATCGGCAGCGCATACGGCGCTACGGCAGCCGCGGGCGTGCCAGGGGCGGCCGGGCACGCGGCCTCGATCAAGGGAACGAGCTCCCGATCGGGCACGGCAGGCACGTCGGGGAAATAATGGTGCAAAAACACCGTGCGCACGTTGGTCTCAAGATACACACCGGGCAGGTCGAAAGCGAACGACCGGATACCCTGGGCCGTAGCGGGCCCCACGCCGGGAAGCGTCACCAGGTCCTTGGTATCGTGCGGAAACGTACCGTCGAAATCACCGACGACCATCTGCGCCGCCCGGTGCAACGCGAGCGCGCGACGGTTGTACCCCATTCCCTGCCAAGCGGCCAGAACGTCGGCGGCAGAGGCACGGGCCAGGTCGCCGACCGTGGGAAACTGCCCAAGCCACGCGTCCATGCGAGCCTCCACGCGCGGCACCTGCGTCTGCTGCAGCATGACCTCCGAAAGCCAGATGACGTACGGGTCGCGCGTTCGCCGCCAGGGAAGGTCGCGATACAAACGGACCCCTTCCGCGCGAATCATGGTGCGGAAGGGGTCCTCGAACATGCTATGCGCTCCTTTTTATGCGGAACGCTCCTTGCATGCGTTCTCGCAGATAGCGTACGACGAAAAAGCGTCGCGATCGGCAAACTTGGGGTCGACGGCGGGGTTCAGCTTATGGTTGACGACGTCGTCCAGCGTGATGGAATCGAGGTAGTCGCGCATAAGCGCCTGGGCACCGGCCCATACGGGATGATAGCAGCAAGTCCCCATGCGCGGGCACTCGCCATCGACCGCAGTGCAGTCATTCATGACCATAGGGCCCTGCACGGCCTCGACGACCTCGCGAACGGTGATCTCAGACGGATCCGCCTTCAGGCGCATGCCGCCGTGCACGCCGCGCAGGCTCTCCACGATGCCTGCCTGCACCAGACCGTGCTGGATCGAACGGGCGAACGAATACGGAACGTCCACCTGCTCGGCAGCAGTTCGGACGGATAGGAGCCCTCCGTCGCCCTTCACAAGCATTGAAAGCATGCGCAAGGCATAATCGGTCTTCCTCGAGATGTCCATCTCTCCCCCTAGCCACAGGAACGAGACGCAGCCTGGACCGCGTCATTGTCCGTGCCGGCGTCGCCCCTTAACGTCAGCACATGCATTACCTCACTTGTTTACGATATGTAAACCGTAAACGAAAAAAGTATAGCCTAACCCCCTCAGCCCCATACAATGACACACCATATGTGGGCTGCTGAAACACGCTTTTTTCACCGTAGCGTAAAGTGGGTTATAAAACTAGCTGTTTGAATCTCGCTCAAGAGCTTTCCATAATTAAATAACGCCCCACAAATAACCGGCAACGTTTATCCCTTTAAACGCAAAAAGCCACGTCCGAAGACGTGGCTTTAATTGCGATGGCGGGAAGTACGGGGATCGAACCCGCGACCTCCGACGTGACAGGCCGGCGCTCTAACCAAGCTGAGCTAACTCCCCAGGCAACTGCTCGCGTTTGTTTCCGCTCGCGTGCGCTGCGGGGATTAGTATACACAGAGACGAGCGAGCGGCGCAAGAACTTTTTTCAAAAAATTTTCGAGCCTGCGTTTCCCCTGGTACACGACCTAAAGATCGATAAATGTAACCGACAGGACCTTACCCGAGGCAACCATCAGGCGCGCGATCGTCGGGCCGCGGTCGCCACGCGGAAAAGAGGCGGATCCGGGATTGATCACAAGGCAGCGGCCCAGCTGCACCTCTTTGGCGCGATGCGTGTGCCCGCAGACAGCAACGTCCACCGACCCGACCGGAAGGTCCTCGCGATAATGCGCGACAGCAAATTTCAGGCCCTCATAGGTAAAGGTGAGCAGCCGATCGACCTCGGGGCCGTAGTTGCGGCAGAAGTCGTTATTTCCCAGCACGGCACGCACCGGCGCGATGGCCTTCAGGTGCTCATAATCCATCTCGGACGTCATATCGCCCGCATGGATGATGAGGTCGGCGCCCTTGAGCTCACGAAGCAGCGAGTCCGAAAGGTGTCCATGGGTGTCGGAGACGATATCGATCCGCTTTGCCGATGAGAGATCCATACGAGCTTCTTTCTACAGGCTCAGGGCCTTTTTCAGGGGGACGACGCGACGACGCGAAACAGGAATGCGGTCCTCGACATCGGTGAGGCCGAGCTGGATCGCACCGGACGGCACGGTCTCGACATCCTCCACGCACGCCAGGTTGACGATATAGCGGCGATGCACACGGAAGAAGCCGAAATCGCAGAGCTTGGCCTCGAACTGCGCGAGCGACGTGGTCGACAGGAAACGGTCGTCTTCCGTGTAGATGCAGGAGTAATCGTCCTTGGCCATGATGTAGCGGATCTGGTCGACCGGGATCAGAACCTTGCGTCCGCCTTTTTCGACCGGAATGCGCTCGATGGAAACCTTGCTCTCCGTCACCGGCTTGCACCGGGCCAGGACCTTGGCGATCGCCTGGTCAAGGCGCGCCTCCTCGACCGGCTTCATGAGGTAGTCGACAGCGTCGACCTCGAAGGCCTCGACCGCATGGTCGCTATAGGCGGTCACGAAGACGATAGCGGGCGGGTTCTTGAGCTTATGCAGGGCCTCGGCCAGCTGAAGGCCGGAGGCACCCGGCATGGAGATATCCAGGAACACGACGTCGACGCGGTTTTCCATCAGCATCTCGATAGCGGAGCGAACGCTCGACGCCTCGGAAATGGATGCGATCTTACCCGTCTGCTCCAAAAGGAAGCGAAGCTCCGAACGTGCAGGAGCCTCGTCATCAACGATCATGGCGCGTAGCATATCGCGTTTAACCTTTCATTCGAACTGAAGCGGGGAAGCACTTGATAAACAGCTTTATCCCACAAAACCCCATTCTACCCTTCAACGAAGATACTCTCCACCAGATCAAGGTGCAAATAAACCGACGTACCCTGCCCCGGCTTCGACTCCACGCGCGCGAACGAATGCGGTCCGTAGAAGCGGTGGATGCGTTCGGAGATGTTGTGCATGGCCACGCCGGCACCGCCGCCCTGCGGCGCGTTGACGTCGGGACGGGCCGCACGGTCGTCGAACAGGCGGCTCGCCGTCTCCTCGTCCATGCCCACGCCGTCGTCGGTGACCTTCACCATGACGGCGTTCTCTCCGTCCCGGTACACCGAGACGTCGATATGGAGCGGGCCCTCGTCGTCCATGCCGTGGCGCACGGCATTCTCGACCAGCGGCTGGATCGTGAAGGCAGGGATGGGCGTCTCGCCGACACCGTCCTCGATCTCGAAAGTATCGATGATGCGGTCGTCGCCGAAGCGCGCCTTCTCGAAGACGAGGTAGCGCTGGGTCTGGGCGACCTCGCGCTCCACCGGGATCAACGAGCCCGAGTTGTCGAGCGTGGCGCGGTAGAACGTCGAGAACTCGCGCAGGAGCTCGCGGGCGCGCAGCGGGTCGGTGCGCGTAAACGAGGCGATGGTGTTGAGCGTGTTGAACAGGAAGTGCGGGTTGATCTGCGCCTGGAGGGCACGGACCTCGGCGCGCGCCGTCAGCTCCTGCTGGAGCTCGAGCTCGTGGATGGCGAGCTGCGTGGACAGGATCTCGGCAAAACCCGAGGCGAGCGCGTACTGGGTACGGTTGACCGAGCGCGAATCGCGGAAGTAGAACTTGAGCGTGCCGACGGTGCGGCCGCCCACCTTGATGGGCGCGATGATGCCGGCGGGGATCTTGGGGCGCGTGCCGCCCTCGCCGGGGACATCGAGGACGCGACTGAACGACTGCACGATGCCGTGCTCGATGACGTAGCGGGTGGCGGGCGTATGGATAGGCGAACCCTGCGGGAACTCACGCTCGAGCTCGCCGACGCACGCCAGCACCCGCTTGTCGTCCGTGATGGCGATGGTCATGGCACGGGTCTCGGGCAAGATACGGCGGCACACGGCCTCGGCGCTCTCCTCGGTCAGGCCGCCTTTGATGTCCTGCAGCATCTCCGAGGCGATGGACAACGTTTCCTCGGTGTATTGGGACCGCAATGTGTCGGGGTTCAGGCACAAAAAGACGAAGATGACGAGGAAGACGCACAGCAGCGCGCACGCGACCACCGTGGCCACGGGTTCGATGCCCGTCGCAAGGGCGTAGACGAAGTATGCGATCAGCAGCAGCGCGCACAGCACCGCCATCTCGCGGAATATCGGCAGCGAGTTCTCGGTACGGCCTTTTTCGTTCAAAGCCATCTATCTAATGCCTTTCGAGCTTTTTGGTCAGGGCGGCGGCAAGCTCCCTGTCGCACCAGATGCTGTCCATGATCTTGGGCCAGAAGCTCTGGAACCTGAGGTACTTGTCGCGGTTGTCGCGCGCATAGCGTTCGGCCTCGGCACGGCCGGTCCGCCAGATGCGCAAGTACCCGGCGTGCTCACGCGTGAAGAACGCGCGGACGAGCGCCGTCTTGCGCACGCGGTCGTCGAGCTCGCGCGAGAGCCAGGGACCGGGATAGGGCATGAGCGCCGCCGGGGTGACGGGGTTCAGGTCCTGCTGATGGGCCGCGTAGGAAAGCTTGACGCGCTCGTAGTACCAGCGGTACACGTCCTGCATGAAGCGCGGCGAACGCTGCTCGATCTGAGGTGGCAGGTGCCGCACGACCCACTCGTTGTCGAACCACACGTCCAAGCCGAACAGACGCATGTTGAACAGGTAGTCCAGATCCTCGCCGCGTGTGATGAACGGATCGAACGCCACGCGAGTGAACGCACGCGCATGCAACGCCATGCAACCGCCGCAGAGGTAGTTGGACCGTGAGATGCGGGTACCCGCGAGGGCGCGCTTCATCCAGCGGTTGAACTCGATACGTTTGGTCCACCAGCGATGGCAGATACCCGCCTTGGCGGTATCAGCCAAAGGCGAACCGCTCCGGTCGTAGAAATAGCCGCTCTTGACCAGGATCGGCAGCCCTTGGCGCGTCTGCTGGCCCAGCGCGTACAGGGCGCGCTTCATGAAATCGGACGAGAGCACGACCTCGTCGTCATCGAGGAACACGACCGCGTCGTGTCCCAGGATGGCGGCACACGCCAGCCCCATGTTGCGGATGGCGCCGTAGCCGCGCAGGCTCACGCACTCGCCCGTCCCGTTGGGCGCGATCCGCCCGACGCGGTCGGCGACCAGCGCCGCTTCCACGTTCGTGACCACGCAGGTATCCAGGCGAGAATGGTTGTAAGCGATATGGTGTACCCGCAGACTCACATCCCGGGTTGCGGAAACCGGACACACGACGAGGATGATGACCCGAGGGCAATCCTCGATCTGCTCGAGCGACGCCAGGCACGCATCGAGATCGGGATGGAGGTCGTTCAGGTCCGTGGCATGATCGTAGGTGCCGGGCGCATAGACCTCGGTGTTCTCTCCAGCCCAATAGGTTGGAATCACGATCGCAGCGTTCAAACCAGAACTCTCCTTCCCTCACCGAAACACAGTGCGCCAACAGGCACTACCCCACCTACATAATACCCGCCTGCACGGCAACGACAATAGCATCGCCGCCGTGCGGGCGGGCAAAAGCCGTCTCTCTTATTTTTGCAGCGCCGGAGTCTTACAGCGCCCGGAAGTTTAGGGCGCTTCGAGCTTTTGCAACGCCCGGGGTCTGCTGCACCCGAAGGCTTACGGTACCGAGGAAGCTCACGGTACCCAAAGCCTCACGGTGCCCCGGGGATCCACAGTGTCTCGGAGCTTACAGCGCCGGGGGGTGGATAAAACTGGGTTAAAAGCGTCGCAATAATCGCCGTTTTTCCGCGATACGCGATTTTTCGGCGATTATTGCGACGAAAGCAAGACAGCGCGAAGGCAAGGCGGGATCGCGGGGGCCGGCATCAACCGGAAGCGTTACCGGCGAGCACGCCCGC
>ERZ808240.4836-NODE-4836-length-11488-cov-6.242718_pt1 | contig 11488 bp, 8 predicted proteins | sample MGYA00521084_ERZ808240 | MGnify/ENA primary metagenome ERZ808240 (study PRJEB31516, sample SAMN03275571) | gut metagenome | biome: mammalia-associated habitat; material: feces | host: Papio cynocephalus | place: Kenya | collected 2012-08-06 ... | reverse complement strand
AAGTTTTTGTAGGAAAATAAAAAAATAGAAAGCACCCGATTCCTGTGTTAGGATTGAAGTTGACGAGACCAAAATCCAAGGAGGATGTTTTCATGATTAATAGTATACAACATTTTCAGGAACAAGGGGCAAAAAAATTAACAGAAATATTCAGTCACTATACGGATGATCTTACCAAGTTTGCAGAAATGGTTTATGGAGTGACCAAAGAGGTAACGAAGTTAGTGCTTTCCTTAATTGAAGAAGAACTGGAAAGTTATGATGAACTGTTGCGTAAACGGCAGGACTTGCGTAAAGGCTGGTACATTGAACGCCGAGATGAAACGAAACTTCTGACTAGTTTGGGCGAAATCTGTTACAACAGGACATATTTCCGTAATAAGGAAACTGGTGAATACTGCTATCTGTTGGATCGGCTCATGGGTCTGGAAGCGCATGCCCGTATTTCAGAGGATGCAGAAGCCCGAATACTGGAGGAAGCGATGGAGAGCAGTTACCGGAAAGGCGGAATCAATGCCTGTATCGGGGAACAGGAAGTGAGCAAGGAAACGGTAATGAACAAGCTTCATGCATTGGAATTCCCTGTGTTGGAGCCGTTGAAAGAACAACGTCAGGTAAGCCGTCTGTATATCGATGCAGATGAAGACCATGTTTCCCTGCAGTATCTTGAGAAAAAGGGTGATATTAAGAAACCACGGATCAATACGGTCATGCCAAAGATTATCTATGTTTATGAGGATGTAAATTTCGATGGGAGCAAGCATGAACTGGTAAACTGCCATTACTTCGGCGGAGACTATGCCGGGACGGAAGGAACGAAGGCATTGTGGCAGGAAGTGTTTGCTTTTGTTGCAGAGAGCTATGACGAGGAAGTGTTGGAGAAAATATATATAAATGGGGATGGAGCAGATTGGATTAGAACGGGAGCAGGAATGCATGCCAAGGCACATTTTGTTCTGGACCGTTTTCACATGCATAAATACATCATATCAGCCACCAGTCACCTGAAAGATTCCGCACAGGATGTGAGAAGTGAAATATACAGAGCCATTAACGGAAAAAAGAAATGGGCGGCGGAAGAAACATTTGATAAGATCCTGCATGTAACAGAGAGTGAAACAAAAGCAAAGGCAGTAGAATCTGCAAAGAATTATATTCTGGGAAACTGGACAGGAATTATGGAATCTGTGAAAGCAAAGGATAAGAGCTTGCAATGCAGTGCAGAGGGACACGTGAGCCACATCTATTCAGACAGGATGAGTTCAAGACCACTGGGATGGAGCAGAATCGGTGCAGATAAGATGGCAAGGCTGCGAATATACCGCCAGAATAAGAGGGATATACTGGAACTGGTTCGATACCAGAAAAAAGAACTGCCACTGGCTGTAGGTGCAGAAGAAGTGATATATTCGGCAGCGCAGATACTGGCTGCCGAAAGGCGGAACAGAGACAGACTAGGAGAACTGGCAGATATGCCGATATACAGTATTCCATACCCACAAATTAAAAAGATAGCAGCATTAAAAAATTATATATGGGGATTGTAAGAAAAGAAAAAATCGGATATAGTTAAAGACAGTTATCAAATCTTAAACAGGTCATAGGTGTAGTCTGCCTATTACTTTCCGACAGTAAATTTACCCCATCATTGAGAATAAAATTATTGATTTTTAAAATTCAAATACATATAATATAAATAAGGACTAATTTTTGATAAATGTATATATCCTCGCCCAATAAATAATATGTGATGATGGTGGGAAATTATTATAATTCTGCTTTAGATAAAAACAGAAAAGGGAGAAATTGTATTGTGAATGCAAAGAGAGTTTTTATAAATGACGAATGGGAAAATATTTCGTTAAACGGTGAAATCCTTAGTTATGGATATTATCATCGGTATTGGAATCCTGATGGAACTGTAAATCCGGAATTTAAGAAAGATTTGATAAGTGGAAAAATCCTCGATTTGAAAGAAAAAAAGGAGAGAGCAATTGCATTCTTTTTTAATCAATTGGATGGGGAAATTTGCGATGATATTACTATATGCGTAGTTCCGTCTCATATGGCAGGAACGAGTAATGAGTCGGGAATTGCTGTTTTGGCGAGAAGACTTGCTTCATCAAATAGAATTGATGGGGTAAATTATTTGATTAGAACCAAAACAGTTGATAAAAAAGCTTATGGAGGAAACCGAAATCGAGAAGTAGATAAATCATCTATAAGTATAACTACAAACAAAGTATCAGGAAGTGTGATATTGTTAGTGGATGATGTTTCTACATCTGGTAATTCATTAAAAGTATGCAGAGATATTCTTCTGAAAAATGGAGCAGAAAGAGTTGCGATGTTTGCGATAGGTAAATCTGTATAATGGAGATGGTACTATGATTAATAAAGTTGAGAATTACGACTTATTATACCCTGCAAAAGTAAGTAGCATGTCTAAACCACCGAAAGCTATTTTTTATCGTGGAGATATATCCATATTAAATGATCAGGTGATTGCGGTAATCGGGCAAAGAGAAGCGTCAGAACGAAGCATAGCAATCGCATATCAGATAGGAAAGATTCTTGCCGAACATGGTTATACAATCTTAAATGGACTAGCTATTGGGTGTGATAAATATGCGGCGATGGGCGCTCTGTCCCAAAATGGAAAAGTGGTTGGGGTAATGCCTTGTGGTTTGGATCGAACATATCCAGCTTCTTGCAAACAGATAGCAGAGGAGATTGTTGAAAAGGGTGGATGTTTGATCAGTCAATATCAGGAAGGAATCCGACCAGAGAAATATAGATTCGTTGAAAGAGATCAATTACAGGCAGTGCTTTCTTCCAAAATTATTGTAATCAGCACAAAAACCACAGGTGGTACGATGCATACAATTTCTTATGCGGTAAAGGCAGGAAAACATATTGGTAGTGTTATAGAACAAGAGGGTTCTTCGGAAGAAGGAAATGTTTATATATGTAAGAAGTATAATGCCAAAGAAATCAAAGATAATGAATCACTGTTGGAATTTGTAGCTGATGACAGTTCTGATCAGAATCAATTATCATTTCTGTTTGATGATGATAAAATAACAATAGGATAATTTATAGAAGCCCCAGCATAGTGATATGTTGGGGTTTTGAGTCTAACTTAAATATATTTTGAGCGTCGCTAATGCGTGTTCAAGTGCTTTGTTCACATAATGTGATGTTGTATTGAACTGTTTTGCGATTTTTTCTATGGGGACATTTTTGCCATATTTATTATTCAAATCATAACGCATGATGATACAATCGCGTTCAAAAAGAGTAAGCTTATCCATGTTTGATCGAAGATTTTCTTTTAGACTTTCTAAAAGAAAGGTTTCTTCTGGATTTTGCTATACAGAGGCTATGGATAATACAGTTTCGTTATCCAAATCAGTGTGATTTGAAGCATGAATGGTATCAATTGCAGTACGAACAATCTTCTCGCTTAATCCAGTTAGGCTTGCCATGTTTTTGACGGTGGGCTCGATTCCTTGCTGCTCCAAAGTATGCATGGCTTGACTGACTTTGTAAGCATTATTGGCATGATGCGAAGATGTATTATAGTTGTTTTGACTTAAATATTTACTGACGGCATGTTTCATCGGAAGGGAAATTAATGTGGTAAGTGTATAGAATTCTAGTTTATTTCCGAAATTTTGAAAATTACTCATTATCTCAATGAAACATTCATTGAAAAGAGCATTGTAAAGTTCACTATCGTCCGCGTAACGTATTAAATAACTTTTGATAAACGCGAAAACTTCATTCAAAAGCATGGTGTTTACCCAGGTAATATCAATATCGGAATTTGAAGAGCAGAAGATCTGATATAGGATCTGATGTCTGCGACTGGCTGCTTCTGAACAGCGTTTGTTTTCTTCAAGCATCCGTATATCTTCTGGATATTCAGAATTTTTAATAATCTGTTTTTCGTAATCAGAAAAACAGGTTATTCGAGCTGGATTGTGCAAATAAGGCGCAATATCACGGATAGGTGGTTTTAATTTCAGGTACTTTTTCTTTAGTGATTCAATGTTGTTCATAATGATGATCCTTTCTGGAGTGATATAATATAGTTACTGTCTCCAACTATAGATTGTCTTGTTTGATTTATTATACCGAATCAAGTTTTTATTGATAATATAATAAAATTTATGCTATTATCGAATCGTGGAAAAAGTTACAGAAAAAGGAGTTACATATGATACGCGAATGTAGTCTGGAAGAGATATCCGATGGACGGACTTACAGAGAAAATGATATGGTGAAGGCGGATGCGGCCGGGTGCGATGGCTGTTTCAAATGTTGTACGGGCATGGGGAATTCCATCATTTTAGATCCATATGATATCTGGCTGTTGAAGAACTTTTCGGAGGGAACGAAGCTGACGTTTGAACAGCTCCTTGCAACCGGGAATGTGGAGCTGAATATTGTGGATGGATTGATTCTGCCGAATCTCAGCATGAAAGGACAGGATTGCTGTGCTTATCTTGATGCGAATGGGCGGTGCCGGATTCATGATGTGCGACCGGGCATCTGTCGGTTGTTTCCGCTTGGAAGAGTCTATGATGAGAAGGGGGACTTCTCTTATTTTTTGCAGACAGGTGAATGTGCCAAGAAGAACCTTGCGAAGATCAAGGTGAAAAAGTGGACCTGTTTGCGATGCCCGGAGAAGAACCGCGAATTTGTCACAGCATGGCACGCGTTGATCCGCACAGCCGGACAGAAGATGGTAGAGCATAAGCAGAGTGGACGCGGCGAGAAGCTGCAGGAGCTGGCAATGTATATTCTGAACGAATTTTATGTTGCGGATCTGCCAGACGCCGCCTACGACGACACCGGAATCGCAACTATCTACGAAAGTCTATGCAACAAAATAGAAAATGCAAGAGAATCTCTTTCGCATTTTTAGTAAGAGGAAGAAAATATATAATTGAAAAATGGGACATGCATATTTCCATATTTATAATTTGAAATTCAAGAATATGCATATGTTTGGAACTTAGAATTACTTAATGTTCTGGAAGATAAACAGAAATGATTGAACAAGATGTTCAATCAAGCCGCCATTGAGCCACGGATGGCGAGCGGAGGGCGCATATGAATCGTAGATTCATATTTAGGATGCGTCCGACAATCTGCCAACGAGCGAAGCGAGGGGGCGATACCCGTGCGGCGGTTTCGTGTGATGAGATAATGTGTGCCAGAACATTTAGTAATTCTTAGTTTCAATACATCGCATAGAATTGGATTTCAAATATAAATATGGAAGATAGAAATATCCGTTTTGCAAATATATTGGAATTAAGGAGGAACAAAAATGCTCGGAATTATCGGCGCAATGGATGAAGAAGTTGCAAAATTAAAGGAAACAATGCAGGATGTCACGGTCGAGACAAAGGCATCTATGGAATTTTACAAGGGAACGATGAATGGCAAAGATGTTGTCGTTGTCCGCTCTGGAATCGGAAAGGTGAATGCGGGAATCTGCACACAGATTCTGTGTGACCTGTATCATGTCGACGCAGTGATCAACACAGGAATCGCTGGAAGCTTAAATGCGAAGATTGATATTGGTGATATCGTGCTTTCGACTGATGCACTGCAGCATGACATGGATGCGACAGATTTTGGATATAAACCGGGCGTGATTCCTCGGATGGAGACATCGACATTTGTCGCAGATGAGAAGCTGCGCAAGCTGGCAAAGGAATGCTGCGAGCGTGTGAATCCGGATATTCATGTATTTGAGGGACGCGTAGTCAGTGGAGATCAGTTTATCTCCGATAAGGCGAAGAAAGAATTTATCCTGAATACATTTGCAGGAGATTGTACCGAGATGGAAGGCGCGGCAATCGCGCAGGCTGCTTACTTGAATCAGATTCCATTTCTGATCATCCGTGCAATCTCAGATAAGGCGGATGACAGCGCGACAGAAGATTACCCAACCTTTGAGGCGAGGGCAATTGCGCACAGCGTGAAGCTTGTGCAGGCAATCGTTGCAGGATATGCGAATGCATAGAATAAATAAGAAAGCAGGTAAAATCATGGAAAAAATAGCAAGCTTTACAGTGAACCATTTGAATTTGTTGCCGGGCGTGTATGTGTCAAGAAAGGACAACGTTGGCGGCAATGTGATTACGACTTTTGATCTGCGTATGACTAGACCGAATTATGAGCCGGTGATGAATACGGCGGAGGTGCATACGATCGAGCATCTGGCAGCGACCTTTCTTCGGAATCATAAAGAATACGGAGAAAAGATCATTTATTTTGGACCGATGGGATGCAGGACGGGATTCTATCTGATCTTAGCCGGTGAGTATGAATCGAAGGATATCGTGCCGTTGCTGAAGGAACTGTATACATTTATGAGCGAGTTCGAGGGCGATGTGCCGGGCGCATGTGCGCGGGATTGCGGGAACTATCTTGACATGAACCTGCCGATGGCGAAATATTTAAGCAAGAAGTATCTGACCGAAGTGTTGGAAAATATTTCGGAAGAGAGACTGATTTATCCGGAATAGTTATCCACAATATCCACAAAATGCGCGTATTTGTTGCATTTTGCAAAATGTCTTGAAAATCCCATGCAAACCTCTTATCATCTTAGTATAAGGTAAGGATGGAAGGAGGAGTTGTATGGGAGAAGAACAGGACATTCCGAGAAAACTGGAGTATGAGAGCCTGGTGGAGTACGATGCATTTCGGAATCCATCGATCGTGGAGGAACAGCCCTTCTATTACAAAGGGATAAGCCGAAGCGAATATGAAAAGGAACTCGCATATCTTAATCAGAACCTGTCATCGTTTTACGAAGGTTCGTATGTTCCGCTCTGGAAGCAGTCGTGGTATCAGTAGGAGCTTTGGCCAGCGCCCGAAGATACAAAATAAGTCATTTTTTCTAAATGAACCCCAATATTTTGTAGGAATTTTATAAAAAGTATTTGATTTTACATATCAGTATGGTACAATGAATTATAATTGCGGACAGGTATAGTTTGACTAGAATTATTATGGAAAATGTATCGAGGATATAGAGAGTTTATAAGGTAGAGAGGTGTAACTATGAACTTTAAAGACAAGCTGGTAAGTAAATTATTGGATATCGGAAAGAAACACCGGATATTAGTTTATCCGATGCTTGCTTTGGTTGCGGTTGTAACTGCAATCTCACATGCCATCTGCTGGGGACGCGGAAATGGCAAGAAGATGGTCGCGTCAATTATGGTTGTAGCGCTTCTGATCACGCAGTCGTTGTTCCTGACGTCATCCGCTGTAAATAATGGCGATGATGCGAACGCGGCACTGACGAATACCGCTACAGATGCAACCAGCGTAATGAATGGCGAAGATGGCTCCAATGATCCGGTTCAGTTGCTTGATGCAGACGGAAATGCTGATGCCGCAGACGATGGAGCGACGGATGCAGAAACAGCAAATGTTACATACTATGCATACACAACTTCGTCCCAGACGATTGCCGGATTTTCAAAGGCTTGTGCAGTTGCAGACTCTACTATTACTTTGATGAACAATAACGCAGAAATTCTGCAGGGATTTGGTCTGGATGCAAATTATTTTACAACAGACGGAAATCTGTACAGCGATGCACAGTGTACAACACCAATCGCTGGAAATCAGATGGCCACGACAGAAAATGGAACCTATCAGGTATTTGTAAAGATTACAAGAACCGCATATACACTTGCATTTTCTGACTGTGGTGATCAGGGAGACGTAGCAGGCGTAACCATACCGACGAATGAGACGGATACCGGTAATGTGGAACAGGTAATGAAATTTGCCGTACCGGGATCAGATGCTACCTATCATTTTTATAAGAGAGGATATAAGTATATCAGTCTTGGAGATAAGACAATTGGTCAGAACATCGAAGTGAAGTCTTCCGATGTCCGCACGAATACAATCACGGTGAAGGCAGGCTGGGAGCCAATCAGGGATATGAAGCTGACATACCAGTTGTATGATTCATCAGTTGTCGGTGTGCTTGATCCGGTAAAGGCAGCTGATGCGGTAGAAGAAAGTGCGCCATTTGCATATGGTGATGCGGTATCTATCCTTCTTTTGGATGAAGCGGCTTATATCAATAACAAGGGATATTATTTTGCGGGCTGGAAGATCGAGGGCACGGATACAATTATCGATCCATCCCAGACAGCAACAATGACTGCGACGATTGACAGTGGACTTGTAAAAGAAAATGGTGCAATGACAGATGCAACGAATGTTGCACCGGTTAAATTGATCGGTCAATGGAAATACAAGGAAATCGAGCTGTATGTTGATGGCAATAGGGTGGATGGCAGTGATGCGGCTGTGACAGGAATGTACGGTACAGCCATGAACCATGTCATTACAGCAAAGTACAAGAAAGACGGTGCAGAGAGCGAGTCTATTCAGTTTACAAATGGTATGCAGGCAGTTACAACCGGACTGGGTACTTATGGACTTTCTGTAAATGAATCAGCAAACTCTTATACGATAACAGGTACACCAAACAATGTGACAACGGATGCACAGAGCTATACATTTACGGTCACAGATACAAACGACACAAGCAAGACAGCAACCTTCAATCTTGTATTTACTGTTGAAAAGCTTCCGGTTATTATCGGTGAGGTCAAGGATGCTTCCACGGGAGGAACTTTGACAAAGGTATATGATAACTCCGATACCATTCAGGTGCAGACGACAGCATCTGTTACAGCACAGGATGGCAGTGTACCGGACTGCATCACGAACGATGCGATTCAGGTAACCTTCGATGCAACCGCGAAGATGCTTGATACAGGAAGCGTGAAGGGCAAGGATGTCGGAACCGGAAAGACAATCCGCCTGACATCACCAAGATTATCTGGAAACAATGCAAACTGTTACGAGTTACTGAATGTAGAAGAAGGACATCTCGATGTGGCAAATGCAGCCAGTGTAACGAAGCGTACTTTGAACGTAGAGGTTGCATACGATGTAGATTCTGTATTGTTTGGACAGGATAGTCCGGAATGTACACTGACGATCAAGAACCCGGATAATATTGCACAGGGAAATAACAACGAAGAGCAGAATGCATATGCGGCGGACCCGAATGCATTTATGACAAGATACCTTGGACTGAATAGCAAGGATGCATGGGAGACAAATCGCAAGATTTACAGCAGCCCGGCAAATGCGTATTACTATATCCGTCCAACTTTTGCAAGTAACGGAAACTATGAGGTCGTTGTTGCAAATCCACCGAAGTTTTCAGTGACAAGAGAAAGCTCCGACGGACATTTCTCCATTAAGGAGACGGCAGTTGGTGGATATTATCCAAGTTATACGATCGTGGCAGCGAACGGATATGATATGGTCCGAATCCTGAACGACGGTGATGTGGATATCTCTGATACGATGACACGTGCACAGGCGAAGACTCTGTTCAAGAGCCAGTCTGCAGGTATTACGGCGGATGGTACATACACGTACATCCGGTTCCAGTTGTACAATTCGACAACCAATGCGATCTCTACGATCTACACGGTGAAAGAGACGATTATCGTAGATACGAAGATTCCGGTTTATGTAAGCCATACAGTGGAGCCAACCGGCTTTGTAAATCAGCTTGGATTTGGTACATATTATCATTCACAGAACAATGTCACAGGTATGACACTGACGGTTACATACCGTTCAGACGAAAGCCCTTGTGATTACCTGCACTATTATTTTGCAGGGGAGGATGCAAGCACGGTTCCGACTACGACGATGCAGACAAAGATGGTATCGAAAGGAAACGGACTGTATGAGGCAACACTTCTGGTAGGAAGCGGCTATGCCGGACAGCTGGTTGTATGGGCAACGGATACAAAACAGAAGGAATCTGCACATACAAAACTGGTATGCTATACGACGAATACCGATGCAAGTCTGACGGACAAATACTATGAGTGGATGGTCGAAGGAACACCTCCAACTGCGGCTCTAAATGTACAGGGAAATGGAGAAGCGGCTCTGACAGACAAGTGGTATAACACCTTGGATGCAGCAATCGCGGCAAAGGATATTGACAGTGGACTGGATGCAGTGACATGGAGTGTTGAGACACCAAGTACAACTGTGACAGCTACGACATCCGCGTATGGTGTCAATGCGACAAAGAATGCAAAGATTACAGATTATACATTCCACCAGGTCATTACAGGTGGGGTATCAAATGATTACACGCCGGGTGAGTATTATATTTCGGCAGTGGTAAAGGATAATGCAGGCAATACGGTCGATGTGGAGAAGCAGGGACCATTCCTCTTCGATGGCATCAAGCCGGCGGTGATATTGTCCGATGATGGAGAAAGCCAGACGCAGTTCCGGTCTGACGTTACAATCACGATGGAAGCGACAGAGGGAGAACTGGAAAGCGGCATTGACAGCATTGCACTGTACAAGAACAGCACAGATAGTGAGCCGATTCAGATATGGTCAGCCGGCGGTGCAAAGAGCTGGACAGAAAGCTATGATGTAACAGAGAGTGGAACGTATATCCTGGTTGTGACGGATATCGCTGGCAATCAGTCTACCGAGCAGGTAACCTACAGCCACATTTCTTCCGAGAGACCGGATAAGCCGAGCGTATCGATTGCAAAGGGTGACAATGGTGCAATCGGAAATGCAGGCTGGCTGATTGAGGATAAGCCAAAGGTAACGATCAAATCAACAACAGAGACAAGCGATAAGGTTCCGGTTAAGACTTATTATAAAGTGATTTATACAGATGCAAGTGGAAAGCATGAGTCCTCCGACAGCTTTACCGGAGAGAGTTATACATTTGCACTGGACGGACAGGGCGATGTGACAGTGGAAGCATGGGCAGTCAGCGAGGCAGGCTGTCGGAGTGATACTGCTTCTGAGGATGCAAAGGTTGATATTGATGGACCGGCTGTGACAATCACAGATTCTGTGGTTGATGCAAACGGGGATGTGACGATTAATTTCCAGGCAATCGATCTGATCAGCGGTGTAGATACTGACCGGGTACTTGTAAATGGTAATGCTGTATCGGTAACGGATACAGATGGTGTGGCAAAGGGAAGCTTCAAGGCAGATGGCAGTGCAACTTACACGATCGTTGCGTATGATAACGCAGGTAACAAGTCCGCAGAGGTAAGCTTTGAGCCTCTTGGCCTGGAGGTAACACCAGTAACAGCGATCACCAATACGACCGCACATATCGAGGCACAGGTCATTCAGGGAACAAACCCACTGTCAAAGAGCCTGTGTTATATCGAATATAAGAAAGCGACGGAGACAAGCTATGATACGGTACTTGTCAATAAGACAGATACCGCAAGTGGAATTGAAATGATTTACAATTTCAGCAAGCTGACACCGGATACGGTATATAATTACCGCGTGCATGCAGCAACTCTGAATTCTTCCGAGGAGCGTGTGATCGAAGGAAGCTTTAAGA
>ERZ808240.4835-NODE-4835-length-11490-cov-3.524530_pt1 | contig 11490 bp, 9 predicted proteins | sample MGYA00521084_ERZ808240 | MGnify/ENA primary metagenome ERZ808240 (study PRJEB31516, sample SAMN03275571) | gut metagenome | biome: mammalia-associated habitat; material: feces | host: Papio cynocephalus | place: Kenya | collected 2012-08-06 ... | reverse complement strand
TTGATCTTTGCTACGCCGAGGGAGATCGCTTTCTTGATCATATCTTCCGGAATACCGGTACCGCCGTGAAGAACGAGCGGCATATCGCCTACAGCCTCTTTGACAGCTGCAAGTGTCTCAAAGCTTAATCCTTTCCAGTTTGCCGGGTATTTTCCATGGATGTTTCCGATACCGGCAGCTAACATATCAACGCCGAGGTCAGCGATCATCTTGCATTCCTTCGGGTCTGCGCACTCGCCCATACCGATCACGCCGTCTTCCTCGCCGCCGATCGCGCCAACCTCTGCCTCAAGGGACATTCCCTTCTCACGGCAGATACGGATCAGTTCTTTTGTCTTCTCAACGTTCTCTTCGATCGGATAGTGGGAACCGTCGAACATGATGGATGTGAATCCTGCCTTGATGCACTTGTAGCATCCTTCGTATGTACCATGATCCAGATGAAGTGCAACCGGAACTGTGATACCGAGCTCATCATGCATTGCCTTTACCATAGCTGCAACCGTACCGAAACCGGTCATATACTTACCGGCGCCCTCAGAAACACCGAGGATTACCGGAGACTGTAATTCTTCCGCTGTCAGGAGAATAGACTTTGTCCACTCAAGGTTGTTGATGTTGAACTGACCTACTGCATAGTGACCAGCTTTTGCTTTTTCTAACATTTCTTTTGCAGATACTAACATAATGAATTCCTCCATAACTTAATCGATTTGCCGCAATGCGGCAGTTGTTTTTACCCTACCGCTATTATATATTACTTCCTGTAAAAAATAAAGTTAAATTTTTAACAAAACGTACTTCCCGGAAACATCTCTCACTCGCCCTGGGGCACCATAATCTCGACCGCCTTACACAGGTTCTTTACCACGACTTCCTCATGGTCGCCGCCGAATTCTCCGTCCAGTGTCCACGGGATCGTGTTCTTCGCCTTAAACCGCACCTCACTGGTCTTAAACGAATAGATCATCTCTGTATCGTCCACAAGGTTGATTAACGATGCAATGATCTCGTTTAACTCGATCGGATTCTTCGGCTTTTTGATCAGCGTAACCTCGAAGACCCCGTCATCCAGCAGGACGTCCTTTCCGGTCATCCCCTTAAATCCGCCCACGGAGGTGGAATTGCTGATCATCCCGTAGATGAACTCGTCCTGAAGCCGCACATTGTCATACTCCACCTGCATGAGGAACGACGGGATGTCGTGCAGACACTTTGCGCCCTCTAAGATATAAGCCGCGTGTCCCAGCACATTCTTCCACTCCTGGCTCGTCTTATAAGAGACTTCCGTAAACAGTCCGAACGCCGCCACATACACAAAAAAATCCCCGTTAAACGCCCCGATGTCGCACGGGAATGTTCGTCCTGCCACTGCCGTCTCTGCCGCCTTTACCATATTCTTTGGAATTCCCAGAGATGTGGCAAAATCATTCGTACTGCCTGCCGCTATATAACCGAGCGGCACCTTTTTCTCGCGGTGCATCATACCCGTCACCGCTTCATCCAGCGTACCGTCCCCGCCGCTGCACACAACGAGATCGTAGTCACCGGCTTCCGCTTCGACCTTATGTATTGCATCTCCCGGTGCCTGTGTCGGATAGATGGTTACCTCATAATCTGCCTTTACCATCACATCCACAATCTCCAACAACTGATTCTTGATCTGTGCCTTACCCGAAAACGGATTAAACACAAACAGTAACTTTTTCTTTGTACCCATTATTTAAACACCCTTATCTTATTTCTTTCTATGAAACGAGAAATTCCTCAATCGCGGCAACGGCTTCCGCTTCATCCGCCCCCTCTGCATCCACAAGAATTTCCTCACCGTTTAACAATGCCAGACTCATCATCCCCATAATGCTCTTCGCATTGACACGGCTGTCACCATACTCCAGATAAATTTTGCTTTCATACCGGTTTGCTACCTGCACAAGATTTGCGATCGGTCTTGCCTCAAAATCCTGCTGCATCTTTACTACCACACTCTTTTTCATTGCGTCCTCCCATCCTCGCTTTCCTGCTTACACCTTACACGGTCTGCTGCCGGAGACTGTCTGCCATCTCGCTGATCCTGCGAAGCCTGTGATTCACACCTGATTTTCCCACCGGAGGATTCAGGTAGGTTCCCAGTTCCGCAAGCGGTGCATCCGGATATTCCAGCCGCAGCAGTGCCATTTCTTTGAGATTCTCCGGCAGATATGACAAGCCGGCAGTCTCTCTTATATATTCAATGTCCGCAAGCTGTTTGACTGCAGCGTTTACCGTCTTGCTGATATTCGCTGTCTCGCAGTTCACCTTGCGGTTCACCGAATTACGCATTTCCTTCAGAATCCGCACATTCTCCAGATTCATGAGCGCAACATGCGCCTCCATAATATTTAAAATATCTACAATCTGCGAGCCCTCTTTTAAGTACACAACCTGATATTTTTTGCGCGCCACAATCTTGGCATCCATGTCAAAACTGTTGATCACATCCCGAAGCTGTTCGGCCTGCGGGATACTGCGGCATACAATCTCAAAATGATAGGATTTGTTGGGATCGCTGATTGATCCTCCCGCCAGAAATGCCCCTCTTATGTACGCCCGCTTACAACAGCTCTGCTGAATCAGAAGCCCCTTGACCGTATCTTCCGGCTCCGCTTTCCCCATGGCATCGTTCCACATCTTAACCGCGGAAAAAACGCTGCGCGTCTCCTCCGCGGTATGAATTTCTTCTATATGAAACAGTTCTGCTAACAGCAGCTGATATTTTTGCATCAACAGCCGGTTTTCCGATTCCGCTGCAGGAATCCTTCCCTCGAACGCAATCAGCGCCGCCAGTTCTGCAATCTGACAATGTCTGCTTTTTCCCAGATGCTTTGCCAGTTCTGTTTTTACCTCACTTGAAAATGACATAGCTTACTCCAACCGTCCCCTCGCGTCCATCGGCTGTGCCTTTTGTCTGCGGGGTTTATTTCCCGCGGAGCGCATCCTTGCCGATATCGCGGTGCTCTATTTTCAGTCCGTATCCCTTCTGCCCGGAAAGTCTTTCATACAACGCATTGGCAAGCGTGACCGAGCGGTGCTTTCCTCCGGTGCAGCCGATGGAGATTACAAGCTGATTCTTCCCTTCAGCAATATAATTCGGAATCAGAAATTTCAGCATATCCTCCAGCTTGTCCAAAAACGTATGCGCCTCCTCATACTGGAACACGTAGTCCTGGATCTCCTTGTCATTGCCGGTCTTTGCCCGCAGTCCCTCCACGTAATACGGATTCGGCAGGAACCGTACGTCAAAGACCAGATCAGAATCCGCCGGAATCCCATACTTAAATCCAAAGGATAGAATCGTGATAAACAGATTCTTATAATCCTGATTCTGTACAAAAATCTTATCCAGCTCCGCTTTCAGTTCTCTGGTCAGAAGCTGGCTGGTATCTATAATATAGTCCGCGCTCTCCTTCAAAAACGCCAGACGCTTTCTTTCCTCTTCAATGCCCTTGTCCACCCGGTCTCCGCCGGAAAGGGGATGGTTTCTTCTGGTCTCTTTGTAACGCTTCACCAGTACAGAATCCTCCGCATCCAGAAACAGAATCTCATAGTGAACCTTCTTTTTTTTGATCCGCTCGAGCACATCACGTATCTCTTCCAGCGCCTGACCGTTTCGGATATCAATGCCGACTGCCACCTTCTGCAATTCTGCATTTTCCTGCAGACTTGACAGTTCCACGAACTTTTCAAGCAATGCGATCGGAAGATTATCCACACAGTAATATCCGATATCTTCCATCATCTTAATTGCCGTACTCTTCCCGGCGCCGGACATTCCGGTCAAAATCACGAACTTCATGCCAGTCACTCTCCATTCCTGCGTATCCTGCTGTTATTCTTTGTCCATTGGTCTAAAATTCGCCAATCATCTTAATCTCCGGTTCCAGCTTCACATGAAACTGTCTGTCCACCTCTGCGGTCACATCCGCAATCAGTGTCCTCACATCCTGCGCCGTCGCATTCCCTGTGTTGACGACAAATCCGCAGTGCTTCTGCGATACCTGCGCTCCGCCGACCCGGTATCCGCGCAATCCCGCATCCATGATCAGCTTTCCGGCAAAATATCCCTCCGGCCGCTTAAATGTGCTCCCTGCGCTTGGATATTCCAGCGGCTGTTTTTCGGTGCGCTGTGCGGCAAGTTCCTTCATCCGTGCCCGGATCGTCTGCTCCTCTCCCGCTGCAAGCTTCAATACCGCCTGGGTGACAATGTAGTGCTTCTTTAAAATGCAGCTCGTGCGGTAGCCAAGCTCCAGTTCCTCCACGGGCAGCACATGCTGTGTTCCCGCCTCATCGAGCACGGTCACAGTCTCTATGATGTCCCGCATCTCTCCGCCGTAAGCTCCCGCATTCATCACAACTGCACCGCCGATCGTTCCCGGAATCCCGGCCGCGAATTCCATCCCTGTCAGCGCATGTGACGCAGCAAGCGACGCCGTGCGCGACAGGAGTGCTCCCGCTCCCGCCGTAATCCGCACGCCGTCTGCCGAAATCTCATCCATCCCTTCTCTGGTGAGGATGACCACACCGCGGATGCCGCCGTCTCCCACCAGAAGGTTACTGCCGTTACCGACAATGTAATACGGCTCTCCCGCCGCCCGGCATGCGCCGGCAACTGCCGCAAGCTTCTCCGCTTCCGGCGTCACCAGCACATCCGCCGGACCGCCCACACGAAAGGTCGTGTGGCGGCTCATCGGCTCGTTCGGATGAATATTTTCTTTTCCTGCAATCTGTTCTAATGTATCCAATAACTGTTGATTCATGCCTGTTCCTTTAAAAATGCAATGTAGCCGCGATATGCCTCATACAGATCCACCTTGCTGATGATCTCCCACGGCGCATGCATGTTTAACACAGCCACACCACTGTCAATCACGCGCATGCCATAGTTGGCAAGAATGTAAGCGATCGTTCCGCCGCCGCCCTGGTCTACCTTACCGAGTTCCGCCGTCTGGAATGCCACCTCGTTGCGATCCATGATTGCCCGGAGTGCTCCCACATATTCCGCGTTCGCATCATTTGATCCGGATTTGCCTCTGGCTCCGGTGTACTTGTTAAACACAAGTCCTCTTCCGAAGTATGCTGCATTGCGCTTCGTCATCACGGATGGGAAGTTCGGGTCAAATGCCGCCGACACATCCGAAGAAAGAACGCTGGAGTTTTTCAGCGCGCGTCTGAGTGCCAGCTCCGAATACGTTCCTGCCGCATTCATCACCTCTGCAACCGTATTCTCGAAGAAGCGGGACTGCATACCGCTCGCGCCGACGCTTCCGATCTCTTCCTTATCTACCAGAAGGCATACGCTTGTAATCGCCGGCTTCTTCATTGCTGTAATCGCCTCAAAAGAAGGATATGCGCACACTCTGTCGTCGTGTCCGTAACCCATGATCATACTTCTGTCAAAACCGTAATCTCTCGCTTCGCCTGCCGGTACGACCTCAATCTCCGCAGAGAGGAAATCCTCTTCTTCTATATCATATTCTTTTGCAAGGATCTTCATGATATTGGCTTTTACTTTTTCCTTGATGTCCTCTTTCTCTTTCTTGTCCGCTTCCGCCGGAATGCTGCCGATGATCAGATCCAGATTCTCTCCCTCGATCACCTTGGCTGCCTTTTTCTCCATCTGCTCACCGGAAAGGTGGATCAACAGATCGCTCACACCGAATACCGGATCACCCGGCTTGTCGCCGACATTCACTTTGACCACCGTGCCATCCTTTTTTGCAATGACACCGTGCAGCGCCAGCGGCAGTGTCACCCACTGGTATTTCTTGATTCCGCCGTAATAGTGGGTATCGAGCATGGCAAAATCCGTGTCCTCATACAACGGATCCTGCTTTAAATCCATGCGCGGGGAATCGATATGAGCACCCAGAATATTCATCCCGTGCTCCATGCCCTTCTTACCGATTACGAACAGAGCCAGTCCTTTTCCCATGTTGTTTGCATATACTTTATCTCCTGCTTTGAGCTTCGTGCCCTTCTCCAGTACGGTATCCAGATTTACGAATCCTGCTTTTTCTGCCTTTCCCGCAAAATAGGTGACGCACTCGCGCTCTGTCTTGCAGTCTGACAAAAACTTACGGTACTCCTCTGCAAAATCAAAAACTTCGTTTCTCTTTTTTCCTTCCGGGTATTTCTCCCATGCGTTCATTCTTTCCATTGCTGCTTTTCTCCTAAACTATATTATAATCTATTCGTCTTCCTCTTCGTCGGACTTCTTTGTCAGGTTCTCCTGTACACGGCGATACAGCTCCTGTGCGGCATTATAGCCCATCTTCTTCTGTCGGTGGTTGACTGCCGCCGCCTCACAGATGACTGCCAGATTACGTCCGGCACGAATCGGAAGCGAATGACATACGACTTTATTGCCGAGGAACTCCGTGTACTCCTCCTCAAGTCCCAGACGGTCATATTCGTTATCCTTCTTCCAGTCTTCCAGCTTGATGACCAGATCGATCTGCTGCTTCTCCTTGACACCCTCAACACCGAACAGCGTCTTCACATCAATGATGCCGATTCCGCGCAGTTCGATAAAGTAACGTGTGATGTCCGGTGACGTACCGATCAGCGTGTGCTCGTTGATCTTGCGGATCTCCACGACATCATCGGTTACCAGACGGTGTCCTCTGCGCACAAGCTCGAGTGCCGCCTCGCTCTTACCGATGCCGCTCTCTCCCATAATCAGAAGTCCCTCGCCGTAGACATCTACAAGCACGCCGTGAATGGTGATGCACGGTGCCAGCTGCTCGCTCAGGCAGTAGATCAGCTCCGCCATGAACTCGGATGTGCTTCTTTTGGTTCCGAATACCGGCAGATTGCTCTCCTCTGCAATTTTTAAGAACATCTCGTCCGGCTTTAAATCGCGGCAGAAAATGATGCACGGAATATCGTAAGCCATAAATTCACGGTAGATCGCTTCTTTTTTCTTCTCATCCAGCTGCTGCAGATACGTGTATTCCACGGTACCGATGATCTGCACACGGGACTGTTCAAAATGCTCGAAATAGCCGCTCAGCTGTAATGCCGGACGGTTGACATCGCGGATCATGATCCGATGTCCTTTTAATTCCATCTTCGGAATAAAATTGCACAGATCCAGAATCTGCGCCACTTTTGCTACACCAACACCACTCATCCCTTACGCTCCTTTGTATGTGATTTACTTTTGTGCAAATTATACCATAGGCACATGGAATCTTCAACTAATCGGGCGGCTGGTTTTCCCGTTCTTTCTCCCGGAAAAACCGGTAAACCGAGCGTGCCGCCTGCGGACTCATGCTGTCTGTCTGTGCGAGATCTTCCTCCGTTGCCTCCCGGATCGCCTCCAGCGACTGATACTTTTTCATCAGCGCCTTGCGCCTTGCCGGTCCGATATCCGGAATGTCATCCAGCACGGAGTGCACCTGCTCCCTGCTTCGGAGCGACCGGTGATACTCAATGGCAAAACGGTGCGCCTCGTCCTGGATTCTCGTAATCAGCTTAAATCCCTCGCTTCCACGGTCGATGGGTATCTCTACATTATGATAGTATAGCCCGCGCGTGCGGTGATTATCATCTTTTACCATTCCGCAGACCGGAATATTAAGGTGCAGTTCCTCTAACACTTTGAGTGCGATGTTCACCTGCCCGCGCCCGCCGTCCATCATGATCAGATCCGGAAATCTTGTGAAACTGCCGTACTCCTCCGACAGCTCTTTTTCCTCCATCTCCTCCATCTCACGCATGCCGTGTGTAAATCTTCTCGTCAGAACCTCATGCATGGACGCATAGTCATCCGGCCCCGACACCGTACGCAGCTTGAACTTTCGGTAATCGCTTCGCTTTGGTTTGCCTTTCTCATACACGATCATGGAGCCGACCGACTCAAAGCCGCTCGTATTTGAGATATCGTACGCCTCCACGCGGTTTAATCCTTTCATATCTAATAGCTGTTCGATCTCCTTTAACGCGCCGATGGTTCTGCCCTCCTCGCGCTTGATCTTCTCACGATCCTGCGCAAGAACCATCTTGGCATTCTTCTGCGCGAGTTCCACCAGCTTTTCTTTCATTCCCTTCTGCGGTACACGGATATAAACCTTACTGCCGCGCTTCTCACTAAGCCAGTCGGCAAGCACCTCCTGCTCCTCGATCTCCTGCGGCAGCATAATCTCTCTCGGGATAAACGGCGTCCCCGAATAGAACTGCTTTAAGAAGGTGGCAAGAATCTGGGCTTTGGTGTCCTCCGTTCCGATCTTCACATAAAAATGGTCTCTGCCGATCAGCTTGCCGTCACGGACAAAAAATACCTGTACCACCGCGTCACGATCATCCGCAGCCAGCGCGATAATGTCCTTGTCCTCCCCGTCCGTATGTGTGATCTTCTGCTTCTGCGCTATCTGCTTGACACTGTTTAAAAGTTCCCGGTACTCGATCGCCTTTTCAAATTCCAGATTCGCCGACGCCGTATTCATCTTCTCTTCCAGAGACTTTAACACCGGCGCATAGTTGCCGTTCAAAAATTCCACCACCGCATCTACGCGCTCGCGGTACGCTTCCTTTGTGATATATCCCTGGCAGGGCGCTGTGCACTGATGAATATGATAATTCAGGCATGGACGGTCTTTCCCGATGTCGCGCGGCAGGTTCCGGTTGCAGGTGCGCAGCTGGTAGATCTTGTTCACCAGCTCGATCGTATCTTTGACCGCTCCCGCGCTTGTGTAAGGCCCAAAGTACCGCGATTTGTCCTTTTTCTGCTGACGGGAAAAGAGAACTCTCGGAAAATCTTCCCCGAGAGTCACTCTGATATACGGATATGTCTTATCGTCGCGCAGCATGGTGTTGTACTTCGGCCGATGTTCTTTGATCAGATTGCACTCCAGCACCAGCGCCTCCAGTTCAGAATCCGTCACAATATACTCAAACCGTGCAATCTGTTTTACCATCTGTGCTTTCTTGATGCCCTCGTCATGACTTGGCTGAAAATACTGATGCACCCGCTTGCGCAGACTGACCGCCTTGCCGATGTAGATAATGGTGTCATGGCTGTCATGCATAATATAAACTCCCGGCTGATCCGGGAGTTTTTTAAGTTCTTCTTCAATTACAAACATTACTGTTCCTCATGATCCTGCGTATTGCGCAGTAACACATCATCCATGTTCTGATTCTCTGCGGCAGTTTTTCCTTCCTCAAGTTCCTGACGGGCTTCCTCCGCCTGCTCGAAGAATGTCTTCTTCTCCGCCTCGTCCTCCGGCTCCGGAATTCCTTTCAGTTCACGGAAGATCTTCATGAATTCCTTACCGGTAATCGTCTCATGCTCGTAGAGGTATTCTGCGATATGATCGAGCACTTCCCGGTTCTCCGTGAGAAGACGCATTGCCTCGTCATACGCGTGATTGATAATGGAAAGCACCTCCTTATCAATCTGCGCCGCAGTGTCCTCACCGCAGATCAGTCCTGCGCGGTTATCCAGATACTGGTTCTCCACCGTCGCCAGACACATCATGCCGAACTTATCGGACATACCATACTGCGTTACCATCGCTCTTGCGATTGCCGTCGCCTGCTCAATATCGTTCGCCGCACCGCTGGTTGCCGACTGAAATACCAGCACCTCCGCCGCACGTCCCGCCATGTAAGTGGTAATCTTCGCCAGAAGTTCATCCTTGGTCTGGAGATACTTCTCCTCCTCCGGTGTCTGCAGCGTGTAGCCGAGCGCTCCCATTGTACGCGGAACAATCGTGATCTTCTGCACCGGTTCGGTGTTCTTCTGAAGCGCCGTCACCATCGCGTGGCCGACCTCATGGTAGGACACGATCTTGCGCTCCTTGTCGCTCATCACGCGATCCTTCTTCTCCTTGCCGCCGACTGCCACGAGTTCAAACGCGTCAAACAGATCAGACTGATTGACAAACTTTCTGCCGTTCTTGACGGCATTGATCGCCGCCTCATTGATCATATTGGCAAGATCGGAACCCACCAGACCTGCCGTCGCAAGTGCCAGTGCATCCAGATCCACGGTCTCGTCCATCATGACGTCCTTGGAATGTACCTTGAGTGTCTCCAGACGTCCCTTTAAATCCGGCTTGTCGACAATGATCCGGCGGTCAAAACGTCCCGGACGAAGCAGCGCCTTGTCCAGTACCTCCGGGCGGTTGGTTGCAGCGAGAATCAGGATTCCCTTGGATGTGTCAAATCCGTCCATCTCCGCAAGGAGCTGGTTTAATGTCTGCTCTCTCTCGTCATTGCCGCCGTAACGCGTGTCGCGGCTCTTACCGATCGCATCAATCTCATCGATAAAGATGATACACGGCGCCTGCTTCTGCGCTTCCTTAAACAGATCCCTCACACGGGAAGCTCCGACACCGACGAACATCTCCACAAAATCCGAACCTGCCAGCGAGAAAAACGGTACCTTCGCCTCGCCCGCCACTGCCTTGGCAAGGAGCGTCTTACCAGTTCCCGGAGGTCCCACAAGAAGCGCACCCTTCGGCAGCTTCGCACCGATGTCGCGGTACTTTTTCGGATTGTGCAGGAAATCCACAACCTCCTGCAGCGATTCCTTCGCCTCGTCCTGTCCCGCAACATCCTTGAACGTCACGCCGGTCTGCTTCTCCACGTAAACCTTGGCGTTGCTCTTGCCGACGCCCATGGCGCCGCCGCCCATCCGGCGCATCACCACGCCGAGCACAACCCAGATCAGCACCAGCGGAATCAGGTAACTCAAAATGCTGTAAATCCAGGTGGATGTGTTATCCGGAATCACTCCGCTGATATCCACGCCCTTTTCCTTGAGCAACGGAATCAGCTCATCATCCGCCACACGCCCGCAGTAATACGTCACCTCGTAAGGCGTTTTCTCATCGGAATTCAGTGTGATATCAATCTGATACGAACCGATCTCCACCGACTTCACGCTTCTACCTTCCCATTTGCCGGTGCCGTTGACCATGTCGAGGAACTCCGAGTAGGACACTTCCTGTGTGCTCATCTGGTTGAACTGATTGGTTACAAGACTCATAATAAACAACGCAATCAGTGAAATCAGTATAAATGCCATCAAAATCTGGCCATTGTGATTCCCCTTGCCGCCGTCTCCGTTATTCCCTCCATTCGAATTACCGTTATTGTAATTGTTATTCGATCCCTGATTGTCCATTGAAGTATTTATCCTTTCCAACAGGCTCCGCCAGTTCAGAGTCTGGATTCTTATCGTATATCTTCTATATTATATTGAAAATGGAATTTAAAAGCAATACGTTCTTCGTGAAGTTTTCCTGTCATTTCTAAAATAATTCTAAAATTTCCCGGCATACTATTTTCTGTGTTTTTGAAATTGTGCTGGATTTTCCGGACACTTAGTTGTATACTGTATGGGTTATATAGAGCGTATTACTATTATTCACACAACTGTACTTTTATATGAGGAGGAAAACCCTATGCCTGTAAAATATGTCTTTGTCACCGGTGGTGTCG
>ERZ808240.4834-NODE-4834-length-11496-cov-36.139848_pt1 | contig 11496 bp, 11 predicted proteins | sample MGYA00521084_ERZ808240 | MGnify/ENA primary metagenome ERZ808240 (study PRJEB31516, sample SAMN03275571) | gut metagenome | biome: mammalia-associated habitat; material: feces | host: Papio cynocephalus | place: Kenya | collected 2012-08-06 ... | reverse complement strand
ATTCATTCCGCAGGGGCCGCGATGTTCAAGAATATGCGCTTGTTGGGGGACATGGAATCCGAGGGTGTCCTTTCTCTACTCCTCTACACGGCCGAATTCCAACACGGGCGACAGGGGGCTGCCGCCCCTACCACAAGGAGGGGTACACGGCCGGATTCGTGCGGGGGGCAGGGGACTGCCGCCCCTACCATAGGGAGGGGTACACAGCCGGACCCGTGCGCGTCACGGGCCGGGGCGGCGACCGCCCGTGCCGAAACGCCGCGAACGGGTCGCATCCGCGGGAAAAACACGTTTATTTGAACTTTTGCATTCACTTTCATGGAGCAAAGCCTTGTTCGAACGATTGCATTGTCCTTCAAGAAACATGAGACCTTCCAAACGCGCAATATTTTACCCTATTTATTCTGCCGCGTCAAGGGCAAAAGTTCAGCTCGACGGCGGCAGGGAAAGTCCACGGATTTGCACAGACAGACACGGATTGCGGAATGCGGATCCCGGAAGCGCAGCAAGCCTCCTGCGGCACATGGGAGAAACGCGCATTGCATTTACTCGATTGCGTAAAAATGATATAATAGGTGTCCAAAATGGCTACTAGGAAAATCAGAAACAGGACTTTGGCGCTCGTCTCGCTCGGGTGCGCCAAGAACGCCGCCGACCTTCAGGTGCGCGCGGGGAACCTTCTCAAGGAGGGCTTCACCCTCTCGACCGACCCCGACCGGGCGGATGTGGTCGTCGTCAACACCTGCGCGTTCATCAAATCCGCGCGCGAAGAAGCCGAGGCGGAAATCAAGCGGGCCATCCAGCTCAAAGCCAACGGCAACTTCAAAACCGTCGTCGTCGCCGGATGCTATCCGCAGCGCTATCCGCAGGCAAAGTCCAAGTTCCCCGGTGTGGACGTCTGGCAGGGCGTCCCCAAGGACTGGATCGAGCCCAAAATGCCCGGTCTGCGTTTCACCGGCAAGGCGTTCGCCTACCTCAAGATCGCCGAAGGGTGCGCGCATTGCTGTTCCTACTGCGCGATCCCGGGCATCCGCGGCAAATACCGTTCGCGTCCGGAGAAATCCATCCTGCGCGAAGCCAAGACCCTGCTGGAAAGCGGTTGCCGCGAACTCGACATCGTCGCCCAGGATCCCATGCTGTACGGCATCGATCTGCACGACGGCCCCAAGACGACTCTCGTCGGCCTGCTCCGGAAGATCGACCGCCTGCCGGGCAAGTTCTGGGTGCGCGTCCTTTACACCTATCCGAACGAGATCACGGAGGAGTACCTCGACTGGCTCAACACCTCGCCGCACGCGGTGAAATACGCCGACGTACCCCTGCAGCACACCGAGCCGGCGATCCTGGAACGCATGAACCGCGGTCCCGCCATCGAAGCCACGCGCGTCGCCGCGGAAGCCTTGCGCCTGGCCGTTCCCGGCATCACGCTGCGCACGACCATCATGACCGGTTTCCCGGGCGAGACGGAGGCCCGCTTCGAACGTCTGCGGGCGGACCTGAAGCGGATGCAGTTCGACCATCTGGGCGCGTTCGCCTTCAGCCCGGAGGAAGGCACGAAGGCCGCCAAGCTGAACGGACGGCCGCCGCGCGCGGTAGCCGAGATGCGCGAGCGCATTGTCATGTCCGACGCGGAGGAAATGTGGAAGTTGCGCTCCAAACGTCTGGTCGGGACCGTGCACGAAGCACTCGTCGTGGCGCCGGGCGTCGCGCGCCTCGCCAGCCAGGCCCCCGACGTGGACGGCGTCACCTACATCGTCGCGTCGAAGAAGAACGAGGTCTCGCCGGAAGTCGGCGCCTTCGTGAAACTGCGCATCACCGCGGTGGACGGATTCGACCTCGAGGGCGAGCGCGCATGAAAACGCCGGGCGCCCCGTCCGACCTGCCCTACATCAACGACGCGGTCGCCGACCGCGATTTCAAGTACTACATCTTCGACTGGGACGACAACATTCTGCACATGCCCACGACCATCCACATGGAGCGGCGGCGGGACGACGGCACGTGGGAGCCCGTCGAAATCTCGACGTCCACGTTCGCCCTCGTCCGCACCGATACCGCCAACTACCGTCCACCCCGGGACGGCGGGTGGGACGCGGCATTCCGGAACTTCCAGGACGAACCCGAGCAGAACCACTTCATCGAGGACACCATCGCGGCGCTTGAACGCATCGAGCATGGCGAGAAGCCCGGTCCAAGCTACAACGCACTCAAGAAAACCCTCCGCGAAGGGCGCCTTTTCGCCATCGTGACCGCGCGCGGACACGCGCCCGAAACCATCGAGAAGGCCGTGCGCGTCTTCATCAAGTACGCGCTCTCGGAAGCCGAACGCGCCGAGATGATGTCCAACCTGCGCGGCTACCGCAAGTGGTTCGACAAAGTCGAGAAATTCGGAACCGACGCCGAAGAGCTAGACTACTACCTGGGGCTTTGCCGCTATGCGGCCGTGACGCACGATGCGTTCCGCGACCGCATGGCGCAAGACCCCATCTACGGCGCGAAACTCGCCGCCGCCCCGCATGCGGCGCAGCCGGAACTCGCCAAGGAATTCGCCATCCGCGATTTCGTCGAGCACGTTTTCCATATCCTGCAACGCACAAACTGCCTCCGGCATTCGATCGCCATCGGCTTCTCGGACGACGACAAAGGCAACGTCAAGACCATCTCAAAGTACATCCGGGCGGAACTCTCGAAGCGTTTCGACGGCATCAAGTTCGTCGTCTACGACACGTCCGACAGCACGCTCCCCAAGGGTCGCAAGGTTTGCGTCTCGGGGCAACTCAACCTCCCGGGCTTCTAAACCCGGGCATCGCGGCCGAAAACAGGACGGCGTCGACCCGTCCCTTCCCTTCCCCTTAAGGGCAAAATTCCGGAACTCTCCCCCGCAACCAGCACGGCCACCGTCTCTCATCAGTATCTCGACGTCAAGAGACCAAGGTCTTTTGATGCTGAGACCGTGGTCTCTTGAGTAAAAGACCGCGGTCTCTTGTGTAAAAGACCGTGGTCTCTTGTGTAAAAGACCGCGGTCTCTTGTGTAAAAGACCGCGGTCTCTTGATGCTGAGACCTTGGTCCCTTGTCAATGTCTTGGGGACGCGACTCCCGCGTGGCAGGATAAACGGCAGTAAGAACTCCTGTCGACCGGGGTTCCGCGCGGCTTTCCCGTGTAGAGAAGAACCGCGAGAAGCCCTACTTCAATTGGAAACGGAGTTTCAGCCGGGCGACGGACGGCACGGACGTGTTCCCCGACTTCGCCGGAATGAATCTTGCGGCGCGCACGGCGGCAAGCGCCGCGTCGTCCAACTCGGCGTAGCCACAAGAACGGACAATCCGCGCCGCCGCGACGCGTCCGTCCGCCCCGACTTCAAGTTCCAGCTCCACTTCGCCCTGTTCGCCCCGGAGGCGTGCGCCGCGCGGATAGTCCGGCCGGATGCTGCGCCGGGGGCGGGGCGGGGCGTCCACGGCGGCCTGGCGGGGCGCCGCGGCGGGCTGGGCGGGCGGTTGCGGCGCTGGCGGGCGCTTTGCCGCGGCTGGAGGGGGTGGCTCCAAAGGGACGATCTCTTCCGCCTCGGGCGGGGAGACCGGCTCCATTTCAGGCGGGCGCGGCAGATCAGACGCGGGGGTTTCGGGAGACTCCTCCGGCGGCGGCATGTCGGGCGGGGGCGGCACGGCCGGCGCTTCCGTCCGCTCTTGCTCGGCGAAGGAGAGTTCAAGCGCCGACAAATCCAGCTGCGCGAGCGTATCCGGCCCCTGCGCGCGCGCCAGCCACCAGGCGCCCAGCGCGGCAAAAACGGCATGGATGCCGACCGATACCGCCAATGCCAGCGAAAATCTCACGGTTCGCGCCCCGAAACCTGGAACGATACCTTCTCCACACCGGCCGCTTTCAGTTCGGAAAGCAGCTCGAGCCCGCATCCGAGAGACGCCTTGCGGTCCGCCGAAACGATGATCGGCAAGCGCACGCCCGCCGCCCGCAACGCCGTCACCTTGGAGAGAACGCCGGCTTTCGAGACGTCCGTGCCGTTCAACTGCAGCGAATCGTCCGCGCGGATCGTCACGACGATCCTTTCGCCGCGCTCTTCCGCCCCCGCCGCGCGCGGCAAATCCACCTTGACGCCGCGGTGCACGGACATGTCGAATATGCAGTAGATGAAGAAAACAAGCACAAGGAACATGACATCCATCAAGGACGTCATTTCCAACCGGGCTCCCCTCCTGCGCCGGCTCATTCGTCGACCTGGCTGTCAAGCCAATTGTAGGGGAAGAGAAGAATCAGCGAGGCGACAAGCCCGGCCGCCGTCGTAATGAGCGCCTCGCCGATGCCCGCCGTCGCCGCGAGCGGATTCGCCGCGCCGTCCGCGCCGTTGAGCGCGCCGAACGTCTGCATGATGCCCGTCACCGTGCCGAGAATGCCGAGCATGGGTTCCGCCGTGATGATGGTTGAGACGATGACAAGACCCTTCGCGTCGTGCGCGCCCTTCCGGAACGCCGCGGCCTTCCAGACGAGAATGGCAAGGCCCAGGATGGACAGGACCAGAATGGGCCACATGACGGGACCGCCGGCCAGAAACAACTCTACTAGCTTCTTCATACACCCTTTCAAACGAGACGGAAAGAGGTCCGGTTCACACCGGACCTCCCTTCCTGCGCCTTATTTGTTTTTATGACGCTGCGCTTTCATGCGCTTGTCGTATTTATGCTTGGACATTTTTTTGCGACGTTTCTTTTTGATGGAACCCATAGGTTTTTCTCCTTGATTTCTGTTCGGCCGCTAAGCCGAGGTTTCTGATCAGAAAATGATTTTGTTGAGCGGCAATTCGATGATCCCCGTCGCGCTCGCCTTGCGCAACTGGGGAATGAGATCGCGCACAAGCTTCTCTTCCACCACACTCTCCACCGCGAACCAGTCGCCGCCGCTGAGCATGTTGACCGTCGGCGCGTGCAGGGCCGGCATGAGCTTGACGACCGCGTCGAGCGTCGCCTTCGGCGCGTTGCATTTGAGGAGCACGCGGCGCTGCGCCTCCAGCGCGCCAACGAGGAGCATCTTGAGCTGTTCGAGTTTCGCGCGCTTTTCCGGATTCTTCCAGCTCTCTTTGTTCGCGATAAAGCGTGTCGTGGACGTCAAAATCGTATCCACGATGCGCAGATTGTTCGCGCGGAGCGAGCTGCCGGTCTCCGTCAAATCCACAATCGCGTCGACAAGCTCGGGGGCTTTCACTTCCGTCGCGCCCCAGCTGAACTCCACGTCGGCCTTGACGCCGTGCTTCTCCAGATAGCGCTTCGTGAGCCCGATGGCCTCCGTCGCGATGCGCTTCCCCTCCAGGTCTTTCGCCGTCTTGACCGGGGAATCGTTCGGGACCGCCAGCACCCAGCGCACGGGATTCGAGGTCGCCTTGGAGTAGTTGAGTTCGCACACTTCCTCGACGTCGCTGCCGTTTTCGTACACCCAGTCGTAGCCGCAGATGCCGGCGTCCAGCAAACCGAGCTCGACATAGCGGCTCATTTCCTGCGGACGCAACAGACGGCACTTGATCTCCGGGTCGTCGATCGAGGGAATGTAACTGCGGCTCGAACAGGAGACGTTGAAACCCGCGCGCTTGAAGAGCGCGAAGGTCGATTCCTGCAAGCTGCCTTTAGGAAGTCCTAATACTATCGCCATTATCTTTCTTTCTTAGAGCCGACCTTGGAGTCGGCAAAAGCCCAACATTTCGATTTATTATACCATTTATTGCGCGACGATAAAAGGGGTATTTTTCACATCGCCCCGGGATCACTCGTTCTCGACAAGCTCGTGCGCGAGCTGCACGTAGTCCGTGCGTCCCTCCTTGATGAATTTGATGGCCGAAGACGGATGGCAGTTCATGACGCCCGTCAGCAAATACGGGACGTCGTACCCCCACACGGCGCCGCTCTTCTTCACATCGAGCATGTACTTCTCGATGAATTCCAGGATCGGCAGGGCCGAGTACTTCGGATTCTTCAGGAAACTGAGGAGCTGCTCGGAGAAACAGTTCCCGGCGCCGCGCCCCATGCCGTTGACCGTGACGTCCAGGTAGTCCACGCCCCACCGGCACGCCTCGATCGTGTTCGCGAAGGCGAGTTGCTGGTTGTTGTGGCCATGGAAGCCCACCTTCTTGCCCCCCATCGCCTCCACGTACTTCTTGGCGTAGGTCGTGATTTGCTCGGGATAGAAATTCCCGAAGGAGTCGACGAGGTACAAAACGTCCGCCGGCGAGGCCGCCAGCATCTTCAATCCCGCGTCCAGCTCGTTGCCGATGACCTTCGACACCGCCATGAGATTGCACGTAACCTCGTAGCCTTTCGCTTTCGCATCCTCTATCATGTCGATCGCGAGCGGAATCTGGTGCACATAGCACGCCACACGGATCGTGTCCACGACCGAGTCCTTCTTCGGAAGGATGTCCGTCTTGTAGTCGCAACGCCCGGCGTCCGCCATGATGGCGATCTTCATCGGCGAATCGTTCTTGTCGCCGACGATGGCGCGAATATCCTCCTCGTCCGTAAACTTCCACTTGCCGAAAGCCTTCGGGTCGAACATCTTTTTGGATGCGCGGTAGCCAAATTCCATATAGTCGACGCCCGCGGCGATATTCGCGCGGTACAAAGCCTTGACGAATTCATCGCTGAATCCGAAGTTGTTGACCAGCCCTCCATCGCGCAAGGTCGCATCAAAGACCTTGATATCGGGGCAATAACTCATCAGAGTTCTTTCTTTGCTCATTTTCTTTTCCTCTTTGTCAGACGGCGGCGAACTGCCTTCCGGCTTGTTGTTTTCGCGACGTACCGTGACGGTACGGCCATCCGCAGGCTTGACCGCGGCGGAAGGAATCAACCATCCACGTCCTTCGACGATCGCACCGGGAATCCGTCCGTTCGCACAGAGATCCCGGACGCGGCGCGTCGAAACACGCCATCCTTCCGCAGCCTCAGCCACCGATATGTATCCTTCCGTCGTCATGACAAGTGGAAGTATATCATATTTCGGCATCCGAATGCAAGTGAAATCTTTATATTTGCGGAAGGATAGCCGACAAAGCCCCCCGATCGCCGCGGGAAATCACCGCCCCACAAACAGAATGCCGCGGACGGGAGACGAAAAAGAGGGCGCCCCGACACCGGAGCGCACCCTTTCCCTGATGAATCGCGGGCCCTGGATGTAGGGCCCGCGCCAACATTACTTGACGACCTTGCGGCCACCCCAACCGGCGGAACCCGCATTGCCCTTCGCCGCTTCGTGCGGACGGAGCGAACGCACGGCCGCGCCGGCCTGCCACATTTCGTGGTTGTGCAGGTCTTCAAGCTTGGCGAGCATCTTCTCCTTGTAGTCCGTGCAACCCGTGTCGCGGATGACTTCCTTCGCCTCGTTCATCGACTTCACGCTCTTGTAGAGACGGTTGAAGACGGGGAGCGTCGCCTTCTTGAAGATCGGACGCCACTTCAACGCACCATGCTGCGCCGTCTGCGAGCAGTTGCCGTACATCCAATCCATGCCGTTTTCGTCCACAAGACGAATGAGCGACTGGGTCAGCTCTTCGCACGTTTCGTTGAACGCCTCGGACGGCGAGTGGCCGTTCGCGCGCAGCGTCTCGTACTGCGCTTCCATCACGCCCGCCAGCGCACCCATCAGAATGCCGCGCTCGCCGACGAGGTCGCTCGTCACTTCGTTCTGGAATGTCGTCGGGAAGAGGTAGCCCGAACCGACCGCGATGCCGATCGCCTTCGTCACTTCCTCGACTTCCTTCGCCTTCATGCCGTTGGGCTCGAACGCGAACGAGCTGTTGATGCCCGCGCCCGAGAGGAAGTTACGGCGCACGCTCGTGCCCGAACCCTTCGGCGCCACCATGATCACGCCCACGCCCTTCTGCGGCTTCACGCCCGTCAGCTTGTTGTAGACGTAGCCGAAACCATGCGAGAAATAGAGATACTTGCCCGGCGTCACGTACTTGGCGATCTTCTTCCACACCTCGGGGAGCGAACCGTCGGACACCAACATCATGATGATATCGCCCTTGTCGGCGGCTTCCTCGAGCGAGAAAAGCGTCTCGCCTTCGACCCAGCCGTCCTTCTTCGCGCGCATCCACGAGCTGTTCGCCTTCGTGCTCTTGCGCTGACCGACAATCACGTCGATCCCGTTGTCGCGCATGTTCAGCGCCTGGCCCGGGCCTTGGATGCCATAACCTAGAACGGCAACCGTCTTGCCCTTCAGCACCTGCTGCGCCTTCTTGAGCGGAAACTCTTTGCGCGTCGTGATGTTCTCAGTGACTTTACCGAACTTTATCTTCATTGTTGTATCCTTCTTTCATGGAAAACAGCCCGTATTATACCATATTTTATCTCCGTTGTGCACCCCTTTTCTTCATGGAAAAGCGTACCCTGTCGCGAGACACCCGGGACAGACCGTTCCGATGGGTGGAGAGCGAGGGCCAAAAAGGGAAAGGAACGATTGCGAAAGCGGAAGGCAAGAGCCCGCAAGAAACGCCCGCATGGGGGTGGCGGCCCCTACTGCGGGGGAGAGCCGGGGGAAGAGAAAAACGGCGCTTTATGGATGAAAGAGGCGTTTCCCCCGTCGAGGGTATGCTTAACGGCGCACGCCGCGCACTTGCACAAGCAGCGCCGCGGCGAAAACGAGCGCACACCCGGTCAATTGCGCCGCGGAGAGTTTGTCGTGCAGGACGACATAGCCCGAAAGCGCGCCGAAAACCGACTCCAGCGACAGCATCACGGCCGCCAACGCCGGGGGCGTGCGCGCCTGGCCGAAGTTCTGGAGCGTGTAGGCGATGCCGCTGGAAAGAACGCCGCAATAAACGAGCGGAAGCCAGGCTTTAAGGAGACCGCCTGCGGCCAAAGGCGCCGATTCGCTCGGCAAAAGAAGGAAAGGCGCGCCCAGGACGGAACACGTCAAGAGCTGGACGGCGCTCATGACCAGCACGTCGCTCTTCTTCGAGAAACGGTCGACGACCATCATCTGCACGGCAAAGAAGAAGGCGCACAAAATCGTCCAGGCCTCACCCTTCCCGATCCGCCCGAGATTCTGGCCGGCCGATTCGCCCGTCAGGCAAATAAGGTAGGTTCCGCCAAGCGCCGCGAACGCGCACACGCATACGCGGCACGACGGCAAACGCCGCGTCGCAAACGCCGCGAGGAGCGGGACGAACAGCACGTAGTTGGTCGTCAGGAAGGCGCTGATGCCGGGCGTCGTCCAGTTGATGCCGATCTGCTGAGAAGCCATGGCCGCGAAAAGCGGGACGCCGCAACAGAAACCCGCCCAGATGGAGCGTCCCGCGCCACCTGTCCGCTCCGCGGCGGAATCTGCAGTTCCCCGCCGCGCACCTGCCAGACGCCGCATCCAGATGCAGACAAGCAGGAACCCGCCGCCCAGGATATTGCGGAAGACGGTCATGCCGAACGGCCCCAGCTCGGAGGCGCCGTATTTCTGCGCAAGAAACGCCGTCCCCCAGATGAAGGTCGTCAGCAGCAGGAGAATCGGACCCATATGCCCAGCCGCCCGGCAGAATCTCCGTGCGCCATTAGCCGCGCGAACGGCGTCCAAGCGCCATTTTGAGCGCCGAAAGCGTCGCCAGGAGCAGAACAAGCGCGATGCCCAGCGCCAGCCAGACGTTACCGACCAGCGGCGCGACGATATAGGCGACGAACGAAACACCGGCGACCACAAGCGCATAGGGCAATTGGGTGTTCACGTGGTTTATGTGCTTGCAGCGCGCGCCGGCGGAAGACATGATCGTAGTGTCCGAAATGGGCGAGCAGTGATCTCCGCAAACCGCGCCCGCCATGCAGGCCGAGACGGCGACGATGGTCATGGTGGATCCCGGAATCGCCGCGAGAACAATCGGTATCAGAATGCCGAACGTGCCCCAGCTCGTGCCCGTCGAGAAGCCCAAAACGCAGGCTATCACGAAGATGATCGCCGGCAAAAACGCCTTCAGGGACGCCGCAGGGCCGTTGATCAGGTCCGAAATGAAGATCTTCGCGCCGAGCGAATCGGTCATCCCCTTCAATGTCCAGGCGCAGCACAGAATCATGATGGCCGGCACCATCGCCTTGAACCCTTCCGGGAACGCTTCCATGCACGTCTTGAAGCGGATGACGCGCCGGCAGACGAAGAATGCCACGGCAAACACGAGCGCGACGAGCGAACCCAGCGCCAGCCCGACCGAGGCGTCCGAATCGGAAAACGATTTTATGAAATCGCCGCTGTTGGCTCCACCGAAGAAGCCGCCCGAATAGATCATGCCGACCGTGCAGGCGACGATGAGAAACAGGACGGGGACGAGCAGATCGCACACCTTGCCCTTGTCGTTCCGCCCGAGCAGGTCGGCCGCCGCCGTGAAATCTTCCGCCGCATCCGACACGCCCTCCTTCAGCGCCTTCTCTTCATAGCGCTTCATGGGGCCGAAGTCGAACTTGGACAGCGCGAAGAAGAACATCGCCGCGATGGAAAGCAGCGCGTAGTAGTTGTAGGGAATCGCCGCGATAAAGAGCGAGAAGCCCGATTCCGCGCCCGCCCCCTTCGCGAACCCGGCCACCGCCGCCGCCCAGCTTGAAATCGGCGCGATAATGCAGACGGGCGCCGCCGTCGCGTCGATGAGATAGGAAAGTTTTTCGCGCGACACGCGCTTGGCGTCCGTCACGGGACGCATCACGCTGCCGACCGTCAGACAGTTGAAATAGTCGTCCACAAAGATAAGAAGCCCCAATATGATCGTCGCCACCTGCGCCCCCACGCGCGATTTGATGTGCGTCGCCGCCCAACGGCCGAATGCCGCCGAACCGCCCGTACGGTTCATCATGGCAACCAGGGCTCCCAGCAAAACAAGGAAGAATATGATCCCTATGTTGTAGGGATCGGCTACGGACGCGATAAACCCGTCCTGCACCACATGCACCAGCGTCCCCTCGAACGAGAATCCCGAATAAAGAAGTCCGCCCGAGACGATGCCGATGAAAAGCGAAGAATAGACTTCCTTCGTCAAAAGCGCGAGGAAGATGGCCAACAGCGGAGGGAACACCGCCCACCACGAACCGAAAAACGCGTTCTTCGTCCGCACCATCGCGAGAGCCTGCTTCTCGTGCTCCCGGAACGCCTTGTCGTTCTGGACGTTTTCCGCGTAGGCGTCCACATAGGCTTTGGCGGACTCAAACGCGGACAAGTCGTAATCCTTGGTCGCGCCGTCCACCGACACCTGAAAAGACGTCGACGGGCTCTCTGCGCGCGGCGAAGCCGGTTGCGCAAAGGCAAACACCCCTCCAAAGAGGGCCAAAAGGAACACAAATCGCGTTTTCATCTGTACTTTCTTATTAGAATCTTGGCATCCATCAACGAAGACCTTCCGCTGACATCTGCGGGATATTATACCAAAACGAAACCGAAAACGCCACAAGCATTTGATTCTCAAGGGTAAACAGGTGAAGTAATTGCAAAACCCCTCTTTCGCGTCGTCCGTGAGCCAGACCGCACAGCC
>ERZ808240.4833-NODE-4833-length-11500-cov-16.598689_pt1 | contig 11500 bp, 9 predicted proteins | sample MGYA00521084_ERZ808240 | MGnify/ENA primary metagenome ERZ808240 (study PRJEB31516, sample SAMN03275571) | gut metagenome | biome: mammalia-associated habitat; material: feces | host: Papio cynocephalus | place: Kenya | collected 2012-08-06 ... | reverse complement strand
CTTATATTATAGGACATATATCAACTTTTGAAATTATTTCATGTTTTTAACCTGATTTATTTACATATTTTATTTTATTTTTAAGTTTTATGTGCTATAATATTTTTATATTGAGTTAGTGTTTTTTGTGAGGTGTCATAAATATGAAAAATAGAAAAATTATTTATATTATTTTAATGTTATTAACATGTTTTATATATATGGATGATGTTAGTGCAAGTACTAATATGTATTGTAGATATCAATCTGGTTCAAAAATTATAGATTTATATTGTACTGATAATAGTAAAAGTAAATGTGAAACTATTTTTATAGAAAAGTCTGATAATAAGTATACTTTTACTAATGGTACTGTTAAGAGTGTTAAGTTTGATAATGGCAACAATAAATGTCCCAGTTATGCTAATAAGGATGTTGGAAATAAGTATAAATTTGGAAAAGGTATGTTTGGAAATTATGATTTAGTTAGTGAAAATTATTCTTCTAATGTATCTACTTTTGATATTTCTTATGATGCAAAGGATGTTAGTGTTGGAGATGTTTCGATAACTGTTAATAGAAATTCTTATGGATTTTTGAAATATAATTTAAGTAATAATAATGCTGGTTCAACTATTAATATTTATGATTATAGCAATAATTCTTCTATATCATCTTTTTGTAAAACTTCTTTTGTTGAGAAAGGGATTATTGAATTTGATTTAAATACTTGTTCTAATATTGACAGTGTGAAATCAAAAGATAACTCAAACTCAAGGAATTCAAATTCAGGGAATTCAAGCTCAGAAGGTCTTGGTGTTGGAGGATATTGTGTATATAAAAATTTAGGATATTGTGCTGGCGATGATGGAGATATAAATGGAGATTGTGGTGCTTTTTCTAATGATAGTTTGGGTAAAAAGTCTAGCTATTTTGTTAGGTCTAAGTATGCTGTTTTTAAATATTCTACTAATAATAGTGATTCTTTTGAAAGTGTTTATTTACCAAATTATACTGTTTCAAATAAGGGAACATATATTATTGATTCTAGTATATCAAAGAAAGTTTCTTCGGATTTTAATGCTTTTGATGGTACAACAAGTAAATTGAGTTCAATGTTGAAAAATTTTAGTTCTTTTTCTAAAAATGAGTTATCTACCTTAAATTCTTATAACACTTCTCAGAAAACTAATAGTAAAGGTTGTCCTTTGTGGTTTAGTAATGTTGATGGTGCATCTGGATATGATTATGAGGATTCTATGTATTGGTACCAATTATATGATACTAATCCTGAAAATAATACAAATACTGAAAATCCTGATATAGTTAACTCTGGAGTTGTAGTTGATGCTGGCAATGGGCCATATTATTGCATATATGATGGCACTTATGGTTCAGTTAATACTAAAACAGGTACTTTGGCTTTGTTTTACGATCCTGATAATTCAAAGTTGAAATTGCTTTCTTATGATTTTAGTACTGCTTATTTAAATAGTAAATGTTCATTAGATGATTGTTCTACTGTTGATAATGTTAAATTTGTTGGGTATGGTGGATATGAGAGTAATGATGGTAGTTTTCAAAGCAATTTTATTGCAGGAACTACTGCTACTTGCCCTAAACAGATAAATTATAATTACAATAAAGGTGTTTTAACTATTTGTAAAAATGAATCTAGTGAATGTGTTAATGGTGGAGGCGGAATTTTAGGAAATATTAATCGATTTTCAAATTCTTATGATGAATCTTCTGGTAATAGTGATATTATAGATATTACTAGTTGTGATCAATTAATCAGTGATGATTTGAGAAAAATTTTAAATAAATATTTCTTGGCTTTTAGGATTCTTGTTCCTTTAGCGGTACTTGCTTTGGGTATTATTGATTTCGCTAAAGCAGTGTTTGTATCTAAAGAAGATGATATGAAAAAAACTCAACAAACTTTTATTAAAAGATTAATTGTTGCAGTTGCAATATTCTTTATTCCAACTTTTGTTAATTTACTTTTAGATGTTGCTAATACTGTTTGGGGCTGGAATGCTGGTACTTGTGAGATAGAAAAAATAGATGAGTAGGGAGGTGTATAATATGTATTTTTTGATTGATAGTCCTGCCAAAAATGCTGTTGATATTTTCAGAAGGATTATGTTACTTTTATCGACTTGCGCATTAGAGTTGATAAATTATACTTTTGATATTTTTATTAGATTGGGGAAGGCGGAATTTTTAACTTCTTCCCAAATTCAAAGTATTTATTCTAGAGTTACATTGATTTTAGGAATATTTATGTTATTTAAGATGATATTTTCTTTTATACAATATTTAATTAATCCTGAAACACTAACTGATAAGTCAAAAGGTGCTGGAAAATTGATTATGAAGGCTGTACTTGTAGTTGCTATGTTAGGGTTTACTCCTTATATTTTTACTGGGGCTTTTAAATTACAAAATGCAGTTGTTGATAGCAATATTTTGGCAAAAGTGATTTTTGGTAAATCTTCAGATGTTGAAGTTAACAACTTTGGATATGAACTATCTTCTTCTTTGTTTTTCGATTTTTATTCTTCTAATATTGAAAACATAGAGGAACGTTGTGAGGATTTAGGTCCGGATATGGAAAATTTAAAAGATGAAATTAAATATCACGGAACTTTTTCTTATGCGAGTTCTTGCATTAATACTTCTTTAGAAAAAACTTTTGTTACACCTTGGACATGGTTTCATGGATTGAGTGAAGGATATGTTATTGATTTTAAATGGCATGGTATTGTGTTGGTTGGTGTCTCTTTCTTTGTGTTGTATATTTTACTTTCTTATTGTTTAAGTGTTGGAATTAGGGTTATACAACTTGGATTTTTACAATTAATAGCACCTATCCCTATTTTATCTTATTTAGGTGAAGACAAGGATGGAGCATTTTCTAAATGGATAAAGCGTTGTGTATCAACATTTATTGATTTATTTATTAGATTAGCAATTATATATTTTGTTGTTTATGCAATAGATTTAATATTAGGTGCGAATTCTGACTCTTATTGGTATTTTATGTCTACCACTGATAATCCTACAGGATTTACTAAAACCTTATTATCACTTATACTGATTTTAGGTATGTTGTTATTTGCTAAAAAAGCACCTGAGTTGCTTAAAGAATTATTACCACAAGGTATTGGAAGTAATATTGGATTTGGATTTGATTTTGCTAAGAATATGAAAACAGCTCGTGAAAGTTTGTCTCCTGTGTCTAGAACTGTTGGATTTGGTGCGGGTGCTATAGTTGGTGCTGGTATTTCTGGTATTTCTCATTTTAGTGCTAATAGAAGGTTTGGAAATGGTATTGGAAAAAGTTTATTAGGTGCAGCTGGTGGTGTTGTAACTGGTGGCTTTACCGGAGCACAAAATGGTATGAAAAAAGGAAATGTTTTTAAAAATCTTCAAGGAGGCATTAATGCAAGGGTAAAAGCAGATAATAAATACAAAGATTTAATTTCTGGTGGTGGTACCACTTTTGGCGCTGTTAGATCAAAACTTGTTGATATTGTACCTGGTGAGACTAAGGGGCAATTAAATAGTAGGAGGATACATGATTTGCAGCAGTTAGTTAAACATAAAAAAGAAATGAACGATGCTATTAATGAAATTAATGAAGTAAAAGTAGCAAAACAGGCTTATGAATCCTTTACCAATGATGGAACTATTGATGATGTGACATTTATGCAAAGAAAGAATGCATTATACAATCAGTATAAAACTATACGTAATGCTGTATCTGATGCTGCTATAACTTCTGTTAGAACTGGTAATTTTGCAGTTACTGCAATTAATTATACAGATACAAATGGTAATGCTGCTACTATGAATATTGATTTTACTGATGCTGATAATAGAGCTTATGCTGGTACAGCAGCGGCAGCAATAGATCGTGCTAATGATGAAATTAAAACCCGTAATATTCAATATTTTGATACAGCAACTGATACATATAAACAGGTTAATACAATTACTTCTGCTAAGCAATTGCGTGATACAGAAACGTTGTCTAATCAGACTTCAAGTCATATTTATTCTGAAGATAGTTATGGTAAAAATTTAGCTAATGATGCTTATTTTGGTGTTGATAGTAATAAGACTGCCAATAAATAATATATAAATAGGCTTTAATATTTATTTAAAAAGGAGTGTGATACTTAATGAATGGTGGTTATTTAGTTCCTGCTAATGCTAAACGTGGTACATTAATATTAAATATATTTAGACCTTTTGATTTAATAATGTTTGCTAGTGGTGTTGTGTTTTCTATGTTACTTTTGGCAATATTTCCTGGTTCTGATATATTTTGGGTAATTATATTTTGTTTACCTGCTGCGATAACTGGGTTATTGGTTATTCCAATACCTAGTTATCACAATGTATTATGTGCTTTACAGAGTATATTTGGATTTTATAATTCTAGGAGAAAATATATATGGAGAGGTTGGTGTTTCTATGAGCAATTCAAAGACAACGAAAAGTCAAAGTAAGTATACTGAGGATTGGGTCCCTGTAAAATCTATTGAGAATGGTTGTATTGTTCTTGATAATAAAATGAGAGTTACTGGTGTTAAGATAAGACCTAGAAATATTTTTATATTAGATCAAGCTACTCAAGATTCTGTAATTATTGCTTTAAAGAATTTTTATAATACTGTCGATTTTGAATTTTGGTTAATATGTGCTGATAGACCTGTTGATATTAGTAGTTATTTAGCTAGGTTACAATTGTTATACAATCAAACAGGTAGTACTGCTATAAGGAAGTTAATTATGCAAGATATTGATAAGGCTAATAGTTTTATGGATAATAATGTAACTGATACTGAATATTATATTTTATTCAAGGAAAAGAATCTTGATTTGATTCAAAAAAAATTAAGAACTTTAATTACTGGTCTTGCTAATGCTGGGTTAGATAGTGCTCAAACTTCTAATCAAGATTTAAGAATTGTATTAGATAATTTTTTAAATAGTGGTATGAATACTAATTTTGGAACGGTGGTGAGTAATAATGGCTAATGGATTTTTTAAGTCTGAAATAGCTCCTAAGGGTATTGAATTTCATCCTTCTGATTTTGTTATTAGTGATAGGTATGCTACTATATTAACTGTTATTTCTTATCCTAGGTATATTTCACCGGGTTATTTATCTGATATTACTAATATGAGTGGTGTTAAGTTAGTTATTAAACATATTCCTGTTCCTTTTTCTACTTTATCTAAGATGTTAAATAAAGAGATAATGGATTTAAAAAATAAATATCAAGATGAGAGGGATTTAACTATACAAGAGAGAATAAGACAAGATGTTGATAGCTTGGAATATTTTATTCAACAATTTACTGCTAGTCAGGCTAAAGTTTTTGATTTTCAAATGCATATTATGGTTACAGCGGATACTAAAGAGCAATTAGATAATAGAAAATTATCTTTAAAGAATTTTTTGGATGCTATGGAAATGAGAGCTGTTCCTTTAAGATTCGAACAAGAAAGAGTTCTTAAGAGTATGTTGCCTATTTTTGATAATCAAATTATCGAGAGTAGAATAGGTACACCAATGCCTGCTCCTACTATGGCTGCTATGTATCCTTTTATATTTGATACTATAAAGGATGAGGGATTATCTACTTTATTGGGTGTTGATTTTTCTGGTGGTGTTGTATTGTTTAATCAATTTTTATATCAACTTAGAAAAGAAAATAATAGAAATAATGCTAATATGATTATTATGGGTACTTCTGGTAGTGGTAAGAGTACAGCGGCTAAGTTAATGTTAAGAAGTCATATTAGGAATGGTTATCAAATTGTTGCTATAGATCCAGAAGGTGAAATTACTGAGATGACTAATATGTATGGTGGAGAGGTAATTGATCTTGGATTAGGTGGGGCATATGGTCTTATTAATCCATTTGATGTTGTTATTGATGCATCTGAAGATGAAATTCAAAATGGTTTAGGATATACTGTTTTAAATAAGACTTTGCAAAACTTAAAAGCATTTATGAAGTACTATTCTCCTGATATTGAAGAAGATGTTTTAAATATGTTTAGTGAAATTGTACAAGCTACTTATGCCAGATTTGGTATAACTTTTAATAGTGATTTTTCTAGATATACTGTTAATGATTTTCCTACTTTTAGTGATGTATATGCTACTATTGCTGGTAAACTTACTTCTATGACTGAAAAGACTAGGGAAAGAGATATTATGGAGAGATTGGAGATAAAAGTAAGACCTTTTGTTAATGAACTAAAATATTATTTTAATGGTCATACTTCTATTGATAGCGGTAGTGATTTCCTTGTATTTAATATTAAGGAACTTATGAACGGTGATATAAATGTTAGGAATGCATTATTATTTAATGTTTTGAAATATGCTTGGGGATTATGTTTAAATCCAGCTGTTAATACTATCTTATCAGTAGATGAAGCACATGTGTTGTTGTCTGCTCAAAATACTTTAGGTGCTGAATTCTTAGCACAAGTTCAGAGACGTGCTAGAAAATATAATACTGGTACTATGATTATTACTCAACAACCTAGTGATTTTGTTGGACAAGATATAATTACTCATGGTAAGGCTATTTTTGATAATTCTTCTTATTATTTAGTAATGAATTTAAAGAAACAGGCTGTTGATGATTTAGCAATGTTGATTGATTTAAATGATAACGAGAAAGAAAATATTAAAAGATATAATCAAGGTGATGCATTGTTTGTTTGTGGTAATAGAAGAATGCAAATAAATGTTGTTGTTAGTGAAGACGAATTAGAATCATTTGGTTCTGGTGGTGGCTTTTAATATATATAATTTAACTTAATTGAAGTGAGGTGAGTATTGTGGATGATTTTGATAGTGAAATTGAAGAACCTGTTGAAGAAGAAAATCCTAGTACATTAGATTCTGTAAGTCGATCTGCAACTCACGTTGCTGGTAAAAAAGCTGCTGATGCTTTAGCTCCGGGTATTGGTGGTAAAATATATGATGTTGCTAGTAATACTGAATTAGGTAGAGCTTTAGAGAAGAGGGCTGCGAAGAAGATAAGTTTTAAAATAAAATTAATTATTGGATGTACTTGTTTCTTTTTCTTTTTATTGTTTTTTATTATATTTACTAATGAAATAAGTAATAATAGTAGTTCTGGTGATAATAGTACTTGTGTAAATTTACCTGCAATAGATAATGTGTGTAAGTCTATAACTCCTAGTGGATTTGCTACTATGTCTGTTGATGAATACGTTGCTGGAGTAGTTGCTGCGGAAGTAGGTGGAATGAAGGATGATGGCTTTAATACTTATAAGGCTGCTGCTATTGCTGCTAGAAGTTATGCTCTTGTTAATGCTACTAAAGATGGTAACGGAAATTGTGCTGTTCCAGTTGGGCCTTCATTTCAAGCTTTTATTGAAACTACTAATGAGGATATTATAAGTGCTGTCAATGAAACTTCTGGTGTGGTGTTAGTTAAAGATAATAATATTGTATCTTCTCAATATGATGCATTATGTATTGAAAGTGAAGATTCTATTAATTATTATTTATGTCAAGGTGGCGAAGGTGAAGAACATTTGATGGTACCTAGAACATGGCTTGAAAGTGTAAGAAATTCTGATTATATTTCTTCTATGCGTGGTCAAGTTCATGGTAATGGTATGAGTCAAAATGGTGCTTGGTATCTTGCTACTGATAGAGGTTGGGATTATACAGAGATATTAAATTATTTTTATGGTGATGAAGGTATTACTTTAGCTTCTATTAATGGTGCTACTAGTAATTGTTCTAGTAGTAATAATGGTAGTTTTTCACCTTTAGATAGTTATAATTTGGGCCATGCTGGTTTAAATGTTTTGGATAGAACTTTAACTTCTTCTGAAATTGATGAGCTAAATAGTTATATTAATAGTGAAGTTGATAAAGCTGGTTATGGTACAGGTGCTGGTGTTGCAGCTGCCGGTCAGGCTTTAACTTATTGGTTAGAACAAAAAGGTTATTATTTACAATATCGTTGGGGTGGAGGTCATGGCAGTGCTGCTGATAATAATGGTACTTTTGTAGGAGTTAATCCTAATTGGGGTAGTACAGCTTTTGGTGTTGATAATAATAATAGTTCTATTTCTAGAAAGTATTGGGGAATGGATTGTTCTGGATTTGTTTCTTGGGCTACAAGGACAGCTTGTTTACCTTCAGGATTTAACGATTTGGCTGGTACGTGGTCTTCTTCTAGAGGAACTAGCATAAGATTATCTGATGCTAAACCTGGTGATGTAATAGACTGGAATGAACACATTCAATTAATTGTCAAGAATAATGGTGATGGATCTGTAATTGTTGCAGAAGCAGCAGGTAGTAGTACAAGTGGTTTAGTATTTAGTTTAATTTCTAATCCTAGTGGTAATGTTGTTGATATGACTGATTGGTATAGCAATCATTGTGAACATAGTAGATAGGAGGATATTCTATGAAATTTAAGAATTTATTTTCTATTTTGTTTGTTTTATTACTTTGTTCTGGATGCTCTGTTACTTATGATTTAAATATCGATTCAAAACTTAATCTTGCAGAGAATATTTCTATCGATGCTGATACAAATTTAGAGATACAAAAAATCTCAGATTATGATCAATTTTTGCCTATTAGTTATTATGCAGATGAAAGTTCAATTTTTACTAAAAAGAAAGATGGAGTTGAATATTATAATTTAACAAAAAAAGAAGATAATACAAATATTAAATTTGATTATGTTTTTGATATTGATAAATTTAATAATTCTGCTTTTGCTAGGTCTTGTTATAATTACATAACTGTTATGAAATCTTATAATAATGATGAACATCGTAATGAGCTGTTAATATCTACTAGTAAGGAGTTTTTGTGTTTTGAAAATTATGATAATTTAGATAATGTTACTATAAAAATTCATACTAATAGAACTGTTTATTCTAATAATGCTAATTCTGTTGATAAAAATACTTATACATGGGATATAAATGAATCAAGTAAAAATAATGCTTCTATACAAATGGTTATTGATTCAGAGATTATTGATGAAGGTATACCTTTCTGGGAACAGAATATATTATTTATAATAGTTGCTATTGCAATGTTAATTAGTTTAATTATATATATATTTGTTAGAAAACGTAGTGATAAAGTTAATAAAATATAGGTGAAGTAATTCACCTTTTTTTCTTTTTTGTATAAAATAATGTGAAAAGAAGAAAAGGAGGAATGTAAATGGGTAATTGTGGATCTTCAGCTGCTATCGTTTTAGTACTATTTATTTTATTAATCATCATACTTGGTGCATGGATCTAATTAGTTTATAAGGAGGTGAAAATATGACTACAGGAAATTGCGGTGGTTGTAATACTAATACTTGTTCTTCAGGTGGTAGTGGTTTCTTAATTATAGTTGTATTATATATATTACTTGCTATTATACTTGGTTCTTGTTTTTTCTAAAATCTAACTATCCTTTTGGATAGTTTTTTTGTGTTAATTGACACTTTTGATTAGTAATGATAAAATATGTTTAGTGATTGAGGTGTAAGTAATGGCTAGTAATGGTAATAAGGGAAAATTTAGTGATAGATTGAAAAGAATGAAATTATTTAGATATGCAAAGAAGTTTAAGTTGAAGGTTAAAGGATTATCGTTAGTTAGGTATGATGTAGTAGAAAAAAAAGTTATTAATGGTGCTGCTGTTACTATTGCTTTTGTTGGTAGCGGTATTAATAAGGTTATTGATGCAAAGGAAAAAGGAACTGTTGATAACTCTAAAACTAATAATAATGTCATTTCAAAAGCAGTGGATAAGTCTGATGTTAAAAAAGATTATCGACAGAAATCTGTTGATAATGATAAAATTATTTTAGATACAGAGGATGAAGTTGTTGAAAAAGATGAGTACAGTTTAAAAAATAAAGCGATTTCTGCTGCTAGTGTTGGCGCTGCTGTAATTGGTGCAGTTGGGGTTAATTTATTAGGTGGAACGTCTGCTAAGAGCGATACGTTATCTTCTAACAATTCATATGATAAATCTGTTAGTGGTATTAATAATAATTCTGATTCTAATACTTTTAATTCTTTTGATTTACCTAAGAAGGAGATTGATTACGGTGATCAATCTAGTAGGTCTTTTAAGCAAGTTTTTAAAAGTGGTAACGATATAATTCTTATTGATAATATTGATGATAAAGATATGGCTAATGGTGATAAAAAAACTTATTTAGCTGTTCAAATAATGAAAAAGACAAAACGGGAATTTGAAAAAAAATTAAGCGAAATTGAAGTCTTAGAAAGCGAATTATATGTTTTAAATGAAAAAAATGAAAATGAATTAGATTTGGAAAAATGTAAAGAAATCAAAAAAGAGATAGAGAGAGTATTGGAAAAAATAAATCATATAGTTGAGCAATATAATATTTATAAATATAATCAGTTACTTATAAATACAATAGATATTGATGATCATAGTTTAGCGGATGATATTATTGATTTTAAGAAACTTTATAAAGGTGCTGAAATTCAAAGAAGGTTAGCAAGTGATTATGAACTTGTTAGTAAGTATCAGTCTTTATATGATAATTTAGAAAATATAAAAACTGATTTTGATGTTGTATGGAAGAAAAATGAAAATAAAGTTGTTGATTATGAGAAAAGGGATAAAAAATATGATGATATAAAACATACTATTGGAAATATAGATAAATTTAATGATGATTGTAATTATTATGTTGATATGCAAAATAAATACATTGATGATATAAATTCAAAGGTGAATAAGATTAATGTTGATGAAATTGTTAGATATAGATTTGTTGGGTTTGGTAATTTAGTTGGTGGTACATTAAGGTATTTAACTATGTTGTTTTCAAGGCCTTTTTCATCTAATTTAGCTGGTATTGCATTTCAGACTTATAATGCTAATAGGATGGTTAATAATTTAAGAAGAGCTCTTAGATTAGAAAAAATTACTAATACTGTTTATACTGTTGAAAATATGCAATATGAATTAGATAAGAGAATAGAAAGTATTGATTATAATTTTGATTCGGTATCTGATTCTATTAGTAATGTAAAAAATTTGAAATCTGAATTTATGGAACAATATAATTATGATATTCCTGGATATAATGATACTTTAAAAAAAATTAATGATATTGAGAATTTACTTTATAGTAATCAGATAAAGTTAAATACTATTAAGAATAAATTAAAAATAAATAAAAAACTTAATCAAAATGCATTACATAAATGTAGAATTTTAGAGAAGGAATCAAAACCTTTTGTTGAGAGAATATAATAAAAGAACTAGCACGCTAGTTCTTTATTTATGAGAGTGTAAAAAACTTTGTGTAAAGTTACCAATCCATGGTAATAAAGATATTTGAGATTGATTATATCAGTCTCTTTTTGTTACCATAATAATAACATAAATTGAATAATTTTCAAAGATCAATTTAATCGTTCGGGATATAAAATATTA
>ERZ808240.4832-NODE-4832-length-11501-cov-2.551896_pt1 | contig 11501 bp, 10 predicted proteins | sample MGYA00521084_ERZ808240 | MGnify/ENA primary metagenome ERZ808240 (study PRJEB31516, sample SAMN03275571) | gut metagenome | biome: mammalia-associated habitat; material: feces | host: Papio cynocephalus | place: Kenya | collected 2012-08-06 ... | reverse complement strand
GTTGCGGTCATTCTGATACCGCCGGAATGTGGACTTCACATTCCACGATGCCCAAAGGCTGATAATTAAGCCGATGATCACCAGTCCATATCCTACATCAAACCAACCACCGTAAAACAGCATAGGAGTTCCTCACTTTCGTTTACACATCTTATTCCGCGTTTCCCAGTTTTTCACCCTTTTTCAGCTTCTTGCCGCGGAGAAAATCTGCCGCCGCCATGCGGCGTTTGCCCTCCGGCTGAATCTCCGTGAACCGCAGCCCGTTTCCGTCACCGCATGCAACGATGAAATCTTCCGGCTCCGCAATCGTTCCGGCTTCTCCGGAAACGCCCTCTACCACACGGGAACCATACACTTTCAGGCGTTTGCCCTCCAGCATGGTAAATCCGGTGATGCCGCGAATCAGGTTATGCAGTTCTGCCGCCGGACGAGTGAAGTCCAGTGCAGACATTTCCTTTGTGATACGCGATGCATAAGAGGACTGTGCATCGTCCTGCGGCGTGCCCTGCAGGGTGCCGGCTTCCAGCTGTTCCAGCGTTTCTTCGGTCAAGGTTTCCACGCAGAGTTCCGACAGCCGTTCATACAGTTCCTCGGCGGTTTCCTCTGCTCCAATGGCGATCTCCTTTTTCACCAGCATATCGCCGGTGTCCAGTCCCTCTGCCATTTGCTGGGCAGTGACACCGGTTTTGGTTTCGCCGTTCAGAATCACCCACTGGATCGGAGCTGCTCCGCGGTATGCCGGCAGCAGAGAAGCATGGAGGTTGATGCAGTGATACTTCGGCAGTTCCAGCACCTCTTTCGGCAGGATCTGCCCGTATGCCAGCACCACGATCAAATCTGGTGCCAGCTGCCGCAGCGTTTCCAGAGCCGCCGCTGCATCTTCCCCTTTTCGCAGGGACAGAGGCTGGTATACCGGAATGCCATATTCCAGAGCAGCCGCTTTCACCGGCGTGGGAATGGTGTGGTGTCCCCGCCCCTTGGGACGGTCCGGCTGAGTCAGAACGCCCACGACTTCATGCTTGCTCTCTGCCAGAAACCGCAGACAGGGCACTGCGATGTCCGGCGTTCCCATATAAACGATTCTCATGCTTCTTCTAAATCCTCCGGATCTACAAATTCTTCTACCACGTCAATGAACAGCTGTCCGTCCAGATGAGCGTTTTCATGGCAGACGCACTGTGCTCCCAGTCCGGACAGTGTCATTTCGTACCATTCGCCCTTGCGGTTCTGGGCACGGAACTTGCACTTGTTCGGGCGTGTCACATAGCCCCACTTGTTGGGCACAGAAAGGCAGCCCTCCAGCACGTACTGTTTGCCGCTGGTTTTTTTGATCTCCGGATTGATCGCTTCGATTTTCACATCACCCAGATGCATAATGAAAAAACGGCGGCAGTAGCCCACCTGCGGTGCAGCCAGACCGACTCCGTTCGCCTGTTCCAATGTTTCGTGCATATCGTCCAGCAGCTGGTTCAGCTTCTCTCCGAACTCGGTCACCGGACGGCACTTCATGCGTAAAATCGGATCGCCCTCTTTTACGATACGTCGAATTGCCATAGATATTCCTCCTATTGCCCCGCAATTTTCGGGACAACTTTATACGCCCACATCGCCGTTCATGTCCGCATACAGATGCACGCGGGCAAAGCTGCGGTCTGCACCGGCTTCGGTCAGCACCGCCTGAATCAGATCGCGATAGGGCTTGGTATTCTTACATTTGATCACCAGCTGATACCGGTATTTTCCGTTGATCCTGCCGTAAACGCAGGGCACCGGTTCCAGCACCCAGATCGGATAGGAAAAGCCGGTTTTCCGAATCTGGTTCTTGAGCACGTCTGCGGTATGCATTGCCGCCGTCCGCACTTCCTGTTCCCGCATGCCGGTAAAGCCAATTACGCAAATATCACAGATCGGCGGGAAGATCAGCTGCCGCCGCAGGGCGATCTCCTGTTCGTAAAACTCCGGATACGCCTGCTGTGCTGCCAGCCGCAGCACGTAATGCTCCGGCATACTGGTCTGCAAAATGGCACGGCCGGCTTTTTCACCTCTGCCGCCCCGTCCCACGACCTGTGTGATCAGGGAAAAGGTTCGCTCATAGCTGCGGAAATCGCCGGCGTACAGAGCCTTGTCCACCGACAGCACACCTACCAGCGTAACGTTTGGGAAATCCAGCCCCTTGCCGATCATCTGCGTTCCCAGCATGATGTCATACTTGCCCTGCCGGAATTCCTGAAACCGTTCCTCATAGGCATAGCGGGACATGGTGGTGTCCGCGTCCATGCGGAGTATCCGTGCTTCCGGCACGATCAGCCGAAGTTCTTCTTCCAGCCGCTGGGTGCCGAAGCCCATTTTCCGCAGGTGCTGCCCGCCGCAGGAGGGACAGGTTTCCACCATATCCTGCGTGTGCCCACAGTAGTGGCACATCAGGCTGTTGTTGACTTTGTGGTAGGTCATGGGGATACTGCAATTGGGGCAGTACACCGGCTGATTGCAGGACGCACAGCTGATAATGGTATGGTACCCGCGGCGATTCAGCAGCAGCAACGACTGGCTGCCCGCTTCTAAGTTGTCCCGCAATGCCCGTGCCAGCGTTTCGGAGAACATGCCCTCTTTGCCGAGAGTTCTCTCCTCCTGCATGTCCACCACTTCCACGTGGGGCAGCGGTGCCTGATTGTACCGCTGATGCATCTCCAACAGGGTATAGATTCCCCGTTTGGCAAAGTAATAGCTTTCCACCGAGGGAGTTGCCGAAGCCAGCAGCAGCGGACAGTTATGAGTCTGGCAGCGTTTTTTCGCCACGGAGATCGCATGATACCGCGGGGCACTGTCCGACTTATAGGTACGCTCGCCCTCCTCGTCCACAACGATCAGCCCCAGATTCTGCACCGGTGCAAAAACGGCACTTCTGGTGCCGATGATGATCTTCACCGCACCGGAAGCGATACTCCGCCATGTTTCGCTCCGCTGCCCCAAGGACAGCTCACTGTGAATTACTGCCACGATATTGCCGAACAGCTGATAGAACTGCTCCACGATCTGGGGCGTGAGGGCGATTTCCGGCACCAGCAGGATCACCTGCTTTCCACGCTGCACCACGGTGTCGATCAGCCGGATAAACACGCTGGTCTTGCCGCTGCCGGTGACACCGTGCAGCAAAAAGCAATGCATGCCCTCACCCAGTGCAGCGACCATGCGGTCATATACTGCCTGCTGTTCCTCGGACAGCACGATGTCTGTAGGCTGGCGTGTCTGACCGTCGGCGGTGTATGTGTGCAGCGGCGGCTTCACCGTATAGGATTCCACTACGCCGTTCTGCACCAGTTTTTTCGCCACCGCTGTGGTCACGCCGCTGAGATAGCACGCCTCTTTTTCCGAAACGGCACCGGTTTCCTGCAAGATCCGCACCAGCTTCTGCTGAGTTTTGGTCACAGGCGGTACTTCGTCCGGCGGGACTGCCATTCGCAGCATCTTGATGCCAGTCTGTCCGTGAGTCTTTTCCTTTACCGTTTCCTGCCGGAGCAGAAACCCTTTCTGCACCAGCGTGTCCACAATTTTTTTGCCCTGTGTGTCCGCATCTGCCAGAATTCGCCGAAATTCCTGTTTGTTCTTTGCTCCCCGCAGGAAAAACAGCAGGTGTGCTTCGGCATCTGTCAGCGGACAGTCCGGCTGCGGCTCTGCCAGCGAAACGGTTTCCACCAGCTGCACCTGCATGCCGGCAGGCAAAATGGTACGCACTGCATCGTAATACGTACAGAACGTCATTTCCTTGAGCCAGAACACCATGTCCAGCATTTCCGGCGACAGGATCGGCTGTTTGTCCACCACCGCAAGCACCGGTTTCAGCTGCTGTGCGGGCTGGGCAGCCTGTTCCGCACAGGACAATACGATTCCCACACGTTTGGCATTTCCCTTGCCGAACGGCACGACTACACGGCAGCCGACAGGAATCTCCTGCATGGCAATGTAGGAGAACAGCCGGTCAAACGTATAAGAAGCCGCACAGACCGCCACGCCTACGCACCAGATTCGCGGCAATTCCGCTTGTTTTTCCATTCGCTTAGTGGCTCTGGTGCTGTTCGTCGAAATTGTCTACGATACGATATTTTCCGGCAGCCAGTTCGCGAATCGCTGTTTTTACCGGTTTTTCTTCCAGCGTTTTATTGTTGTCATACAGTTCATCGGCAATTTGACGGGCACGCTTTGCCACACCAATTACCAGAGAATAACTGCTTTCATCTTTCGAGATCAGCTGATTGACAGACGGTCTTAACATATTCATTTTCCAAGCACCTCTTTGATTTCTTCCAAGTTTTTCTTTGTTTTATGAGATTCTGCACGCAGGATTGCGTTGACATCGGCAATCGCCGCAGACAAGTCATCGTTAATCACAACATAATCGTATTTTTCCGCAAAACCGATTTCCCGTTTTGCCTGTGCCACACGTTTCTGCACCACTTCTTCTGCCTCGGTGCCGCGACCGCGGAGCCGGTTTTCCAGTTCCGTCATGGACGGCGGCAGGATAAACACGAACACTGCGTCCGGACGAGCCGCACGGACTTTCATGGCACCCTCGACTTCAATTTCCAGAATGACACTTTTTCCCATTGCCAGCTGTTCTTCCACCGGCTGTTTCGGCGAACCGTAATAGTGGTCACAATAGCCGGCATATTCCAAGAAGCCGTCCTGTTCGATCAGGGCTTCAAAAGCTTCGTTGGTCATGAAGCGGTAGTTGACACCGTCCACTTCGCCGGGGCGGGGATCACGCGTGGTTGCCGAAACAGAAAAATACAGATCAGGATTTTTCAGCACCTCTTTCAGTACGGTGCCTTTTCCGCAGCCCGACGGACCGGAGATGACAAACAATGTCCCTTTTTTCATGCTGCATACTTCCTTTCTCATTCGATATTTTGAATCTGTTCCCGAATTTTTTCGATTTCAGACTTCATATCTACCACCAATTTGGTGATTTCCAAATGCTGCGATTTCGAGCCGGTAGTGTTGACTTCCCGATTCAATTCCTGCACCAGAAAATCCATTTTTCTGCCCACCGGTTCCGTACTGGTCAGGAATGCACGGAACTGTGCAATATGGCTCCGCAGCCGTACCAGTTCTTCATCTACCGCAATTTTTTCCGCAACCACGGCAGCTTCTGTCACCAGACGGGACTCGTCCACAGTCCGGTCGCCCAGCAATTCCGTGATTTTCCGGTACAGCTTTTCATAGTACTGCTGCACGGTTTCCGGCATCAGTTTTTCCACGGCATCGGTCATTTCCGCCAGACGATCCAGATGAAATGCCACATCTTCTGCCAGACGATTGCCCTCGGTTTCCCGCATCGTCACAAACTGCTGCAACGCTTCTGCCATGACTGGCTGGACTTCGCTCCAGATCACATCGGGATTATCTACCACCTGCTGCACCTGAAAGGCATCGGGAATCCGCAGCAGCGTGGAAAACGGCAGGGCATCTGTCGCATTGCCGTTTTCGTCTACTGCAGTTCCCATCATGATTTGGTTCTTGCGGAAGCCGGAATCCCGAAGCAGTGCATTTTCCGCCGCAACGGCTTGCAGATATGCCGTCACCACGTCGTGATTGATTTCCACCACGGTGGATTTTGCACCGATCGTCTGCATGGTGAGCGTTACCTCGACCTTGCCGCGGGAAATTTTCTGCTGCACCTGTTCTTTCAGCTTTTCTTCCAGATAGCTGAAACTGCGGGGCAGCCGCACAGAGGTTTCCAGAAACCGGTGGTTCACGGAATGCACCTCTGCGGTGATCTCATAGCGTTCCGTCCGTGCTGTCGCACGACCGTATCCCGTCATACTTTTCAAAAATGTCACACTCCTCCGGAAACCGCCAGAGTTTCCATGCAATAATATTCCATAGTATCTTATTATAGCATTTTGGCACAGAAAAATCAAGTCATATTGTGAAACTTTTTCCGTGTCCCCCGACAGCATCTGCCCACAATACAAAAAGGCACTACAGCCTTTACAGCCATAGTGCCTTTTGTAATAGATGAAAATCGTTGAGATTCGTGATTTTCTTATGCGTTCAAGCTAGAGTTTTCCGGCAGACCCTTCAGAATGTGAACGAGGAACTTCAGCAGAGCAGTTGCGTCGTTACCGTCGATTTCGCCGTTCTGATCGTAGCAGTCGCCGTTCAGAGTCTGCTGATCGTTGAAGGATACTGCATTTGCAGCCTTCTTGTTCAGCAGAACTGCGTCTGTGATGTCTACGCGACCGTCCAGATTGGTGTCACCCAGCAGCAGCTGGCCCGGAGTGATAGATACAGAGGAGATAGAAGTAGTAGTTGTATCAGAATCTGTAGTTTCGGTAGTGGTGTCTGTGGTCACATCGGTGGTATCAGATGTTTCGGTAGTGGTAGCAGCCTTAACAGTTACCTTTACGTCAACAGTCTTACCGTCCTTGGAAACCTTGATTACAGTTTCGCCCTCAGAAACGCCGGTTACGTTACCGTCAGCATCTACAGAAGCGATGGTAGAATCTTCAGAATCGAAGGAGCAGCCGTCCTGATTCGGCTTCAGGGTTTCGGTTTCACCAACAGTGATCTCAATATCAGACGGTGTTACAACCAGATCTTCAGACGGATCATCGTTATCATCAACCGGCATATCCGGATACAGATCATACATAGTACCCAGAGCCATCATGATGTCACCTGCATGCCAGAATCTGTGCAGAGTGAAGTAGTAGTCATCGGTGTTGCCCTTTGCATCATAGCATTCCTTAGCATAATCGTACATGGTCTTGCCGTTAGCGTCCTTGCTCATGTACTCGCCAGTGGTATCCTTATAGTTGGAACGAATGTCTACAAATGCTACACCATTTTCAATGGTGTCACCGTTCGGCATCTTACCAGTGTAACGTTCCTTGCTCAGAACATTGCCCTGACCGTTTGCGGTAGTGCCATCCGGCAGAGCCAGCTTGGTTTCCCACAGTCTCTTCAGATTGGTGTTGTGGTCAGAAACGCCCAGACCAATATCATCACGGTACTTGTTCCACTCTCTGTCGAGGAGCTGTTTGCCGAGGTACAGGGACTGCTGTGCCAGTTCTGTAGCAGAAGCAGCAGATGCAGTGGTCTTGTTCTCGTAAGAGGTCTTTGCAGCAGCCATGTCGCTTGTTGCAACGCCCTTAGCCTTTGCATAGTAGATCAAAGTATTTGCCAGAGAAGATACACAACCCAAGTCGCCATCGCCGTAGCCAACGATGGTGCAGGTCAGGTTGTTGTTATCCTGATATGTGCCCTTCCAATCGTTCGGCTGACCAGACCAAATCAGGCTGGACGGGATAGAGAAGGACTCGCCGTCATCGGTCACGCCCTGTGTCAGATCCGGTACAGTGAATTCAGTATCTGTGGTGTCATACGGCTCATACTTTGCAGAGAAAGTCTTGGTTGCATTTGCAGTACCCAGAATGGTGTTGTCCATGAACCAGCCTACCCAACGATCCAGAACCTTTTCCAGAGCTTGGCTCAGCTTCAGACCAGTCTTGCCAATTTCCGGATCACTTGCATTTTCGCTCTTTACAACATAGTACAGTTCAGCCAGACGCTGTACAGCCCATACCTGGTTACCGATCCAGTGGTTGGAACCCGGATCAGCGTATACAGGGTGTTCCAGATAAGCCATATTATAGAAAGTAGCCTGACCAGACGGATACTGCTCATAGCGACCGTTCCAAGAGTTGGTGCAACCACCGGCGATCGGGCCGTCCTTAGACAGCAGCCACAGATACAGTTCGATCTGTCTGCTCAGAGAAGTTTCGAAGTCCTCTGTAGCACCCTGTGCCTTCATGCCTGCGTTCAGTGCAGAGTCATTTACCAGTGCATATGCAGCCAGCGGGTTCTGGTAGAATTCGTGCACATGAGATGCACCGATCTGCCATGCCCAAGAGCCGTCCATTGCACCGCCCCAAGAGGTGTACCAGTTCATCAGATAATGCTTACCATTATCATTGCCGCCATTGGACCACTTGTCCTGGCAGCCAATTGCCTTGTAGTACTTATCGTACATATTGTTACGGGTTTCGTCACCCATTTTACCAGCCAGTGCAGAGATAGACTGATTGCCGCCCCACTTGGAGTTTACAGTCTGATCGCCGACACCCCATCTGTTTGCATCGTAAACAGCCTGAATTGCACGGTCTTCTGCGTCCGGTGCGTTGGTGTAAGACCACTGTTCAGCCGGATTCTGTTCGGTGTTGAAGAAGCCCTTCATACCGCCGTTGCCTCTGATACCATAGGACTTGTGCAGGTCGGTACAAGCATGCGGAATGGTTTCCCAGCAGGATTCCTGTTCACCACGCTGGAAGGTGTTGATCAGTGTGAACTGTCTGCTGCCGGAAGTAGCAACACCAGTCTGTGCACCCTGCGAACCATTTACACCGCCGAAGCCATACCAGTCATCAACGTCAGCCAGCCAGTGCATCAGGTACAGACCTTTGTCGCTGCCGTATGCGGAACAGAAGCTCTGGTGGATCGGGTTCTGTGCGGTGTTGCCCTGCTGCATGTCGGTCGGATACTGTTCAACCTGACCCCACTCATCGCTGTAGGTAGCACTCAGCTGACCGCCCTTGGACATGAAGTTGCCGCCCTGCTGATCCGGAATCATGGTTGCTTCCATGGTCTTCCAAGCCTTAGCCAGATCGCCGACAGATTCTGTAGAAGCGTCCTTGGTGTTCTTTACAGTTACTTCGCCCTTGTTTGCATCGTTTACGATGTTATCACGCATTGCTGCAGCCCATACCAAGTAGGACAGTGCTTCAGAAGTAGTTTCGTGACCATAGTCCGGAGCTTCGATACACAGTTCTTCTACCGAGTGGTACGGGATACCCAGACCGTCGGAAACAGTGTTTGTGCTGGACATGTAGCCGTTTTCTACACCGTTGGTTACAACGTCATCATACAGCGACATAAAGCGTGCTGCATAAGAGTCATCACCGTAAGCCTCGTCCTTGGTTCTGGAACCAGCAGCAGATGCAGCGGTCGGCAGAATTGCCGAGCATGTCATCGCAGCAGCCAGCACAGCAGCCAGAAATGTTTTGCTTTTCTTGAATTGCATGTTTAGAAATTCCCCTCTCTGAAAGATAAATGTAGGAAATGGTGGAATGCCGCAAGTTCGCATCCTTTCTTCACGGCAGGACCCGGCGGGCATGCGGCACATAATTTTGAGCATATCCTTTGTCCATTTTCACAGAACGCACACAAGGATACCCTCTTTCATACCAAAAATTATACACCCCTTTGCAATCCATGTCAACCCTTTGCACAAATTCCTGCTGTTGAAAAACGCATTTTTGTAGCAATGTACAGATTCTCCACCAGCGTTTTGTGCAAATTGACCTGTATTTTTATGGCATCACACACCTTTTCCGTAGTTTTTTGCACTTTCGCCGGTTTTCCGCCTGTTTTTCACAGCCCTATCACACAAATATGGCATACTGCTTTTTGCGATACGCACAAGCTTTTCTGCCAGTTGCAGAATCCCTTTTATCCATTTTTTCTATATTTCATGATATGGTTACATTCTGTATATGACAGCAACATATTATTTTGCGATAATAAGAGGAAGGTGCAAATTGCCCACAAAACGGCTTTTTGCAGAAAGGAGCATTATATGGTTGAAATTCAAAACCTGACCAAATACTATGGAAATAAAGCAGCCCTCAAAGGCATCAGCTTTACCATAAAGGAAAACGAGGTACTGGGCTTTCTGGGGCCGAACGGTGCCGGCAAGTCTACTACATTAAATATTATGGCAGGTGTCATTCCCGCCACCGGCGGCAGCGTCAAGATCCAAGGCTATGACATCGCCCAGCAGCCGGTCAAGGCAAAGAAGTGCATCGGCTTTCTGCCGGAGATCCCGCCGGTCTATCCGGATATGAAGGTGCGGGAGTATCTGAACTTCGCTGCCGGTCTGAAAGGCATTCCTGCAGCAAAACGCAAGGGCGAAGTGGAACGCGTCATGGAACGCCTCAAGATCACTGACGTGCAGAAACGTCTGATCCGGAACCTCTCCAAGGGTTATAAGCAGCGTGTGGGATTTGCCATGGCGATCCTCGGCGATCCGCCGGTGCTGATTCTCGACGAACCTACCGTTGGTCTGGATCCGACACAGCTGATGGAAGTCCGTAACCTGATTCTGGATTTGCGGCGGAATCACGCCATTATCCTGAGCTCCCACATTCTGGGCGAAATCAGTGCTGTCTGCGACCGCATCGTCATCATCAACCACGGCGAGATCAAGGCAGATGACACCATTGAACGGCTGGAAGAAGCTGACAACTCCGGTCTGGTGGTAAAACTGAAAGTACAGGGCAGTTCCAGAGAAGTGCCGAAGGTTGCCAGAAGTGTGGACGGCGTTGTCCGCGTGGACAATATTCAGTTTGTGCAGACTGGTGTCTATACATACGACGTGGAACTGGAAAATGACGGTGTGCGGAACGCCCTGCTCTCTGCACTGCTTCAGCACGGTCTGGAAGTGCTGGAAATTTCCACCGAAAAGAAAAATCTGGAACAGGTATTCGTCAAGCTGGTCAATCAAAAGACCAAGCACTCCAGTCTGGAAGAACTGTTACAGGAAATGGACGACGAAGCCGCACAGGAACCCGCAGCCCAGCCGGCAGAGGACAAGCCTGCCGCAGATGCTCCGGCGGAAGATGCTGCCGGAACAGACGGCAAGAAGGAGGACTAACCACCCATGTTTTCACTATATAAAAAGGAATTACAGAGTTACTTTCTATCGCCGATCGCGTACTTTGTCATCGCGTTCTTTATGGCGACATTCTCCCTGACGTTCATTCAGGAGATCGGTAATGTTTCTTCATCTACTTATACGTTTTCATTCTCCTCGATCTTTTACGTCAACATCTTCTATTTCATCTTCCTGCTGCCGCTGCTGACCATGCGGACATTCTCCGAGGAACGCAAAAACGGTACGGAAACCCTGCTGCTCTCCAGCCCGCTGAATGTCACGCAGATCGTCATGGCGAAGTTTCTCGCTACAGCAACCATTCTGCTGATCATGCTGGTGGCTTCCCTGTTCTATCCGATCATCACCTCCATTTATGGCCGTGTCATCTGGTCCAGCCTGATCTGTACCTATATCGGCTTCTTCCTGTTCGGTCTGGTGTGCATCGCTCTGGGCATCTTCATCTCCTCTCTAACGGAAATGCCCCTGCTGGCGATCCTGCTGAGCGAACTTGCCATGCTGATGCTGATCCTGATGGACAACCTGAGTGTCAACTCTTTCCTCTCCGGCATTCCGGTGCTCTCTGATGTATTGAGCTGGTTCTCGAACCAAACCAAATTCTATGTATTCTCCCAAGGTCTGATGCAGTTCTCCGACTTGCTGGGATATGTGACGGAAATCGCGGTATTCCTGATCTGGACTATCATTTCCATTGAAAAAAGACGTTGGAGCCGGAGGTAATGCACGATGGAAGAAAAAAAGTTTCACAATTCTAAAAACAATTCAAAAGAAC
>ERZ808240.4829-NODE-4829-length-11502-cov-4.740019_pt1 | contig 11502 bp, 14 predicted proteins | sample MGYA00521084_ERZ808240 | MGnify/ENA primary metagenome ERZ808240 (study PRJEB31516, sample SAMN03275571) | gut metagenome | biome: mammalia-associated habitat; material: feces | host: Papio cynocephalus | place: Kenya | collected 2012-08-06 ... | reverse complement strand
TGGCTGTATTATCATCTATAATCTCTATCTTATCCGCATTATAATATTCAGGTTTAGTAGCTGCGGTGGCACTATCATCACTACTGTCTGCCTTATCTATAGTTTTATTATCCGATGAATTACTCTTATAATTCGTTACTACTGCCACACCAACAAGACCTATAAATATAATACACATTAATATTGTTAATGCTCTCTTCATATTTCCCCCTTTATAGTATAGTTCTCATATCTGTATTGCATTTCAGATATGAGAACTATACAAATTATCTCTTAGAAATACACATTAATATGTGTCTGCACTCCAGTCACCTTTTGCTGAATATGTGTCATCAGTTGTTGCTTCTCCTCTTAAAGCGGCCTGTGACAAACCATTTTCAGCTATATAATTAGTTATATAACCACTCTTTCCCGGTGAATATGTTTTCTGTGGTAATTCTATATCTTCCACATAACCATCATCATATCCAACTATACACATAACCACGTCTTCATCTCCATCTCTGTAATAAATATATGATGACGAATCGTTATCCTTACTCTGAGGTTCAGAATAACAATACGCATCTCCCGATGCTGCATCAAACCAGAAACTAAAATCGCTAGTACTCCAATCCGCACGAACAACTGTCGCACCTAACATTCCAACCATTCCTGCTATAACTAATCCACTTGCCAATCCTTTAATAATCTTATTCATAATAACTCTTTTCACTACACACCTTAATTAACTGTTTTCCCAAATGTTATACCTTTCCTTTTCCTGTCACCCCTTTCCATCTTCAAATGCCTAAGATACATGAAATCCAACTAATAAATAACCTTCTATGTACCACAGACATCTTACTTATTCATCCTGCTCTGTATCTTTGGCACAAACAATTAACTCTTTATTTTATTTTAATAACAGAAAAAATATAATTCAATCCCATTATCAAAAAACGACTATATAAAAGCACTTAAAAAAGAGATGCAAAGCAGCTCTTTAGTTCAATATACTATAAATCAATTCATATTCTCAGTTATAACTTCATTAAGATTACGACATAATTCATAATATTTTCCTTTATACATTAAAACATCTCCAAAATACACAAGAATTTCTTCACTTGTTCCATCATTATAATTAAATGTAATCTTATATAAAGTACGTTCTGTGTCTGGCTTAGCTTTTTCCGGCATATTATCTTTTGATAGTCTTTCTGTATAACTGCTTAATGTATTGCCCTCAATAACTACCTTTTTAGATTTCTGATTATTTTCTATAACAATATTTCTTAAATCTTCAAGAGCAAATTTAATTTTTTTAGAATCATATTCACTATATACAGTAGCGAGTTCATTTATAATATCTGTAATCATGTCTGTATCTTCTACTGTATAACTTTTCCCATTATACTCTATATCGCTTTGCGATATCACTATACTTTTATGTTTTCCATCACTATCTTTATACGAAAGACGATACTCCCAACCAGTACGCGATGCATCTCCTTTTAATTTAGAAACAACAGAATATGTTCTCACATGTATTCCATTAATCATACCAGCTATTTTATCACAATCATCTATTTTCTGTATTACTCCATCTTTTCCCCTTGTAACAGATATCTCTGAAACATCCTGACTTATTGTAATCTTTTTCGATATTCTTACATTTGATACTATAATAATTATCACTATGATTAAAATGCTTATTGATATTGCTATATATTTTTTTGCTTTCACAATTAATACCCCCTATATTATTTTACATTTGTAATCTAATAATAAATTATTAATCAAGTTCCACAGTAACATAATTCCATGTTCCAACACATGATCCCCATACATATCTATCGGGATTGCTAGTCCATCCATCAGCAATCCTTATATAAGTACTGTTACCATATCCGTTATACTTAAATTGAATATATCCTATTGCCAACACTGAATGATTACCATACTTTCTATGATCCTTCAATATTAAATTAACCGCTCTATTATTCTTCAATTCATCTACTACTTTTTGACCTTCACTTGTAAAATAATGCAAAGCAGAATAGCAATTTATTCCAATTTCATCAAAATATGATTCGTAGGCGTCTGCAATATCCTCATCTCTTGTTCCCTCACCATGTTCATTAGTCTCCATTAACTCATAAAATCTTTCATGTGTATCATATGTTGAATTGTTAAGAAGTGTATCATATCCTCTGCCAAGCCAATATAAACACATATTTACAGCTGCTGTTGGAGCACAATTTGATGATTCTGGAAATTCACTCGTTGTGCAATAAATTCTTCTAAAGTTTGATATTGTATAATTTGAACTTTGGCTATATCCACTCTCATAATCCCATGGGTCAGTTATAAATTCTTCATCATTATCTGGTGGATTGCTTCCCTTTGATGTTTCAATCAAATTATCCCAAATCACTTTATTATCTTCTGTTATGCTATCTGTACTTAACACAGTCTCTTCTACCCTTTGGCAACTATTTGTTGATATATCATAGTAATCATATTCTTTACCATCTGACACTTCACATACATATACCATATTTTTAAGGTAATATATTTTATTGCTATAATTTATATCAAGCCCTTCCTCAATGTATTGTACAGATTCATTTATAAAACTATTACCATTTTTAGAAAATTCAATTATTGGCATTTCCGCACTGTTTGCACCTGTTATAACATATCCTGCTGGATTTTCGTTTTTATCTTGCAAACCAAAATAGTAGGCTTCAATATTATTATTACAATCAAATAAAGCTCGTCTTTCTATAATTCTTACGCCATCTTTCCACATTTGCGCATCATCTTTACCTATAAAACTTCTAATATGCATAATAGCAATTTTTTCAGCTTCATCTAAATTATAATCCACAATATAATTACAATCATCATTTATAGTACTTGCAAATAGTATTTCAACATTATTTAAATTACATAAACTAATAATTAATACTCCCAATAGTGCTATTATCCTTGTAATATTTTTTTACCCATAAACAATCTCCTCGTATAAATCAATAGATTTTTGAAATCCAACTAATAAATAACCTTCTATGTACCACAGACATCTTACTTATTCATCCTGCTCTGTATCTTTGACATAAACAATAACAACGCACATATGTTAATACCCATGGCCATATATCCTGTTATTGTTCTATCAACACCCACTATACACAAAACTATAGTTAATAATGCTTCCAAAACCACTACAATTCTTGCCCTTTTCCTGCTTTCCATCAGTTCAATGTCACTAAGTGCAAGATTGGGATGATTAACTGTCCCAACACATAATATGTACGCAACAGATACCATGCAAAGAAATATAACAAGTGTCATATACTTTAACCATATGAAATCACATACCTCAATGGAAATACATATAAGATTAGTTCCTATAAAACATTGGCCAAATGTTTCAAGATGAAAACCACCTGTTCTTCTTCTAAGAAGCATAAATATACACAAAAATATTATTATATTGACTAGTCTGTGTAATACCACACCTGTTATGCCTATCGTAATTAATGTCAATATTTTTTCCACTACAATTGTGTATGCATAAACATAAGCTTCCTTATCATCGACCGATATGATATCCGCTTTTATCATATTATCAACCATTTTCACCATCAATCTATCAATCATATAAACAATTCTCTTTTCACACTTATTTTAATCACACAAAACATATAATTCAATCCCATTATCAAAAAACGACTATATTTATCAAAAAACGACTATATTAAAGCAACCCTCTAAATCACAACTATATTATTTATCATTCAATATAATATAATTATGTAAATAACAAACACTATTTATATAGCAAAAAACCAGATGTCATCAGACATCTGGTTTCTGCCCTCTACATTATTATTGAAAATACAAACTTTCCATTTTTATAATCAATAATATATTCTGCATTATATTTTTCTAATGTAGCAACTACATTACGGATTCCTAATCCATGTTCTTCTTTATCTTTCTTAGTTGTACGTATATATCCATCTTCAGTAATCATCGGTTCCACCTTATATGAGTTAGACACAGCTATACTAAGCACATCAGCCTCATATAGCATTTTTACCTTTACAATTCTTTTTCCTACATCACACAGTTTGGCTGCCTCTATTGCATTATCAAGAAGATTAGACAATATAGTAACAATATCATTGTCTGACACTTTAATATCCGACAAGTCATTTATCTTAAGTACAATTAAAACATCATTTTGTATAGCTTCATAATACTTTGCATTAATAATTGCATTTACAATATCATTGTTTGTATCAACCATATCTAACTGTGCATCCAGCCCATCTGATATATCACCTATGTAGTCTTCCAGCTTACTATAATCTTTTTTCTTCATAAGCATATCCATACATACAATCTGATTTTTGTACTCATGTGCTCTCTGTCTTTGTATATTATAATTCTCACGCATAGAATTATATAATTCAACCTGACCTATTGACTGCTGCCTTAAAGCCTCTGCTTCCTTCATCTTTCTGGAATTCTCAAGGATTTCACTGATAAGATGAAACACAACAAGATTAAGAACAATAAGTCCAATAGCTATAATATAATAAATAGCAATTATGTCACTATGATACGATTTTATCACAGAATTAGTCATCAACATCACAGCGCATATGGTAAATATAGGAAATATCAGAAACTGAATCCACTCTTTATTACTCATATCAGCAGTAACATTATTCTTTTTCTTAGCGCTAATCCTGCTTATAACAATAAGTCCTACAAATAATATTAATCTGCTTAGAATAATAATAAGTCTTCCTATTAAATCTGAAGCACCTTCTAATGCCGTTATATCACCATAAAGCTTTGTCAATATCATAATTATTATATAGTCAATAAGTGTCATTATACTCTGAACAAAAGACACCAATATTAATGCTTTAACAATGCTAATATCATATAAAAAACACATTACTGATAACATTATAACAATTATTATTAACATCTTTATAATAGTATACTTATTCAAGAAACATATACATAACCTTAATAATAATATTAATGCTAAAACTGATAATATTACTTCTCTCTTATTTTTTTCTTTTCTAACCGCCAATATATCGAAAAAAATAAAACTACACACAATTTCAATAATTAAAATTGTTATGTCTGTAATATATTCAAACATTTAACTACTCCCACAGTACTACTGCTTATCTTTTCCACCTGGTCTTTTAGGCTGGTGTAAAATAGATATACAACCTGGAGGCCATTCTTCATTTCTTCTCTGAACCATATTCTTTGTTAACTTATTCACTGTTTTAAGCACATTTACCTTTAAACTTTTCATTTCTTTTACCTCCATATAACCTATAATCTGGCTTTGAATTCCAATATTGCTTTCTTTACTTCCTTATATCTTTTCTTAGGTACTCCTATGTCGACACCATTATTCATCAGAATATGATAACTGCTGATTTTCCTAACATACATCATATTAACTATATAGCTCTGATGAACCCTGATAAAATAATTATAGTCACTTAATTCTTTTTCTATATTATTCAGCTTATCATTAGTAATGTAGTCATCCATCTCCTTTCCTTCTATGTGGAATTGAACTTTATGTGCACTGCTTTCTATGTACATAACTTTATTAAGTGTAATCTCTTTTTCCTGCTGATTGCATGTGAATACTTTTTTATCAGTGCCAAAACAATTCAACCTGTATAATACCGCATCCATACATTCATATATAGATTGTTCCAACTGGTTAGTATTTTTCGGTATGTACCTTATTGCATTGTAATTGTAGCCCTTTAAGGAATAACTAATCATGGCTGTTATGAATGCTATAATCACCCTGTCCGAAAACATTCTTATCCAGCCAGCAACTTCAAAACCATCTGCATCTGGCATATCAACATCTAAAAACACAACATCATAAGTCATTATCTTATCCTGAAGTGCCATCAAAGCTTCACCTGAATTATATAATTCAATGCTATATTCCAATGGTTTATCTTTAAAATATGCCTCCAACACCTCACCAATATATTCAGCAGCAACTTTCTCATCATCACATATGGCTATCTTCAACATTACTTACCTCATATTATCTATAATTTATTATGATAATCATATCATTGCTACTATTATACAAAAACTTATGCTGTTTTAACATATCCTTAAATGTCATAACATATGTTAAATACAATGTATCACTAGCATAATTTTATAGCAATAATGCGCGCAAAAAAAGATTATAAAATGCAAAAAAAGACTATATTTACCATTTTCATTTTACTCTATTACAATCCAGCGCTGACTTACACTAAAAAACAGATATTGGATTTCAATCACATCCAATACCTGTTTATCTATTATCTTAATATCTATATATTAAAGAACAACAGATTCTATCATAACATCATGGCAAAGAAGAATTCTCCCCTCTCACATCTTATGACATGTCTTGCATTGTACTTATCCAGCACTGCCATAACATTACGGAGTCCGAAGCCATGTTCTTCTTTATCTTCCTTTCTTGTTGTCATATATCCATCTTCTGTTATCTTAGGTTCATACTTATAAGTGTTTGATACTGATAATATCGTATGAGCATCCTCGCATGTAAACTTAAGCTTTATCCGTCTGTTATTAGAATCGCATTGCTTGGCTGCTTCAATTGCATTATCCAGAAGATTAGATAACACCTGGACTATATCTTCATCGGATATATTTATTTCCGAAAGGTCATTAATCTTAAATACCATAAGTATATTATTATCAACTGCCTCCTGATACTTTGCATTAAGCACTGCATTAACTATCTTGTTATTAGTATCTATCATATCAAGCTCTCTGTTCAGGTTACCCGTTATACCTTTAACATAGCTTTTAAGCTTATCATATTCTTCATTTTCAGCCAGTGTATCTATACACAGCATCTGATTCTTATACTCATGTGTTTTTCTTCTTTGTCTGTCGAAATTCTCTGAAATGGTTCTATACAACTCTATCTGTCCAGCAGTCTGTTGTTTTAACACCTCATTTTCACGAAGCTTATATGAATTCACTATAATATCCTTTACAAGGTAAAACATGATAATATCCATAATAACAACAGCCACTGCTATTACATAATATATATATGCAATCTTAGTGTCCTCAATCGTCATCAGAGTTCCACCAAGTGCCGTAACTATAGCAACTGTAAACATAGGGAAAAACAGAAGTTTTCCACAATCTTTGTTACTTACATCTATTCTGTTAACTTTCTTTCTAAGACTATATTGCCTTAAGAATATTGTTATTAATAAAAAAAACGCCCGGCTTAGTATAATAAGTGCATTACCTGCAATCTCTGACATATTGCCTGCATTATCTATACTGCCAAATATGTTTATCATAACGAGTATAACAAGATAATCAAGCACAATTGCCACTGAATAATATAGCAGAGCTATTGCTACCGACTTGATAATACTTATCTGTTCCATAATATACATATATATAACTATCACCAACATACCTGCCAACAGCTTTATTGAAATATATGACCTAAAAGCTATGGAAATAATAAGCATTATAAGTATAAGCAGAATCATACTCATATTATATACTTTATCTGTTATATTTTTCCTACGCATAACAAAAGATTCATATAGCATTCTGCATGTTATCATTTCGATAGTCATTATTATTACACTGTTAATAAAATTACAATTCCCCATCACAATCTTCCCCTGTAAGCTATATAGTTATCAGTAACCTCCCTATATCTTCCCTTCGGTATACTTATACGTTCACCATTCTCTAATATAACGTAGTATCTGCCGATTTCACTAATATACTTCATGTTGACCATATAACTCTGATGCACACGTAAAAAGCCAGCTTTTACATACTCATTTTCAATATCATTCAAGGTATTATATATACTATAATCCTCCGGTTTTCTTCCCTTTATATGAAACAAAAGCTTATGCTTATTACTTTCGATATACATTATCTGATTAACCAACACCTCACAACTTCCACCGCAGAAGTCTATTATTTTCGTTTCATGACTATAGTTCATCCTGTCAAGTATTGTATCCATACATTCATATATAGATGCGCTTAACTGATTGGCATTCTTCAGAATGTATCTTATGGCATTGCAGCGATATCCTTCAGGTGCATAGTTAATATATGCAGTCACAAATGCTATGTATATATCCTGTGAGTATGCTCTTATCTTATTAGCTGTCTGTATTCCGTCCATATATTTCATATCTATATCCAGAAATACTATATCATATTCCGTCACCTTCTCACCCAATGCAACGAAATCAACTCCTGATGTATAAACATTTATTTCACGCTCAATATGTTTACTATCAAGATATAATTCAAGCAACTCCATGATTTTCTCTGCAAAAATCTTCTCATCATCGCATATGGCAATCTTTAGCATAAGTCCGACCTCAGTTTCTTTAATGTAATCCAATACGTATATAATACTATATATGCCAGATATATGCAAAGAAACTCTCTAGTTTAGATGCTTTTTCATAAATGCTTTTTTATGATAAGATTTTTTTGCTGTTGTCGTTATGACTATATTTTTATTCCATCTACATATGCGAATTTATCACCTGATTAATATTTATGCAATATCAGTTGCAAAAAACGGACATTTTATGCAAAAAAAGGACAAAAAATACCTGCATAAGTCAGATTTTAAGTTCTGACCTATGCAGGCTGGATTAATGTATATACTCTTGCAATTCAAATGCACATCTGTAACCATCTGCTACTGCTAATGTTCCAACTTTGACATCATCTATCATTACATCCAGTTTCTTAACACTGACCATCTATAACCTCCTGAATAGACGAATATCCCTTCTTTGCAAAAAGCCCCTCGAAATCATCCTGACAACCAAGCACGAAAGCAATTTTTACTAGCGAATTAAGCGATATATTTCCTGTCTGCTCAAATCTTTTTAATGAACCAAGACTTACATCTGCACGCCTGCTAAGCTCCGCCTGTGTTAACTTCTGTTCCTTTCTTCTTGCTTTCATTCTTTTTACTATATCATTATTGACATCTTTTGGCGTTTTCATCATGTTTATTAATTCTAATGCATCATTCACAGCTAATATATTAGCTATTTTTATTATTTTGTCAATTATGATTAATATATTAGCCCTATATTTCTATTAAATCCTCACACTTACAATTTAATATTTTTGCAAGCCTGAACACATTTTCAGTCCTGGTATTATTAATGTTTCTCTGTCTTTGTTCAAACAACTGTATCTGTCTTAACGGCACACCTGATAACTCCGATAATTCTCTCTGTGAATAGCCTGACAGCATACGGATTCTCTTTAGATTGGTATCTACATAATAACTATCCCACAGTTCGTTCATTCTATCAATAAAATGTTGTATATCCATCTCGTGATACACAGGATACATATCCACCATATCTTTAAGCTTTACAGCATTCCATATCTTTGAAAATGTTCTGCCTGTGTACCATTGATAATACGCAAGCGCCCAACCGGCCCAGTATTCGGCTGTTTTATCAAGGTACATTACATCTTCTTTATCGTCCAGCTTAAGACCTGATGCTGCTATAACCTCTTTGAACAATTCACATCCGGTTTTACCTGCTACATATGTAGGATTACCCGCCTGAAACTGTTTAGATATATCTGATACTATAAACATGCCAAAGAATTTATCAATATCCATATCATATGTATTAACAGCATAATCAAGCATATCCCCCATTATTCTCTGTGCCATATTTGTATAATCATATGGATAAGCGTGCATCACCATTTTCTATACCCTCCCTCATTATATCCAGCATGTACAGATCATTAATATCTGCTTTTTCTTTCTTATTCATTCTATATTCTTTTCTTGCCTGTTTTTCACGTTCCACTTTCTTAATATAATATATATCGTGACTTACATCTTCATTATCTATATATTTTATCGTCTGAAATACTTTCGGGCTTTTTAATACAATCTGCTCCCCTAGCTTTCCATACCTCATAGCTGCCGATAATTTCTGAAGCGATATAACGCCCGAAACAAAATCCTGTGCGAACGAAAAATAAGAATCATCGGCTCTATAACCGATTATTACATCATAATCAGATATATCAATCAAAAAATGTTCTCTAAGATATCTTTTAGCTTCTTCTGCAATGCTTCCATTCTGCCAGTATGTCCTGTTATCAGTTAATACCGCAAGCCAGTTAAGTATGTTATATTGTGATGAATTAAGATTAAGTATATTCATTCCTGTCATATCTAATTCATATATATTAATATAGCCGTCGTTATTCTTTGCACATGCCCATTCTCTGGCAAGGTCAATATCCTCTGTACAGTAGAAACCTCTGCCAAAATCATTATTTAATTTTCCTTTTCCATATTCAGGCTGACCGACTATTATCTCTGAGCCGTGATATAATTTTATAATTTTTTCCCCATTCATGTTTTTCCATCTCCTACCTGATTATTTTTTAATTATAATATAACCATTTTTATTATATCGCTATTGCGATACTATTTCAATCGATTGCATAAAAAAACTCCCAATTACCCAGCAGTCTAACCGCAAGATAATTAGGAGTTTTACTTTTGAAACTCTTATCATTTTATTTACGCATCATGGTTCCTTACACCACGAAGTCGTGCCATGGCTCTTGCCATAGAGGCTGTAGATATATGATATTCCATAATGCTCTGTTTCTGTGCAAGCTGTTCCTTGGCTCTTTCAAGCGCTGCCTCAGCTCTGAACTTATCTATTTCTTCAGGTCTCTCAGCTGAATACACTATTATGTCAACTTTGTTGTGTTCAACCTTAAGAAGTCCTGTCGAAACTATAGCTTCCTGCCATGTTGTTTCTCCCGGAACCCTGAATCTTAATTCTCCAGTCTCAACACTACATGTCATAGGCTCATGATTAGCCATAATAGCCATCTCACCATCGAAACCATCAAATATAAGAATCTCACAAGGTCCGTCATAGAATACCTTATCACAGGCTATTAATTTCAATGAAAATGTATTCAACCCATACCTCCTTGTTTTGCGAAGTAAATTCCTAACTTCTACTTCAATGTTTCTGCCTTAGCCTTAACATCTTCAATAGTACCTACATTAAAGAATGCTGCTTCTGGATACTCATCCATCTGTCCATCAAGTATAGCCTTGAAGCCCTTAACAGTGTCCTCGACCGGAACATATTTACCAGGAGTACCTGTGAAGTTCTCAGCTACGTGGAATGGCTGTGATAAGAATCTCTGAATCTTTCTTGCTCTATATACAGTAATCTTATCATCCTCTGAAAGTTCTTCCATACCAAGAATTGCTATGATATCCTGTAATTCCTTATACTTCTGAAGTACCTCCTGAACACGTCTTGCAACATTGTAATGTTCCTCACCTACTACGTCAGGTTCAAGAATTCTTGATGATGACTCAAGTGGGTCAAC
>ERZ808240.4828-NODE-4828-length-11502-cov-58.793483_pt1 | contig 11502 bp, 9 predicted proteins | sample MGYA00521084_ERZ808240 | MGnify/ENA primary metagenome ERZ808240 (study PRJEB31516, sample SAMN03275571) | gut metagenome | biome: mammalia-associated habitat; material: feces | host: Papio cynocephalus | place: Kenya | collected 2012-08-06 ... | reverse complement strand
AAATATTTTCATAACGTAGAGAAAGCGTGAGGAATCCGCTATTTTCGTGCAGTTATGAAAACGGCCGAAAAACTTAATTTGCGGTTTTTTTCGGGGGCTAGGATTGGCCGGTAAGGGCGGGATCGAGGGGGTGGGAGCCTTGCGGCTGGCGCCGCAGCGCGTGGCACGAGGCGGCGCCAGGGGCAAGGGACAAGGTGGGCGGACGGCGGGCGGGTGAGAAGGGGTCTCCCTAAGCACCCGTAAATTTGGTATAATATAGGCATGATGATTCCGCACGAACTCATACAGGCGTTTCCTAGGCGTCCCCAGTCCGCGACAAAGTATTCCGTCGGCACGGTTACGATTGTCGGCGGGTCGGGGCACTATATTCACGCGCCGGTCATAGCGGCGCTCGGGGCGCGTGCGGCGGGGGCGGGGCTTGTGCAGCTTGTCGTGCCGGACGCTTCGCGCATTGCCGCGGGGGCGCACGTTCCCGAGGCGACGTTCACGAAGCTCACGCCGACGTGCGTTCCGCCGCGTGCGGACGTGACGGTCGTGGGGATGGGGCTTTCGACGGGGCTGAATGCGCAGGCGATTCTCTCGCGTATTCTATCCGGCAGCGCGGGGCGGTTCGTGCTGGACGCCGACGCGCTGACGATACTCGCCGGGTGGTATGCGGAAGGAAAGACGCGCGCGGCGATTGTCGGGCAGGAGGTCGTACTGACGCCGCACGAGGGCGAGGCGGCGCGGCTTTTGGGCGTCCGCCGCGAAGAGATCGCCGCCGACCGTCCGGGCGCGGCCCGGGCTTTGGCGGCGCGGTATCAGGCGACGATTGTCTTGAAGGGTCCCGGCACGCTTGTGGTTTCGCCGGACGGCGCGCGCGTCTACGAGAACCGGACGGGGAATCCCGAAATGGCGCTGGGGGGCATGGGCGATCTTTTGTCCGGCGTGATTGGGGCGCGGTGGGCGTATCTGAAGGGCGATCCGTTTCTGGCGGCGGCGGCGTCCGTCTGGCTTCACGGGGCGGCGAGCGACGCGCTGGTCGCCGCGGGGGAGGATCCCTCGCTCGCGAACACGGCGGCGTTTCTGGGTGCGCTACGGGTCCGGCTCGACCGGGGAGGCGGCCGGCGGGAGCATGGGGCGGAATGAGAATCGGCTACGAGGAATTTTTCCGCGTCCTGGAGGGCACGACGGGAGCGCTGGGGCTGCTGACGATGCAGGCGACGGGTACGGCGTACCGGCTGGCGCGGCGGTTTCCCGGGCGGCTCCAGGCGCTTTTTTCGGCGGAGCACGGGTATTTCGGGATGCTGGCCGCGGGCGAGAAGGCGGCCAGCGCGCGGCATCCGTTTTTGGGGGTGCCGATCCATTCGCTTTACGGGGCGCAGCGCAAGCCGACGGGCGAGATGCTGGCGGGACTCTCGCGGATGGCGATCGACCTGTGCGACATCGGGGTGCGGTGCTACACGTATTTGGCGACGCTTCGGAACATGCTGGAAGCGTGCGCGGAGGCGGGGTTGCCGGCGATCGTGCTGGACCGTCCGGTTCCGCTGGGCGACGTGGTGGACGGTCCGTTGGTGGAGCCTGGGCAGGAGAGTTTCGTCGCGCCGGTCGACGTGCCGCTCTGCCATGGCATGACGCCGGGCGAATGCGCGCTGTGGATTCGCGCCGCGCAGAAGCTGGATTTGGATTTGCAGGTCGTGCGCCTGGAGGGATGGTCGCACGCGGCGTGCGAACCGTGGGCGAATTTCGTGCCGCCGAGCCCGGCAATCCGCAGCTGGGACAGCGCGGCGCTGTATCCGGCGACGGTGTTCACGGAGGCGTATCCGGCTTTGGACTGCGACCGATTCGGGTCGCTCGCGTTTCGCGTAATCGGCGCACCGTGGCTCGCGGCGCGGGAGGCGCTGGACGGATTGGAGGCACCGCTGGCCGCGTGCGGGCTCGAGATGCGGCCGTACCGGTACGTCGGCGCGGGTGGGGCGTACGCCGGGCAGACGCTCGAGGGGATTCTGCTGGCCGTTTCCGCGCGGGAGAAGTACCGTCCGGTCGAGGCGGGCGTGCGGATCCTGGACTGGCTTTTGCGGCGCCATCCGGACGAGATGTCCGTCGGGGCGCGTCCCGAGTGGCTGGCGAAGCTTGCGGGGACGCCGGCGCTCGGGGCGGCGTTGCGGGCGGGCGGTCTGGACGGGCTGCTCGCCGCGTGGGCGTCGGCGCGGGCGGGGTATCTCGCCACGCGCGTCAATCTTTACACAGAAGAAAGGGTTTCGTCGTGACGGGCATTCGGTTGCTTGCAGTGGTTTGCGGGGTTCTGGGGAGCGGGCTTTTCGCGTTCGCCGAGAAGCGTCCCTATTCGCGCTATGCGCCCATCGTCGAGCGGCAGCCGTTCGGGGCGATTCCCGACGGTTTCGATCCGTCCGTCAACCCGAGCACGGTGTCGGTCCGGGAAACGCGCGAAGAGAAGCAGTTGACGGTCGAGCAGGAGCAGCTCAAGCGGTCCGTCAAGTTCAGCGTGATCAACGTGGACCCGGAGGGGATCGTGCGCGTGGGCTTTTCGGACCTGTCGTCGGGCAAGCAGCCGCGGCACTACTATCTGGCGGTCGGCGAAAGCCGCGACGGGTGGACGGTCGCGGCGGCGGACGCCGCGGCGCGGACGGCGCAGTTGTCGAAGGACGGCGTGGAACTCGACCTGTCGCTCGGGGGCGAGAGCACGGAGGCACAAAAGGCGATGACGGGTTCGCCGGCGTACCTGGCAGGCGCACGGACACCCGATGGCGCGTCCTCCGCACGTTCGGCGTCCGGCGGTGGGCTCATGGGGGCGAAGGCGCGTTCGCGCCAGCGACGTCTCTTGCAGGCGGAGGAACGCGCCCAGATTGAGGCGGAGCAGAAGAAGCGCGCGGAGGAAGAGAAGGTGCGCGAGGAAGAGCGCAAAATCGAACTCGAGAACATGCGCGCGGATCTGGCGGACTTGCGCAAGCAAATGCGGCAAGACAAGGCGGCGAAGGACGGTGGGCGACAGGCAACCGGTGCGGACGCGGCGGACGAGACGGTCTCCGCAGACGAGCGGGAAGACGGCGCACGCGGAGAATGAAGATGAAAACGACGACATTGGAAGAATTCAGGGCGGAACTGCTGCGCACGGGCGGCTACGACACCGCGGAAGGGCATTGTCCGAAGACGCGCGCGAAAGGCGGGGCGCTGACGACGCTCGCCTATTCGTGGGGCGTGGCGTACGTCTTCCCGATGTGCGCGCTCTACGAGCCGCTGGGCAAGCTGACGACGGATCTTTGGGCGCATCTGTGCTTCAAGACGGTGCAGCGGGCGGAGCGGCTCGGCATCCGGGTGCACCTGGAGGGGTGGAAGAACCGCGAAGCGTACAAGGGTCCTGTGGTCTATCTGTGCAACCACATGTCCACGACGGAGACGATTTTCCTGCCGCCGATCCTCTTGACATACGGACCTTTCAGCGTGGTGGCTAAAGAGTCGCTGTCGCATCTGCCGCTTCTGGGGCGCGCCGCGGCGCATATGGGCATGGTGGGGATCGGGCGCAAATCGCCGCGCGAGGACCTGGTCAAGTTGCTGACGGTCGGCGAGGAGCGCATACGCCAGGGCGGGAGCTTCCTCATTTTCCCGCAGGGCACGCGGCAGGAGGTGTTCAGCCGCAAGGTGTTCTCGTCCATCGGCGCGAAACTCGCCGAGCGCGCGGGGTGCCCCATCGTGCCGCTCGTCGTGGATACGCGCTGCCAGTTGACGCGCAAAGAGGGGTGGCTCAAGAACATCTTCAAGGATTTCGGTCCGGTCGACACGTCGAAGGACATCCGGTGCTGTTGCGGACCCGTGATCGCGCCCGCCAAGGCGCGCGTCATGCAGGAGCAGGCGTTCGACTGGATGGCGACGCAATTGGAGGCGTGGGGCCTGCCCACGGAGCGTTGAGATGCTGGAGCGGCTTGCGGTTTCGAACCTCGCCGTCATCGAGAAGGCGGAAGTCAACTTTGTCGCGGGTCTCAACGTGCTGACGGGCGAGACGGGTTCGGGCAAAAGCGTCCTGCGCGGCGCGATCGAACTCGTGCTGGGCGGGCGCGCCGAGTCGTCCGCCGTGCGCACGGGGGCCAAGGAAGCGCGCGTTGAGGCGGAGTTCCGTCTGGAGGGGCCCGCACAGGCGCCGGTGGACGCGATTCTCGGGGAGGCCGGTGTGCCGGCCTGCGAAGGGGGCGTCCTTCTGATACGGCGCACGATCGGGGCGGAAGGCACGAGCCGGGTATGGGTCAACGACGCGCGCACGACGGTCACGACGCTCAAGCGGCTCGCCGCGGCACTGGTGGACGTCCACGGTCCGCGCGCGAACCAGCGTCTGCTGGAAGAGCGGTTCCAGCGCGCCACGCTGGACCGGTACGGCGCGGTCGACCTGGGGGCCTACAAAGAGGTTTACGCGGAACTTCAGCATGTCCGGGAAGAGGCGGCCGCCTTGAAGGCGCTGTCGACTTCGGAAGAGGAATGCGAGCTGCTGCGCTTCCAGGTGAACGAGCTCGAGGAGGCGGGGATTACGGCCGAGGACGACGAGCTGGCCGCGCGCCATGCCGCCGCGGCGCATGCCGAAGAAATCGCGCAAGTCGCACAGGAGGCGACGGAGGCGCTTGGGGGCGACGCCGGCGCAAGCGAGATCCTGGCGCGGCTGGAGCCGCAGTTCGCCGCGCTGGCGAAGCACTTCCCCGAGGCGGAAGAATGGGCGCGGGAAAGCGAAGATATCGCGGTTCGCCTGCAGGACCTTTCGCGCACAATCGAGGAGTCCGTTTCGCGTCTGGAGGTCGACCCTGCGGCGTTTGCGGAGATGGACCGCCGCCTCGGCGTCGTGAACCGGCTGAAACGGAAGTATCTGCCGGCGCTGTTGCCCGCGGGGCGGACGCTTTCCGAAGCGCTGAACGATGTCTTGGAGACCAAGCGCAAGAGGTTGGACGATTTCGAGAACCGCGAACGTCGCCTGGAGGAGCTTGCGCGGGAGGAGTCCGCGCTTTACCGGCGCGTCCGGGCCGCGGGCGAGCAGGTTACGGCCGCGCGCCGGGCCGCGGGCGAGAGGCTGGCGCAGGCGGTTACGCGGGAATTGCGGCAATTGGGATTCCTCAAGGCGAGTTTCGCCGTGCGTCTGTACGCGTGCGAGCCCGCGGCGGAAGGTTGCGACACGGTCGTCTACACGCTGGAGCCGAATCCGGGCGAGGGGACGAAACCGCTCGAGGCGATCGCCAGTTCCGGCGAAATCGCGCGCGTCATGCTGGCGCTCAAGGGCGTGCTCGCCCAGCACGACACGATCGGCACGCTGGTCTTCGACGAGATCGACGCGAATATCGGCGGCGAGACGGGTCGCATGGTGGGCGAGAAGATGCGGGCGGTCGCCGCGCGCCAGCAGGTCATCGCGATAACCCATCTGCCGCAAAGCGCCGTCTATGGAGCGCGGCATTTCGCGGTATCGAAGTCCGTCTCGGGCGGACGCACGCGCACCGCCGTCATCTGCGTGGAAGGGGAGGCGCGGGTCGCGGAAATCGCGCGCATGCTGGGCGGCGGTTCGGTCGGGGATATCGCGTACCAGCATGCGCAGGAGCTTCTGCATGCGACGCACTTGAAAAACGACGGAAAAATGATATAATACCTAACAAGGTTTCGTAGTAGTAAGGATTTAAGCTGTAGATTCCATTCGTGTTATGGCCAAGATAAAGAAAACAGAAGAGACGCAAATCTCATGGAAGGCGGAGGGGGCGTACCCCATTCGTCTCGTTGACAATGCCTTTGACGAGGCGGATACGACGCTTGCGACGATTTTGCGCACATGCGGCGCCGGCGAGATGCCGCGCGTTCTGCTGGTCGCCGACTACAACGTCGTGCATTATACGGAAGGGATCGGTTCGCGCATAGGGCGCTATTTCCAGGCGCACGGCATCAAGTTGGCCGGGCCCGCCGTCATCCTCTCGGGCGGCGAGCGGATCAAGAACGACAAGCGGCAGAGCGCCCTGCGCGTGGCGCGCGCGGCGATCGAGGCGCGCATTGGCTGCAGGGACGTCTTGCTGGCCATCGGGGGCGGGAGCGTTCTTGATGTGGCGGGGTTCGCGGCCGCACAGATTCGCTCGGGAATCAAGTTTGTGCGCATGCCCACGACCCTCGCGACGCAGGCCGAGGGGGCGTATTCGGACTATGCCGCGCTGAACGAGGGGTATGTGAAAGACGCGTATCGGATTCCTTCGCATCCGGCCGCGGTGGTCGTGGACGTTTCCTTTACGCGCACGATACTGGACGGCGTGTGGTTCGGGGGTATCGGCGAGTGTCTGCGGTACGCGGCGACACAGGATGCCGCGCTCGTCAAGCTGATTTCCACTAACATTGACGCGCTTATGGCGCGCGATGAAGCGGCGGCCAAGGCGCTCATTTCCAACATGATAGACGTGCGCGCCAAGAAGGGCGCGACGGATTTCGCCAAGTGGAGCGCGATGCGCCTGGAGGCGATGAGCAACTACCGTTTGCCGCATGGGTATGCGCTGGCGATCGGGACTTGCTTGGAAGGGCTGTACGCAATCGAGCGCGGCGTTCTAAAGGCGTCCGACTGGGAGATTGTCCCGACCCTACTGCGGAAGTGCGGTGCGTTGCAGGGACTTGTCCATAGCCAGCGTCTTTTCTCCCAGCCCGCGAACATACTCATGGGACTCGACGCGCTGTCGATCACGACGGGGTCCATGGCGCGTATCCTCCCCAAGGCGATCGGCAAGGGCGTTGTGGAAGAGACGCCCGATCGCGAGGTGTACGAGTCCGTGCTCTCACGCTTCGTCGAGACGATGTTGGGCAGCGAAGGAACGGAAGCAAAGCAGGCCTGATAATTTCGTGCGACTGCTAAAAAGGATGCGGCTCCAGTCGTGAAGCCGCATCCTTTTTGTGTTCTCCGTCTATCCGCCGTTATTTGTTGGCCAGATAGGCGTTGATGCCGGCCGCCGCGCGGCGTCCCTCGCCCATGGCCAGAATGACGGTCGCGGCACCCAGCACGATATCGCCGCCGGCGAAGACGCCCGGGATGGACGTTTCGTTCGTCTCGGGATTCACGACGATATTGCCGCGCTTGTTGACTTCAAGTCCCTGTGTCGTGGCCGGGATGAGCGGATTCGAGGCATTGCCGACGGCGACGACCACGGTATCGACGTCGAGCACGAATTCGCTGCCGGGAATCGCAATGGGGCTGCGGCGACCCGAGGCATCGGGCGCGCCCAGTTCGTATTTCAGGCACTCGAGCCCCTTGACGCGTCCCTTTTCGTCCCCCAGGACGCGCTTGGCATTCTGAAGCGTACGGAACTCCACGCCTTCGTCCTTGGCGTGATGGACTTCTTCCGCGCGCGCGGGCATTTCGGCCTCGCTGCGGCGATAGACGAGGTAGACCTTCTCGGCCCCGAGGCGAAGCGCCATGCGGCTGGCGTCCATGGCGACGTTGCCGCCGCCGAGAACCGCCACGCGTTTGCCGTGCCAATACGGGGTGTCGTTGTGTTCTTCGTCGTAGGCCTTCATGAGGTTGGCGCGCGTCAGATATTCATTCGCGCTGAAGACGCCCATGAGGTTCTCGCCTTCGATGTTCATGAACTTGGGAAGTCCGGCGCCCGTCCCGACAAAAACCGCGTCAAAGCCATCCTTGTCCATCAAATCCTTGAGGTGGCGCGTGCGGCCCACGACGAAGTTCGTCTCGACTTTGACGCCAAGCTTCTTGAGTCCGTCGATTTCGTTCTGCACGATCGTTTTGGGCAGACGGAATTCGGGGATGCCGTAGACGAGCACGCCGCCCGGCTTGTGGAAGGCCTCGAACATCGTCACGGCGTGGCCGGCGCGTGCACAGTCCGCCGCGACGGTGATGGACGCGGGGCCCGAGCCGACGACGGCGACCTTCTTGCCCGTCGCGGGAGCCACCGTATCCGGCTCGGTCAGACCGGCCTCGCGGACATAGTCCGCGCAAAAGCGCTCGACGCGTCCGATGGCGACGGACTTCTCGACGTCCTTCAGGAGCTTGCCCATCGTGCAGAACTTCTGGCACTGTTTTTCCTGCGGGCAGACGCGTCCGCAAACGGCGGGGAGCAAGGAGGTTTCGCGGATGATTGCGAGCGCACCCTTGAAGTCGCCTTCCGCCGCCTTCGCGAGGAAGCCGGGGATGTTGATGGCGACGGGGCAACCCTTCATGCAGGGCTTCGCCGGACACTGCAAGCAGCGCGAGGCCTCTGTTTGGGCCATTTGCGCCGTATAGCCGCACGCCACTTCCTTCATGTTGCGGGCGCGTATCTGCGGTTCCTGTTCGGGCATGGCCTGCGGAGGGATGGCCATTTTTTCTTTCGGTGTCATAATTCTAAAATCCTTAAATCCTTGAACTCGTGGTTATTTTGCGGAAGGCGAGAAGATGCCGGCCTTGCACAGGTGCTCCTTCGCCTTTTGCTCTTCGGCCTTGAAGGAACCCATGCGCTCGAGCATCAGTTCCCAGTCGACCTGGTGGGCGTCGAATTCGGGGCCGTCGACGCAGACGAACTTCGTCTCGCCGCCCACGGTGATGCGGCAGCCGCCGCACATGCCGGTGCCGTCGATCATGATGGTGTTGAGCGAGGCGACGGTCTTCACGCCGAAGGGCTTCGTCGTCAACGCGCAGAACTTCATCATGATGGGCGGACCGATCGCGATGACTTCGTCGACCGCGCCTTTCTCGCACAGTTCCTTCAGCGGTTCCGTGACGAGTCCCTTGCGGCCCGAAGAGCCGTCGTCCGTCATGAGGATGAGCTTGTCGCCCGCGATCGCGCGCATCTCGTCCTCCATGACGAAGAGGGATTTGTTGCGGGCGCCCATGATGATCGTCACGTCGTTGCCGGCGGCCTTGAGCGCCTGGGCGATCGGGTGCATCGGGGCGACGCCGATGCCGCCGCCTACGCACACGACGCGTCCGACCGGTTCGCCGTTCTGGCCGCGGATGGAGGTCGGGCGCCCGAGGGGGCCCACAAGCGCCCCGAGCGCGTCGCCCACGCCCAACCGCGCGAGTTTCATCGTCGTCGCGCCCACGGTCTGATAGATCAGCGTGATCGTGCCGCGCACGGGGTCCGCGTCCGCAATCGTCAACGGGATGCGCTCGCCATGTTCCGCATCGACCATCAGGATGATGAACTGCCCCGCCTTGCGCTCCTGGGCGATAAGAGGGGCTTCCACGACAATCTGGTAGACATTGTCGGACAATTGTTTCTTTTCGAGGATCTTATTCATACTGTCCACTATTGTAGCATATTTTGCGGAAAAAGGGAAGGGTAAAGAAAAAGACGCGGTGGAAATCCCGTCCGCGTCTTTTCCCTTGAAGACCGTCCGCCTCAGCAAACGCCCTGCGCCACCATGGCGTCCGCCACCTTGACGAAGCCGGCGATGTTCGCGCCCATGACGTAGTTGCCCTTGTGGCCGTATTTCGCCGCGGCCTCGTAGGCGTTGTCGTGGATGGACTTCATGATGCCCTTGAGCTTGTTGTCCACTTCCTCGGCCGACCAGGAGAGGCGCTCGGAGTTCTGGCTCATTTCGAGGCCGGACGTCGCCACGCCGCCCGCATTGGACGCCTTGCCCGGGCTGAACATGATCTTCGCGTGGAGGAACTTCTCGATGGCTTCCGGCGTGGACGGCATGTTCGCGCCCTCGCCCACGAGCTTGCACCCATGCTTGAGCAGGTAGTCCGCATCTTCGCCATTGAGTTCGTTCTGGCGTGCGCAGGGGAACGCCGCGTCGATCTTGTCGGCGATCTGCCAGCTGTTCGCGCCGGCGTAGAACTTCACGCCCTTCGCTTCCTTGGCGAAATCGGCCAGTTCGCCGCGCGTCACGTTCTTGAGGACCATGATGTCCTTGAGCATCTGCTCCGTCAGGCCGTCCTCGACGTAGATCGCGCCCGAGCGGTCGGAGAGCGTCAGAACCTTCGCCCCGAGCTGCATCAGCTTTTCGGCCGCGAAGGACGCCACGTTGCCCGAACCGGAAATGACGCACTTCTTGCCCTCGAACGTCTCGCCATTGACCGCGAGCATGTTCTGTGCGAAGTAGATGTCGCCGTAGCCCGTCGCTTCCGGACGGATCAGCGAGCCGCCGAAGCTCAGGCCCTTGCCCGTGAGCACGCCCGTCCACTCGTTCGCCAGCCGCTTGTACTGCCCGAACATGTAGCCGATTTCGCGTCCGCCCACGTTCATGTCGCCCGCCGGAACGTCCGTATCCGGACCGATGTGGCGGAAGAGTTCCGTCATGAAGCTCTGGCAGAAGCGCATGACTTCCGCATCGCTGCAGCGCTTGCCGGGGGTGTGGGGGCTCTGCTTGGGGTCGAAGTCGCTGCCGCCCTTGCCGCCGCCCATGGGGAGGGTCGTGAGGGAGTTCTTGAAGACCTGCTCGAAGGCGAGGAACTTCAAAACGCTCAGGTTGACGGTCGGATCGAAGCGCAAGCCGCCTTTGTACGGCCCGATGGCGCTGTTCATCTGCACGCGATAGCCGCGGTTGACGCGGATGATTCCCTTGTCGTCCACCCACGGGACGCGGAACATGATCACGCGCTCGGGCTCGACCATGCGCTCGAGAATGGCGTTCTCCTCATACTGCTTGTTGGCCTTCAACACCGGGTCGAGGGTCATCAGAACCTCGTCCACCGCCTGAATGAATTCCGGTTCGTTCGCGTTCTTCGCCTTCACAGAGGCGAGCACCGAGTCAACGTACTTGCTCATTTCTATCCTTGTATAGATATAGTTTTCAATTTATGTAAACTTGCGTCTTTTTTATGAGCACAAAATGTGCCAAAGCCGGTCGGACGCGGCTGTTTTCCGCTAAACATTACATGGGATGTAAAGCCTCCCGGACGGCTTTTACACTTTCTTTCATCGCATGCGCCGCGCCGGCTGTCTATCGGGGTTCCCGTAAGAGACACTACGGGGCGGTTTTAACCGTGTAGGGGAAGTAGAAAATGTAGAGAGCAGGGGCTGTCCCGGATGTACCGGGTGTTTCGGCTACCCGCGTGCCCTCTTTCTCCCCCTACTTGGCCCGTTCATACCCGCGGCAGGGGGCGGGGCGGAGGCGGGGCAGGGGGCTATTTTCCCCCGCGGAACCCCCGGTCCATACCCCCGCATGTGACGGTATCTAACATGCGCATGTTAAGGGGTCTAACATGCGCATGTGAGGGGGTCTAACATGCGCATGTTTTTGGACCTCATGCGGGAGCCCTTTTTTGACGCACCTCCGTTTTAGGCCGATAACTTGCGGTTTTGTATCGTTTTGCCTCCAGAATGGCCAATTAGCGCAAATGTTAGCCGCGGCGAATTCTCAGCCGCATGAGGGGGGTGTGTTCGGGGGAGAAAAACAGTCCCTAAGGATATATTGGAAACAGCCATTTCTGAGTAGAGAATGGAGAGAGGGGGCCGTGGACCGTCCAATGGTAGGGGGCGCAGTCCCTTGCGCCCCGCACGGGATAATTAGCTGTGTAGAGAATGTAGAAAAGGGAGAAGAAACTCCGAGGAGCAACAAAGGGCTTCG
>ERZ808240.4827-NODE-4827-length-11503-cov-16.328092_pt1 | contig 11503 bp, 10 predicted proteins | sample MGYA00521084_ERZ808240 | MGnify/ENA primary metagenome ERZ808240 (study PRJEB31516, sample SAMN03275571) | gut metagenome | biome: mammalia-associated habitat; material: feces | host: Papio cynocephalus | place: Kenya | collected 2012-08-06 ... | reverse complement strand
TCTCCCCCACCGCCTTCTACCAGACCAACCCCGAGCAGACGGAGCTTCTGTACCGGCTTGCCATCGACGGCATGGAGCTCAAGCAGGGCGACGTGCTGCTCGATGCCTACTGTGGGAGCGGCACCATCGGCATCTGCGCCGCAAAGAACGCCGAGATGCGCGGTGCGCAGGTCATGCTGCTCGGCGTCGAGCGCAATCCGGCCGGCGCCGCCGATGCGCGCCGCAACGCCGAGCTCAACGGCCTCACCCGCAACGCCTGGTTCATGGCTGACGACGCCACCGACTATATCCTCGATGCCGCCGAGAACGGCGAGCGCGTGGACATCCTCTCCATCGATCCGCCGCGGGCCGGCTCCACACCGGAGTTCCTCGAGGCGGCCTGCGCGCTCAAACCGCGTCGCATCGTCTACATCAGCTGCAACCCCGTGACCCAGGAACGCGACCTGCATCAGCTCCTCGACGGTGGCTATCGCCTCATCAGGCTCACGCCGGTCGACATGTTCCCCCACACCGACCATGTGGAGACGGTGGGGGTCCTGACCCGGAAATAGCCGGCCCCGGGGTGCATGCATGCCGGCGCCGCTTCGCGCACGAAATAAGAGGCATAAAAGGCCCGAAGAGGTTCGCCGCCGGACCGCAAAACAATGAGCCCACAGGCGCACTCGGCACCTGTGGGCTCATTCGTAAGCGCTATCACGCCAACGCTCTCGACGCTACCACAAACTTTCAAACTCAGACCTGCGGATAGTCTGCCAGTCGCCACCATCCAGATTGGGACGCAGCCGGTTCTCGAGGAACCAACTCTCGTCGCAGGGGTCGCAGTAGAAGCGCCAACCCGTGCCCTGGTGAACGGGCTTCCCGCAGTTGGGACAAAGGTACTTGTTATCAGGGTTCGTTCCCGTGTATTTGTAGAAATGTCCCCTCGCCTTGATCTTGTTGTATCCGCCCTGGACGCTCCCAAGCTCCTCGTCGGTCAGCTCGACCACGTTCAGTTTCTTCTCGGACATGGCGCCTCCTCTCCGCCGCGCATCGAGCCCTCGGGTCAGGCACGCCGCGCTGCGAATCGCTTCTGACTGTCAGCTACCAAGATACGGGACGAAGAGCATCAATATCGCATCAAAAAGCAGCGCGAATCCCGTTGCCTAGGCCAGCTCGGTAAGATCGCACACGCCGGCAGCCGCCATCTCCGCGAGCAGCGTCGCGCGGTCACGGGTGACGATGAGCTCGCGGGGAAAGTGAATCTCGTCAAGCAGCGTCAGCGCGTTATCGAATTTGCCCACGCCCAGGGCGATATGGGCATCGGTCGAAACGCCGATGCCGACGCCCAGCTCAGCACAGCGCTCGGCGATATGGCAGCAATCGCCAAAGCAAGCGCTCTTGGCACCATGCTCCAGGCTATGGTTGTTGATCTCGATGATCTTGTGCTTCTCTTTGGCGACCGTCAGCACCTCGTCGATGTCGTAGGGTACGCCGGCGCGGCCGGTATGCCCCAGCATGAACACCTTGGGGTTCTCGAGCGCACCGATATACATCTTGGTCGCCTGCGCCGTCGTGCACCCCTCTGCAAACGAACGGTCGTGCACGCTCGCCACAAGATAATCGAGATTCCAGGTCACACGCTCGAACAGCGAGCGGTCGTTCTTGAACGCGTTGCCTGCGATGTTGAGCGGCGTCGGGATATCCTGCCCGTACAGCTCGCCCTTGAGGCCGACGATGTCCACCTCGGCGCCGCGCAGGACCGTGACCCCGTTCCAAACGCGCGGCCAGATCTCCTGGTTGATAAAGAACTGGTAGCTGCGCAGGTCCTCCGGTGCCGGCGTGGTCATGGCGCTGAAGTGGTCGGCCGAGCCCAACACCTGCAGCCCGCGCTCGGCCGCCCATGTCACGTTCTCCGAAATCGTCGAATACGCATGCTGCGAATACAGCGTATGCGTATGGATATCGCACGCCTGTCCAAACGGCATAGTTCCCCTCCAAAACAAAATGGGACAAACAGGTCATCACTGTTTGCCCCATATCTTATGCAACCGAATCGGTATCGGCTACGCCCGGTACTCCTCCGCAAGTTTCTTCCATGCGGGCAGGGAGTTCACGATCGTCTCGTGGCTCACGCAATAGCCCAGGCGGAACCAGCCCTTCACCCCAAAGCTGTCGGACGGCACAGCGAGCAGCTCATACTTCTTGGCGCGTTCGCAGAAGGCGTTCGCATCGGGCTCGAGCGCCTTGACCCACAGGTAGAAGGCGCCGTCGGGCTCGACATACGTGTAACCGTAGTCATGCAGGGCATCCGTGAGGGCCGTGCGGTTGCGGGCATAGGCCTCGACATCGCTCGGGCAATCGATGCAGTCGATCACGACGCGCTGGAAGAGCGCCGGCGCGCAGACAAAGCCGAGCGTGCGGGCGGCACCGGCCACGGCGGGCATCAGGCGGGCGGCCTGTGGGTTCGTGTTGGGCACGAGCACCCAGCCCACGCGCTCGCCCGGCAGCGACAGGGACTTGGAATACGAGTAGCACACGATCGTGTTCTCGTAGAGCGCGGGCACCCACGGCACCTCCGCTCCGTAGACGATCTCGCGATACGGCTCGTCCGAGACGAGCATCACGGGGTTCTCGGGGTCGCGCTTGGCGTTGACTTCGCGCAGCACGTTCGCCAGACGCGTGAGGGTATCGCGGGTATAGACGGCACCCGTCGGGTTGTTGGGTGAGTCGATGATGATCGCGGCGGTCTTGTCGGTGATGGCAGCGAGAACGTTGCCCACATCGATCTGGAAGGTCTCCTCGTCGGCCAGGACCTCGACGCAGGTGCAGCCCGCCTTCTCGATCCACACGCGATACTCAGGAAAATACGGCGCGATGACGATGACCTCGTCGCCGGGATTCGTGATGGCGTTGAGCGTGCAGGTGAGGGACGCAGCGGCGCCCACCGTCATAAAGACGTCCTTGCCCTCATAGTTTGTGCCAAAGCGGCGGTTGAGGGATTCGGCCACGGCCGTGCGGCACTCCGGCAGACCCGGGGCAGGCGTATAGCCGTGCAGCTGGTCACTCGGCAGCTCGAGCGATTTCCCGATCGATTCCGCGACGGCATCCGGCGCCGGCACGCTCGGATTGCCGAGCGAGAAGTCGAACACGTTCTCGGCGCCGATCTGCGCCTTGCGCTCTAAGCCATAGGAGAAGATCTCGCGGATGATGGAACTTTCCGCACCGCGGGCATACATGGTTTCGTTGATCATCGGTACCCCTTTCACGCCGCTGACGCGGCCGGTTTGCACAGGGGCTATTGTACGCTTTACTTTGCGAAAGCAAACACCACGGCAGAAAAGGCGTCGCGCAAAGAAAACGCCTCCCGGCCGCAGGAGTCGGGAGGCGTTTCATCAAGCTGATCGGAAGCGACCGGGGCTATTCGGTGTCACCGCTACCGGCGGCAGAGATATCTGCCGCATCGGGCGCGGCGCCCGTCTCGGCCCCGTCCGCCGCAGCGTCACCGTCGTCACCACGCATCGCGGCCTCGGCGAAGGCGGCGGCGTCAGCAGCCAGCTCCTCCTCGCTCATGCGGGGCTTGCGCGGCTTGGGCTTACGGCCGGCGGCCTTGTCGTTGCGCTCCTCCTTGGCGGCAAGGATATCCCCCTCGCGCGCCAGGTACTCGTCCCAATGGTTGTCGAGCAGCGCGTTCACGGCGTCGCCCTCGACGGTCTCGCGCTCAAGCAGGACCTTCGCCATCAAATCAAGCTGGTCGCGGCGGGCATCCAGAATCTCGACGGCGCGACGATGCGCCTCGCGCATGATGCGCTGGACCTCGACGTCGATACGGCGGGCCGTCTCCTCGGAGTAATCCTGGTGGTCGGCATAGTCGCGGCCCAGGAACACCTGATGCTGCGCCTCGCCAAAGACCTGGGTACCCAGCTCTTCGCTCATGCCCAGGCGCGTCACCATCTCGCGGGCCATCTTGGTGGCACGCTCGAGGTCGTTCGACGCACCCGAGGTGATGTCCTCGCACATGAGCTCCTCGGCCACGCGTCCGCCCAGGAACACGGCGAGCTCGTCGAGCATCTCGTTCTTGGTCTTGAGGAAATGATCCTCCTGCGGCAGCTGCAGCGTGTAGCCAAGCGCCTGGCCGCGACTCACGATCGAGATCTTATGGACCGGATCGGAGTGCTCGAGGATGTGGCCCACCAGGGCGTGTCCGCTCTCGTGGTAGGCGATCGTCGTGCGCTCCGCCTTGGTCATCACGCGACCCTTGCGCTGCGGGCCGGCGATCACGCGCTCCATCGACTCCTCGACCTCGTCCATCGAGATCACGGAGCGATGGCGGCGCGCAGCCAAAAGCGCGGACTCGTTGAGCAGGTTCGCCAGGTCGGCACCGGTGAAGCCCACGGTCATCTGGGCGAGCTTGTCGAACTTGACGTCCTCGTCCATCGGCTTGTTCTCAGCGTGCACGCGCAGGATCTGCTCGCGGCCCTTGACGTCCGGACGATCGACCGTCACCTGGCGGTCGAAGCGGCCCGGGCGCAGGAGCGCCGGATCGAGGATGTCGGGTCGGTTGGTGGCGGCGATCAGGATGACGGACTCGGTCTCCTCGAAACCGTCCATCTCGACGAGCAGCTGGTTGAGCGTCTGCTCGCGCTCGTCATGGCCACCGCCTAGGCCGGCACCGCGCTGGCGGCCGACGGCATCGATCTCGTCGATGAAGATGATCGACGGCGACTGCGCCTTGGCCTCCTTGAAGAGGTCGCGCACGCGGGATGCGCCCACGCCCACGAACATCTCGACAAAGTCGGAGCCGGAGATGCTAAAGAACGGCACGCCCGCCTCGCCGGCGACGGCTTTGGCGAGCAGCGTCTTGCCGGTACCCGGAGGTCCAACGAGCAGCACGCCGCGCGGGATCTTGGCGCCGAGCTTGTGGTAGCGCTCGGGGTCGGCCAGGAAGTCGCGGATCTCCTCGAGTTCCTCGACCGCTTCATCGACACCGGCGACGTCCGAGAACTTGACCTTGGGCCGCGTCGCCTCGTTGGTCTTGGCGTTGGTCTTGCCAAACTGCATCGCCTTGTTGTTGGCGCCCATCGTCTGACGCATGAAGTAGAACATGATCGCGATCAGCGCGACGGTGGGAAGCACGCTCATCGCCAGGTCGCCCCAGAAGTTGGGATCGTTGTTGTTGACGATGTACTTGGTTTTGGGGTGCTCGGCCATGAGCTCGGCGAGTGAATCGCTACCCACATAGGTCGACGAGAAGCTCTTGAGCTCGCTCGTGTCACCCTTGTCCTTCGAGCTCTTCCAGTAATGGCCCGTCACGCTGCCGTCCTGGACGGTGAAGGTCAGGTCCTCGACGCGATCCTGCTTGACGGCGTTGACCATCTCGTTGGTCGCAAGCTTGACGGTGTTGCTCGAGCCGGTAAAGCCCGAGCCCATGTTGAAGAATGCATATCCCAGCAGCGCGACGGCGAGCAGGAAGTACAGCCAGCCGGTGCGCGTGGGTCCCTTGCCGCCGGGCATGCCGGGCATCTTGCGCCCGTCGGTCTCCTGCGGCTTGTTGTCTTTACGGTCGTCGGGCATCTTACGAATAAACCTCCGGTTTCAGAACGCCCAGGTACGGGAGGTTGCGATAGCGCTCGGCATAGTCGAGGCCGTAGCCCACCACGAATGCATCGGGGCAATGGGTTCCAACATATTTGGGCGTGATGGCGGATTGACGGTTCTCGACGTCCTTCCAGAGGAAGGCGGCCACCTCGAGGGAGGCGGGCTGGCGGCTCGAGAGGTTCTTCATGAGATACTTGAGCGTGAGGCCCGAGTCGAGGATATCCTCGACGATCAGCACGTCGCGACCCTTGATATCGATATCGAGGTCCTTGATGATGCGCACGATACCCGAGGACTTGACCCCGTCACCGTAGCTCGAAACGGCCATGAAATCGATATTGGTGGGCAGCTCGATCTTACGCATGAGGTCGCCCATGAAGACGACGGCGCCGCGCAGGACGGCGATCAGCACCAGGTCCTTGCCCTCATAATCGCGGGTAATCTCCTCGCCCAGGCGAGCAACGATCTTCTCGATCTCGTCCTGTGTGAGCAGAACGGTCTCGATATCCGGATGTTGAGATGTCATGACAGCCCTTCCTTGTGACTCGGTCCGACCATACTCCGCCGTATGGACACGGACTACACATTCTAGCAGCGTATGGGGACATGGGAGCTGCCGAGGACGGGCCCCGGGCGAATATGGTCAAGTCGCACACGATTCCCGGCCGCATCGCCACCTCGCCGATCCTCTACAGGACCGACGCGATGCGCAACTCGATCGCCACGCGCGTCGTCGCCGTCACGCGAAAGCGCTCGTCCGCCCGCACGCCTGCGAGCCACGCCACGGCCCCGCCGGGTGCCGTGCGCACCACGGGCACGTCACCGCGCTCCCCCACCGGAATCCGCGCCTCTCCAAGAAGGTCCGAGACCTTCTTGGAGCGCCCGCCCATCCCAAGCGGACACATCACGTCGCCCGGTTCGGGACCGTCGACCCACAGGCGCGCCGAGCGCATCTCGGCCGGGACCTCGCCGCGAGACTCCTCGACGAGACGCATGCAGTCGCGCTCGGCAAGTCCCAACGCCGACGCATCGACGAGTGCGGCGGGATCGTCCCCTGCCGCAAGTTCCCGGGCGCGGGCGACGGCATCCTCGCCGGGGCCGATAGCGATCGGGCGTGCGACGAGCGTCGAGCCGTCCGCGAGCGATATCGTTCCGGGAACCGTCAGCCATCCCGCCACCAGGCCCTCACGGGCCGCGGGCACACGCAGCGAAAGCGTCCCGAACTCCACCCGCGCGTCGATCCCCGCGGGCAGCGTCGTCGAACCCGAACCGGCGGCCACACACGCGAGCACGCCCTCCACATGCCGCATCTCCAAACGTGCCTCGGGATTCAGGCGCTTCACCGCAAGCCGGACGATACGGCGCGCGATCACGAGCTCGGCCGCGGCGAGACGTCGCGCGTCGAGTACGATCGCGCCCTCGTCCTCCTTACGGATGCAGCTCCTGAGTGCCTGGGCCGAGAGCTGCGATAGAAATGCATCCTCATCGCCCAGGATGTCGCATGCCGAGGAGATGGTCCCGCATACGTTGGGGTTGCGCTCTGCGACAAGCGGCATCACGCGATGCCGCACGAAATTGCGCAGATAGGATGTGTCGCCATTCGTCTCGTCCTCGCGCCACGCCTGTCCGCGCATCTCGAGATAGCGCACGAGTTCCGCATGCGTCTTGTCGAGAAGCGGACGCACGATGATATTGCGCCGTCGCGGGATACTCGAAAGACCCGCCGGGCCCGAGCCCTTGATCGCGTTCATGAAAAACGTCTCGGCGCGGTCGGACGAGGTGTGCGCCGTAAGGATGCGCGCCGCTGAACGGGGCGTACCGGCATCGCGGCTGAGCTCGCGCACGTAGCGGCGCGCCGCCGCATAGCGAACGTCGCGCGCCGCGGCCTCGAGATTGCCGCCGTCGCGATCATCGAAAAACGCATGCTCCACGCAGATCGGCACGCCGAGTCGGGCGCACAGGTCGCGTACGAACGCCTCGTCCCCGTCCGAAGCCTCCCCACGCAGATGATGGTTCACGTGCAGCACGTGCAGGCGTTCGCGGGCGATGTGCGTCGCGCCCCGACCGTCTTGGATATCGAGCTTCGATGTGCACGCCATGAAAAGCAACGCCGTGGAGTCCGCGCCGCCTGATACCATGAGCACGACCGGGGCGGCAGCTTCGGCCGTGCCGGCGGAAACCCCTCCGCGGGTTCCCGCATGACCATGGCCGTAATGTTGAGATACCGTCGGCATCGCTTCCCCTTTCGTCCGCACACATTGTATCCGTTTGGAATAACATGCCTCACCTGCACCTCTACATCCTCGGCAGCGGCTCAAAAGGCAACTGCGCCCTCGTCGAGGGGCCGTGCGGCCTCATCATGATCGATGACGGCTTCTCCCGCCGCGAGGTCCTCAAGCGCATGGACGCACTCCATCTCCACGCCGAGGACGTTGCCGCGCTCATTCTCACCCACGAGCACTCAGACCACGTGAGCGGTCTCTCCGTGTGGTGCAACCGCTGGGACGGCCCCCTCTTCGCCAGCACCGGAACACCCGAGACGCGTAAATACCTCGCCGCGCTCCCCTTCGAGGAATTCGACCCCGGCGACGCGATCGAAGTCGCCGGGGTACGCATCGAGACGTTTTCCAATACGCACGATGTCGTGAACCCCGTGGGATTCCGCTTCAGCACCGCCGACGATGCAATCGGCTTCGCGACCGACACGGGAACCCTCTCCGATCAAGCGATGGAGCTCCTCAGCGACGCCCGCATCCTCGCACTCGAGAGCAACCACGACGTCCAGATGCTCCGCACGGGCAGCTATCCCCGCTACCTTCAAGACCGCATCCTCTCCGACCACGGCCATCTCTCAAACGCCCAGGCAGCAACCGCCGCATGCGGGCTCGTGACCAATCGCACCGAGCGCCTCGTCGCCATGCACATCTCCCAAGAGAACAACACGCCGACGACAGCCGTCAAAGCGCTCGCCACAGCCCTCGGCGCCACACCGGACAACGACATCTGCTCAACAGCCACCCTGGAGCGCCCCACCACCCAACTAAAAATCCAACCAGCCAGCCAATACAACCCAACAACGATCGAATAGGAAAAATCAAACAGGTCAAGGCCGTCCCAACCAGAGCCCCACTTAGTCCACCGCCCCATCAAGACCGCAAACGCCCCCTACGGGACAGAGCGCGCCTCTCGGTCCCGCCCTTATGGGCTCGGCTCGAGTGTGCGCCGGGCCCTTGGCTGCGTGCCGGCGGGGGTTAAGTTTGTCGCGAGTTCCGCACGAGCCGGAGGCCACTTAATGTGGCCTCCGTGCGAGCAGGACTGTCCGAGCAGTGGACTTCATGCCCAGGCAGGCCCCAGGCCGAGAGCGTACAACAAAAAGGGGCCAGGCCCATAAGGCCCAGCCCCAGAAGTAGCGCTATGCGATCCGAGCTAGTCGATTGCGATCTTGGTAACGTTCTTTTTCTCCACGATCTTCGGCACCGTGACGGTCAGCACGCCATCGGCGTACTTGGCGGAGAGACCCTCGCTCGAAGCGTCCTTCAGGTAGACGCCGCGCGTCGCGCTGTAGGACGTGAACTCCTTCTGAAGGAAATTCTTATCCTTGTCCTCCTCCTTGTCCTCAACGTTCACGCTGATGGACAGGCGACCCTCGTTGAGCTCGACATCGATATCGTCCTTGGCAACACCGGTGAAGTATGCCTTAACCTCGTAGCCGTCGCCCTTATCCTCGACATCGATTGGGAATGCCTTGGATGCGAGCGGCGCCGATGCCAGATCGGTCATATCATCGAAAAGATCGAAAAGCGAGCTTGCCGCGGGACGGACACCGAAAACCGAACGATAAGGAACCATGCTTGCCATGACTACCACTCCTTTTGGTATGTGCCGCGCCCCTTTCCTTGGGGGCGGGGACTTCTTTGGTCGCTTATTGTTGTTCCCCGCCACATCGGTTCTATACATCATCTTTCAGATTTTTTTAGTGTCATAAACGTAACTTATCTAAGTGTGATTGACTTAGGTTTTCCCATGCTCTGCCTTAAATTGAAACTGCAACGGTCACGACCGAGGAGAGCGGCTACAATGAGCACGCATCGATCGATTTGAATTGCTTGAAGGTTTGTGATGGAAGACCGTCAACAGGTTGCACAGGACCGTGGAACTGAGCAGGAAGCATCTCAGCAGCCTCAGTATATGTATCATCGTCCAAACCCGCACATCACCCAAGCCCCTATCGACGATGCCGAGCCTTCATATGTCACACGTGAGCGCTATCAGACGCTTGAGGAAATCCAAGCCGGCAGAAAACACATGGGCGTTGCGACCAGCGATCCGAACTATCTCGCAGACGCCCCGCTCTCAAAGCAGCCCAGCGAGCCGCTTGATCCGCAGCCGACGGAAACTCACCGTCCTCGGGGTCCTCGCGGAAAGCAAACGCTCACCCATTCGGCACGCTACCTACAAACGCCCAAACCGGGGCGATCGATTTTCATGTCTCGACAAATGCGTCGCAAGCAGCAGACTAAGCGAATTATCATCGCTTTGGCAGCACTCCTTGTCATTGTCATCATCGTCTGCTTTTTCATCCTCAAATAGCTCATTCCAATCTGGTATCGGTGACCACATGAATTCGACCGCACCGGCATACATCTATGCAGACAACGCCGCCACGACGCCGCTTGCCCCCGAAGCACTCGAGGCGATGAGTCCCTATCTCAATAAGGAATACGGAAACCCGAGCGGCATACACCGCTTGTCGCGACAAAACGCACAGGCCGTAGCGAAGCTCAGGCAAAGCATGGCGAACATGCTCGGAGCGCCCTCACCTCAAGAAATCTATTTCACAAGCGGGGGAACCGAATCCGACAATTGGATCATCCGAGGTCGAATCGACGAGTTGCGCAAGTCGATTCCTTTAGAGGAGCCGATCTATGTCATCACATCGGCGATCGAGCACCACGCCATCCTTAACACCTGCAAGGCACTTGAAGCCTATAACGTAAGGACCGAGCTTCTCCAACCGGATAACGAGGGTTTCATCGATCCAAGATCTCTCAATAAAGCCCTAGAAAACCATGCCGATGATCACGTAGCACTCGTAACGGTTATGTACGCCAACAATGAGATCGGAACGATCGAGGCCATACAGAGCTTGGCGACCGTCGCGCACAAATATGACGTGCCGTTTCACACCGATGCCGTACAGGCAGTCGGCCATACCGATATAAACGTAGAGGAGCTCGGGATCGATGCTCTATCGCTATCAGCACACAAGTTCAACGGCCCTCACGGCATCGGCGCGCTCTATGTCAAATCAAGGCTCAAGATCGCCCCGCTTATGACGGGCGGTGGCCAAGAACGCGGGATGCGAAGCGGTACAGAAAACGTCGCCGCAATCGCCGGCATGGAAGCGGCACTTAAGAAGTCCCTCGGTATCGACGCTCAAAAAAACAGAAAGCGCCTTTCTAAACTCAGAGATAGATTGGCAAAACGCATTCTTGAGGAGACTGAAGATGTCATCATGACGGGTACCGGGAATTCCCGCAAACGTCTACCGGGCAACGCGTCCTTTTGCTGCAAGGACGTCGATGGCGAACTCCTCATGGTGCTTCTAGACAAAGAAGGCGTGGCAGCATCGACCGGATCCGCCTGTAATACCGGCTCAACGGAACCCTCTCACGTGATTCGAGCGATCGGAATCAACGACCCGAAATGGAATAAAGGGTCGCTACGTCTATCGCTCTCAGAGGACATGGCACAAGAAGAAGTCGATGAACTTGCCGATCGAACGATTCGTGCTATCAAGAAAGCACGCCTGCTCAGCGGGATGAGCTTCTAACGCCCAGCGACGAAACACAAAACTACGGTTTCACAAGGCCCCGGAAAACGCCGCCGCCGCGGGAGGCGGGCCGCGCCGCGGCGCCCCCGGCGCCCC
>ERZ808240.4825-NODE-4825-length-11504-cov-3.369727_pt1 | contig 11504 bp, 9 predicted proteins | sample MGYA00521084_ERZ808240 | MGnify/ENA primary metagenome ERZ808240 (study PRJEB31516, sample SAMN03275571) | gut metagenome | biome: mammalia-associated habitat; material: feces | host: Papio cynocephalus | place: Kenya | collected 2012-08-06 ... | reverse complement strand
TCTCACATCCAGTTCTTTGGAAGTAATCAGGAACTGGTTTACTTCGGTCGGAGCGGTGGAAAAGCCCATAGTGATAACACGGCCGGCATTACCGGTAGCCTGAAGTAATAATAAGAGAGAATTTTTTACACATGCGGCGTCAATAGAGACAGTGGAACCTCTGCCGTGTGTGTATTCCAGAACCTTAGCCTGAAAATCTTCGGTTGCGGCATTGATTGTAAACTGTGCGCCGTGTTCTCTGGCTTCTGCGAGTTTATCATCCATAATATCTGCTACAATGATGTGGTCACAGATTGTGTGTGCAATTTTTAAAATTGAGCTTCCAAGTGCACCTGCACCATAAATAAGAAGCATATCGTCTTTTTCGAGTTCGGCACGGGTGCAGGACTGAATAGCAATTGTAGTCGGTTCGATCATAACGGCATCCTGATCGGAGAGTGAATCCGGAAGAAGATAGCAGTCAGATTCAGGAACAGCGATATATTCGCGGTAACCACCATCAATATGTACGCCTCTTACTTTGAGGTTGTCACATACATTTCCACGGTTTTTGGAGCAAGGATAGCAGTGACCACAGCTTGTTACCTGATTGATAATAACGCGGTCGCCTGTTTTTAAAGAAGAAACAGTATCTCCCACCTCTGCAACGACACCGACCATTTCGTGTCCAATAATACGTGGATAAGTAGCTGCGGCATTGGTACCATGATAAATTCCAACATCAGATCCGCAGATTCCAGCAGCGGTCATTTTTACTAATACATTATTTTTAGAATCAATAACAGGTTTTTCAATATCAATTACTTCTAATTGATTAGGTTTTACAATTTGTACGGCTTTCATAAGTTCAATCTCCTTTTATTTAAAAAGATAATTTGTGAATGCCAGGAACAACTTACATACTAGTATTCTACGAATACACACAAAGAAGTCAATGGTATAAAGAAAAATAAAAAATAATTGTGCATTATAAACAAAAAATAGAAAAAATATATGTGAAAATATACATATTGAAAAATAAAACAAGATATACTACCATACTAGCATACAGACAACAGTCAGTGACAACTTACAATTTTTTCTTAGGAGGGTAAAAAGATGAAAAAAATACTTGCAACATTATTATGTGCGACGATGACATTAAGTGTAGCTGCTTGCGGAAGCACAGAAAGCAGTTCTACACAGAAAGATGAAAGCACAGCGAGCACACAGAGTGCAGAAAGCTCACAGAACACAGATGGCTTCAAGATTGGATTTACCGATAACTATAATGGAAACAGTTATCATCAGTCTATGGAAAAATATATGACGGAGGCAGCGGATAAACTTAAGGCAGATGGACAGCTTGGGGAGCTGACAATCGTGGAAGCTAATCAGGATGCTGCAACACAGATTTCACAAATCGAAGATTTTATCATGCAGGAATATGATTTGATTGTTGTTGATCCATGTTCGACAAGTTCATTAAACAGTGCAGTTCAGGAAGCGTGCGATGCAGGAATTCCGGTACTTGTTATCAATGATGGTCCGATTGATCTGGAAAATGATCTTTTATATCAGTTGAATTTTGACTTTGTGGATCTCGCAGAAACACTTACAAGAAATGTATGTGAGAAAATCGGAGGATCAGGAAGCATTATCGAACTTCGTGGTACAGCAGGTACTACATGTGATACGGACATGCACCAGGGAGTGTTAAATGCTTTGGCAGATTATCCTGATGTTGAGGTAGTAGCTGAGATTTATACAGACTGGACAGGATCAAAGGCACAGAGCGAGTTGAACAGTGTACTTCCGACATTGTCACAGGTAGATGGTCTTGTGACACAGGGTGGAGATGCTTACGCAGCAGTACAGGCATTTGTTTCCGCAGGATATAAAGATATCCCGGTTATTGCAGGTGATAACAGAGGTTCCTTCTTAAAATGGTGGGCAAACGAAGCACCAGAAGGTTATGAGACAATTTCCGGTGCATGTAATCCGTGGGATGGCGCAATTGCAATGTACATTGCAATAGATATTTTAAATGGAGAAAAGGTTGCAAATGTAATGAATTGTCCATTCGGATATGTGGAGGCAGATAATGTTTCAGAATATGCAGATATGGCAGATGATGACGTGGCTGCCACTACCTATGAGTGGGATGTAATTAAATCCGATATAGAAAGTGGTAAATAAGGAATAAGAGAAGATAGGATGCGGTGGTAAGATGACCGCATCCTTTTCGGAAAGGTGGATCGCAATGAAAGTCACAGAACTGGTTAACAAAATACTTGAGGATGCAGAATTTGTTGATATGACAAGAATGATGGAAGAGGGAATGCCATATTGGCCGACACAGCCAGCATTTCAGGCTGAGACAATCGAATCACAGGAACTTGGAAACGAATCTTATTTTCGAAAGATTGTAATGTGTGAACATACAGGAACACACATTGATGCTGGATGTCATTTTGTTCCGGGAAAGCCGAGCGTAGATGAAATACCAGTGACGCAGATTTTTGGAAGAGCGGTCAACATTAATGTGACAGATACTGCACCGTCAGATGTGGTATCTGTGGAAAAAATACAGAATTTTGAACGAGAATACGGTGAAATCACCTGTGGAGATATTGTATTTTTCCGGTTCGGCTGGGATAAAAAATATGGAACAAAGGACTATATGGAAAACTGGCCGGGAATTTCGCTGGAGGCAGGAATGTATCTTCAGAAGAAAGGGGTCAAAGCGATTGGATGCGACTGCATGGCACTGGATGCTTATGGAAGCACCAATCCAAATCATCCATTTTTACTTGGAAATGGCGTAAATATTCTTGAAAACGTAGATAAACTTTATGAATTACCAGAAATTTTTTCAGTGATAGGACTTGGATGTAAGTTTAAAAATGGATCAGGAGCACCGATCCGCCTGATTGCATTGACGGATAAAAAGTAAGAAAGGAAGTGGAACGAAAGTGAAAAAACAACCATATTTTGAATTAAAGCATATAGTAAAAACTTTCGGTGTCACAAAGGCATTAAATGGAGTAGACCTTGATATCTATGCAGGTGAGGTTATTGGATTTGTCGGACCAAACGGAGCGGGAAAATCCACACTGATGAAGGTTTTAACTGGAATCCTGACACCTACAGAAGGTGAGATTATTATAGAGGGAAAAGCAGAGGAACATTATAGTCCAAAGAGAGCAAAGCAGATTGGAGTTGCCTGTGCTTATCAGGATTTATCACTTTGCACAAACCTCAGTGTGTATGAAAATTTTGCAATGTTAAACGTGAGCCATAGTCTGATGTCATCCCCTGGTTGGAGAAAAGAGGCAAAGGAGAATGCCAAAGCTTTACTTGAAAAATATTTTCCTGGAAATGGCATTGATGTTACAAAGACAGTAGATAAATTAAGTCTTGCAGATCAACAGATTGTGGAAATTTGCAAGACTCTGATGACAGATAATCTTAAAATTCTGATTCTTGATGAGCCGACCAGTGCGCTTTCTACGGACAAAGCACAACAGTTACATAAAGTTGTCGCAGAACTTAGTCAGAAAGGTGTTGCAGTCATTTATATTTCTCATAAGCTGGATGAGATAGGAATTGTTTCTGATCGAATTGTTATTTTACGAAATGGTCAGAATGTAGGTGAACTTTCGGCAGATGAAGTGACACAGGATCAGTTGATTGATCTGATGGGTGGCGGAAAAAAAGAGAAAAAGGATAAAAATGCAGACGAAAATGAATTTGGACCGAACATGGTGGAGATTAAAGGACTTACAACAAGTGTGTTAAATGATATCAATCTCCATGTGAGAAAAGGCGAGATTCTTGGCATTTCCGGGCTGGCAGGTTCAGGACAGCAGGAATTGCTTCAGGCGGTTTATGCAGCAAGAAAACATATTGGCACAGAAGGAAAAAATGGAGTGCGCATTAACAGCACAATCGCGTATGTCTCAGGTGATCGTACGAAAGAAGGCGTGTTCCCATTATGGGATATCATGGACAACATACTGGTTGCCAATCTCGATCGTGTAAAAGGTAAAATTTTGTTGAACAAGAAACAAAGCGAGGAGAGCGCAAACTATTGGTACGACAAATTAAAGTTTCGTGCAGAGGGGATCAATAGTAATATCATGTCACTGTCGGGAGGTAATCAGCAGAAAGCACTGATCGCAAGAGGAATCGCTTCGGAGGCAGATATCATTATTTTGAATGATCCAACTGCCGGTGTTGATATCGGAACGAAACAGGACATTTATGACCTGTTGGACGAAGTAAAGAAAATGGGAAAATCGGTAATTCTGTATTCAACAGAAGATGCAGAGATTGAAATTTGTGACCGTGCATATATCATGCACGATGGGGCAATCACAGCAGAGCTGGTTGGAAATGAGATTACGGTTCCTAATATTATTAAAGCTTCCTTTAAAAAAGTGGAAAAAAAGGAGAAAAAGCAGCAAAAGAATGGTGTATTACATCAGATTTTGACATCAAGAATCGCATTGCCATTGCTTACCCTGTTAGTTATTTTCCTTGCAAATGTGGCAAATAATCCTAATATGCTTTCTTATATGGGACTGCGTATGAAAATGAATTCTACATTGCCATTGATTTTTGCAGCATTGGGGCAAATGTTTATCATTCTTTCTGGTGACTGCGATATGGGTAATGGGTATTCCATCGCACTTGTTAATGTATTAGTTGGTATTGTCTTAACCGGAAATCCACTTGTTGGTCTGATTGGATTATTGATTTTTATTGCAGCGTACATGGGAATGGCAGCATTGATTCATTTACGGAATATCCCGGCAATCGTAGTAACGCTTGGCGCACAGTTTGTCTGGTATGGAATCGCGTTGATCATATGTCCGACACCAGGAGGAAGCTGTCCGGTGTGGATTTCAAATTTCTTCAAATTAAATACGCCGGTTATTCCATTCCCAATCATTATTGCAGTATTAGCAGGACTGGTATGCTGGATGATTTTGTACAGAACAAGATATGGAATGGTTATGAGAGGAATTGGAAACAACCCAAACTCTGTAGAACGTTCTGGCTGGAATTATCTGACAGCAAAGATGGTAAACTATGGAATGGCAGGGTTGATGGTTGTCTTGGCAGGTATGACCTATACCGTATCCTGCAATGGTGCGGATGCAAACAGCTCTGTAAATTATTGTATGCTTTCAATTGCAACAGTGATTCTTGGAGGTTGTGAGATGGCAGGTGGTGTTGTGGCTCCGGCAGGTGTTGTGATAGCAGCAGTTGCAATGAACCTGATCAATTCGTTACTGACAGCAATGAAAGTGGATTCAAATTATCAGACGGCAATCATCGGTTTAATTTTAATCGGTGTACTTGCGTTTAAATTTATCATCCATAGAAGGGAGGCAGCTAAAAATGAATAAGATAAAAGAAATTACACAGAAAAATGCCTGTATATGGCCCATTATAGGTTGTATCGTACTTTTTGGAATGATTACGGCAGTGACAGGAAACTTTAATCTGAGTGTTATTATATCGGCTGCAAAACTTTGCACGTTTGCATTGTTGTTAGGACTTGGACAGATGATCGTTGTTACGAGCGGAGACGGAGCGATCGATCTGTCACAGAAATATATATTGACACTGGCAGCGTATGTATCATGTACTGTTATGACAAAAAATATTTTGCTGGGATTAGCGGCATCGATCCTTATAGGTGCAGTTTGTGGAGGATTAAGTGCATGTGTTAACGTATTTCTAAAAGTTCCGGCAATGATCACAACGCTTGCGACAGGTTATCTTTTCTATACAGTTATTTTAGTAGTTTCTTCAAAGTGGTCAAGCATACCTGCAAAAGGCTTTGTCAATTTTGTAAACAAAAATGTCTTTGGCATTAATATGATGACAATTATCTGCATAGCAGTTGCAGTGCTGTTGTGGTTTTTATTATACAGGACCAAATACGGAAAAAATCTTCATGCGGTTGGTCAGAAGCGAGAAGCAGCCAGATTAGCCGGAATCAATGTAAGAAAAACCGTTATTATAGCATTTGTTATTAATGGAGTACTTTGTGGGCTTGCAGGCGCAATGGCAGGTGCATACTGTGGCGGAGCAAATCAGGATCTTGGAACAACATATTTCCTTCCATCTGTAGCGGCAGCTTTTGTAGGAGGAACCAATGCGGCAGGAGGAAAATCAAGCGTAGTTGGAGTAAGTATTGGTGCATTGATGATGACATTAATGTCTACATTCCTGAATGCAGCAAAACTTGATGTCGGAGTACAGCGGTTAATTCAGGGAGTATTTTTAGTATTTCTGCTGGTAGTAGCTGTATCAGATGCGGCAAAGAAAAAATGATATATAACAGATAGAAATGGAGATCAGAAAAATGGAAATGACAATGAGATGGTACGGAAAAGATTATGATACCGTAACCTTGGAACAGATAAAACAGACACGCTATGCAACCGGAATCATTACTACATTATATAATAAAATGCCGGGAGAAGTGTGGAATCTGGATGAGATTCTTGCAATGAAAAAAGAGGTTGAGGACGCAGGTCTTCATCTGGCAGGAATTGAGAGTGTTAATGTCAGCGATGCGATCAAGACAGGCGGAGAGGGCAGAGACCATGATATTCAGGCATATATTGAGACATTGGAAAATCTCGGAAAAGCAGATATCCATATGGTTTGCTATAACTTCATGCCGGTATTTGACTGGACGAGAACAGAACTTGACCGCGTGAGAGAAGATGGTTCTACTGTAATGGCATATAATCAGGATGCAATTGATAAAATGGACCCGGAGAAAATGTTTGATGCGATCAAAGATGATATGAATGGAACAGTCATGCCGGGCTGGGAGCCGGAGCGAATGGCAAAAATCAAGGATTTATTTGCCTTATATAAAGGAATCGATGAGGATCAGCTTTTTGAAAATCTGAAATATTTTCTGGAAGCGATCATGCCGGTTTGCGATAAATATGATATAAACATGGCAATTCACCCGGATGATCCGGGCTGGAGTGTGTTCGGTCTGCCGAGAATCATTTCATCACAGGAAAAATTAAAACGAATGATGGATATGGTGCCAAACAAACATAACGGTGTGACATTCTGCATGGGTTCCTATGGAACAAACTTAAATAACGATTTGATCGCAACTATTCATATGTTAAAAGGCAGAATCCATTTTGCACACATCAGAAACCTGAGATTTAACGATGGAATGAGAGATTTTGAGGAGAGTGCACATCTCAGTGAGGATGGCGCATTTGATATGTATGCTGTTATCAAAGCACTTTATGAAGATGGATTTGATGGACCAATGCGCCCGGATCACGGAAGAATGATCTGGGGAGAAAAAGCAATGCCGGGTTATGGACTTTATGACCGTGCATTAGGCGCAGCATATCTTCGCGGACTGTGGGAAGCCGCAAAAAAGGAAGGAGAGCAGAGATGAAACTGACACTACAGGGGCTACAGGAAAAAGAGCAATGGAAAAATGCAGGAATCGAACTTCCTGCCTATGATATTGAAAAAGTGGCAGAAGAGACGAAGAAAAACCCGGTGTGGGTGCATTTTGGAGCCGGAAATATTTTTCGTATTTTTATCGGAGGAATTGCAGATGCACTGATCTCTTCCGGTGAGATGAAAAAAGGGATTACCTGTGTGGAAACGTTTGATTTCGATGTGGTAGATAAAATATACAGACCGTATGATAACCTTGTTTTAGCTGTAACATTGAAAGCCGACGGCTCAACGGATAAAAAGGTGTTAGGTTCTCTGGCAGAAGCAATCAAAGCGCAGTCAGAAGTGCCGGAGGAGTGGAATCGGTTAAAAGAAATCTTTTCCGATAAAAATCTTATGATGATCTCATTTACCATCACAGAGAAGGGATATGCGTTGAAAGGCGCGGATGGAAATTATTTTCCATTTATTCAGAAAGATATTGACAATGGACCTGAAAAACCGGTGTCTGCAATGGCGGTTGTCTGCGGATTACTGTACTAGCGTTTTCAGTTAGGAAAGGCTCCTCTTGCCGTAGTTTCCATGGATAACTGCTCTCACAATGGAGAAAAATTAAGAAATTCAATTCTGACTATGGCAAAAGAGTGGGAGAAAAAAGGATATGTAACAGACGAGTTTGTAAATTACATTTCAGATGAAAATCAGGTGTCGTTTCCATGGTCAATGATCGATAAGATCACTCCAAGACCAGCAGAGTCCGTCTGCAAGTCTCTGGAAGAACTTGGAATTGAGAATATTGCGCCAGTCATCACTTCGAAAAATACATACATAGCGCCGTTTGTAAACGCAGAGGGACCACAGTATCTTGTGATTGAAGATCATTTCCCAAATGGAAGACCTGCATTAGAAAAGGCTGGAGTCTATATGACAGACCGGGATACTGTAAATAAAGTAGAGCGTATGAAAGTTACAACCTGCTTAAATCCACTGCATACAGCACTTGCAGTCTACGGATGTGTTTTAGGTTATACCCTGATCGCAGATGAAATGAAAGACAAGGAACTGAACAGGCTTGTTCATGAAATCGGTCCTGTAGAGGGAATGCCGGTGGTTACAAATCCGGGTATCTTATCGCCGGAAGCTTTTGTGGATGAAGTTATCAATGTGCGTATTCCAAATCCGTTTATGCCGGATACACCACAGCGTATCGCAACAGATACGTCGCAGAAAGTGGGCATTCGTTATGGTGAAACAATTAAAGCATATGTGGCTCAATATGGAGATGCAAAGAAATTGAAAGCAATTCCACTTGCAATTGCAGGATGGTGCAGATATTTGCTCGGCGTCGATGATAAGGGAGAAAAGTTTGAATTATCTTCTGATCCAATGCTTGCAGAATTAACGGCTGCCTTAAAAGATGTAAAATTTGGTGTGAAAGAATCCTATACAGGACAGTTAAAGAGTATTTTATCCAATGAAAATATTTTTGGAATCGACCTTTACAAAGCCGGTATCGGTGAGAAAATCGAAGAATTATTTGTAAAAGAAATCGCAGGACCGGGCGCAGTGCGCGAGACTTTGAAAGAAAATCTGACAGATTAAAGCAATCAACAACTAAGCCAATCAAAAATTAAGCCAGAGGAAAAGCATGAAATTTCCTCTGGCTTAATTTTTTCGAGAAATGGTACAGGTGAACTTAGTTTATTATTGAAAGAAAAATACAGTACATAGTATAATAGAAGAATCATGTCGACACAACCGTGATCAGGACAGTGACAAGTGTTATGAACAGTAAGCTGGATTATCAATTGTTGGAGCAGAAAGGAGAAAATGAAATGTTTACCGTATTTGAAGAGACGTGGAAAGAGGGAGAACAGGCAGGAAGAACGGAAGGAAGAGCAGAAGGACGTGTGGAAGGACGTGCGGAAGAAATCATTGCGGCAGGATATGAATTCGGGCTTTCGGAGAAAAATATTTTAGAACGTTTACAGAAAAAACTTGCAATAACTCCACAGAAAGCCCGGGAATATCTTGCAACTTACTCAAAACAAACCGTGTAACATTGCCAAATTACCGGGGACGGAAATTTGGACAATGTACAGGAAATCTTTGAATAAAACTAACCCAATCTTCTAAGCTCGCAGTTTCCAAGCAGTTGATCCCAGAAATGTTCGAGAGGAATCTGTTCATACTGGCAGATCATACTGCAGTCTAAGGCTCCGTGTGCAACGATCAGTACGTTTTTTTCGGAAACAAATTCCGGCGTTAAAATGTCATGCATAAAGGAGCCACTGCGGGCATACAAATGCTCCAGACTTTCAGCACCATCTACAGCATGATAGTGAACAGGATCATGAAACAGTGTGTATACAGGACATTCCGGTTTCTGGGTGACATGTTCTGTTCCTTCATATATGCCAAATCCCATCTCGCGGAGACGGTCGTCTGTCACGATCGGCGTGCCGCTTCCCTCCAGAAAAAGTTCAGCAGTCTCGCGGGCGCGTTTCAACGGAGAGCAATAGCAGATATCGAAATGCAGATCCTGATACTTTTCCCTGGCATCTCTTGCCATCTGGCGCCCTTCCTCATTCAAAGGAATGTCTTCACTTCCCTGCAGACGATGATTCATATTCCAGTCAGTTCTTCCGTGTCTCATAATATATAACATAATAAATAATTGTCCTTTCCATATTCTTATAGAAACAAAATCACACATTTATTGCGGATTCCATTCCTGGTGCGATTGAATTATATCCTATATTTTGTTAAAATGAAACTATTAATCAGATGATAGGAAAAGAGTTCCTTTCAAAAAGAACACAGGATACATTTATCACAGGAGGATCATCCGTGATCACAAAAGCGAATATAACAGAGTTTTTTGAAAAATATACACGAAACCTTGAGCAGGAGGAAGCGTTAAATGGACAGCTTTTGAAGGTGGAGGATGAGGAGAGTCTCATGGAGAATCTGCGCGAAAAATCAAAAAGTTTCCGCAGACTCTACATTGAAAATGAGGCGATGCTCAATCTCTATCTGCGCCCGTTTAGAGCAGCAGAGCCGTCTGACAGAAGAATTGGCAGAAGAATTTTTTGAAAATTTGATCCGTATGTGCGATCAGGGATACTGTGACCGCGTGGTCTGCATCCAGCTTGCACAGGTGTTACAGAACTACTTCAGGGAGCAGGGTGACTGGGAAAAATGGATCATGACAACGCATGCACTTGGCGGTTTTTACAGCAGATACAGCGAGCTGGAGGATGCAAAGCAGAGTCTTGCCTGTTATGACATTGAGCGTGAGGCGTTTGAGCGGTATACGGAAATTGAAAACTGGGATATCCGCAGAAGAATCCTGTTTGCTTATTACAACTATTGTGTGGTGCTTGTCAATGCGCGAAGCGATTTTGGAAGAAAGCACGAAAAAGAGTCGGCAGAATATCAGGAAAATGTCATGCAGCAGGTAAACCGTGCGCTTCAGGTTTATGATGATCCAAAAGTCCGTGAATTTGACGGCGGTAAATACGATCTGGACGGTCTGAAAGAGGAACTTCTATACGATACCTATGGCAACTGGATCTGCGGATGTGATGAAAAAGAGGAAATGTGTCCGCAGATGCTGGAGATCGCAACCGGGATCATGAAAAAACTTTTTCAGGAAGCAGAGCCGGAAAACGACAACGTTTTCGAGATGAAAGACGAGATTTACTGCAATTACTGGAAAAGTCTGTACTATCACGGCGAGATCACAGTGGAAGAATATGTGGCAAAAATTATGGAGTTTTGCGACTACGTCCTTGAACATGACAGTTTAGAGGATGAAGAAAACTTTATAGATACCCGCTATTATCAGGTGAACATGTATCATATGCCAAATCTTGCGGGATTGTCGGAGGTGAAGAAAAACCCGGAACTTTTAGAGAAAGTGAAAGACTATGTGCTTCCGCGATTTAAAAAATTCATCGGGGAACTTCCGCGGAACGACAGGGAGGATTTTGCTAACAACTCCATGAAACAGACCATGGTGGAACTGGCGATCAATTTCGGACCGGAAAACATAG
>ERZ808240.4821-NODE-4821-length-11510-cov-13.734352_pt1 | contig 11510 bp, 9 predicted proteins | sample MGYA00521084_ERZ808240 | MGnify/ENA primary metagenome ERZ808240 (study PRJEB31516, sample SAMN03275571) | gut metagenome | biome: mammalia-associated habitat; material: feces | host: Papio cynocephalus | place: Kenya | collected 2012-08-06 ... | reverse complement strand
GGCCCTTGCCGTTCTCGGTGACGGTGAGCACCGTGCCGCCCTCGCGGCAGATGCAGACGCCCACAACTTCGTCGCCCTCGGCCAGCTTGATGGCCCGGACGCCGTGGCCGCTGCGGCCCATAGGACGGGCATCGGCCTCGTTGAAGCGGATAGCCTGACCGTTGCGGGTAGCCACGATGAGCATATCATGGCCGGAGGTCAGGCGGGTCCATGCCAGGGCGTCGCCCTCGTTGAGGGCAATGCCGATGAGGCCCGTCTTCCGGATGTTGGCGTACTGTTCCAGCGGGGTGCGCTTGATGAGGCCCTGCTTGGTGACCATGGTGACGAAGCCGCCCTCTTTGTCTGCATCCGCATGCTGGCAGAGCATATTGGTGACCTTTTCGCCCTCGGCCAGCTGCAGCAGGTTCACGATATTGCTGCCCTTGCTGGTGCGGCTGCCCTCGGCGATGGTGTAGCCCTTGATGCGGAACAGACGGCCCCGGTCGGTGACGAACAGGACGTAATCATGGGTGGAGCCCACGAACATCTCCTGCACGATGTCCTCTTCCTTCCGGGTCATGCCGGCGATGCCGCGGCCGCCGCGCTTCTGGGCCTGATAGGTAGCCTTGAGCTGGCGCTTGATATAGCCGGCCTCGGTGAGGGTGTAGACACACTGCTCCTCAGCGATGAGGTCTTCGATATCCACCTCACCGGTGACGGATTCGATCTCGGTGCGGCGCTCGTCGCCGAACCGCTTCTTCATATCCAGCAGTTCGTTCTTGACGATCTCCAGCACCCGGGCGTCGTTGGCGAGGATATCTTCCCAATCCTTGATCTTTGCCTCCAGACCGGAGAGTTCTTCCTCGATCTTGAGGATCTCCAGACCGGCCAGACGGCCCAGCTGCAGTTTCACGATGGCGTCAGCTTGCACATCATCGAAGCCGTACTGCTCCATGATAGCGGCCTTGGCCTCGGCCATGCCGCCCTTGCAGGCGCGGATGGTGGCGATGAGCTCATCCACGATGTCGGTAGCCTTCTTCAGGCCCTCGAGGATGTGGGCGCGCTCCTTGGCCTTTTTCAGGTCGTACTGGGTGCGGCGGCGGACGACCTCATCCTGGAACTCCACGTACTTCTGGATCATCTGCTTCAGGGTCATGACCTTGGGCACCTTGTGGTCGATGGCCAGCATGATGACGCCCACGGTATCCTGAAGCTGGGTGTACTGATAGAGCTGATTGAGGATGACCTGGGCATTGGCGTCCTTGCGGATATCCACCACGATGCGCATACCCTTGCGGTTGGTCTCATCGTTCAGGCCGGTGATTCCCTCGATGCGCTTTTCCTTCACGAGGTCAGCCATGTTCTCAATGAGACGAGCCTTGTTGACCATATAGGGGATCTCGGTGATGATGATCTGGGTGCGGCCGTTCTTGGTTTCTTCGATGGTGGCGCGGCCCCGCAGGGTGATCTTGCCCCGGCCGGTGGCGTAGGCGGCACGGATGCCGCTGCGGCCCATGATGATGCCGGCAGTGGGGAAGTCCGGGCCCTTGATGTGCTCCATCAGGCCGGGCAGGTCGATATCGGGGTTCTCGATATAGGCCACGCAGCCGTCGATGACCTCGCTGAGGTTGTGAGGCGGGATGTTGGTAGCCATACCGACGGCGATGCCCTGACTGCCGTTGACCAGCAGATTGGGGAAGCGGCAGGGCAGGACGCTGGGCTCCTTCTTGGTCTCATCGAAGTTGGGGTCCCAGTCGATGGTGTCCTTGTCGATATCGGTCAGCATCTCCACAGCCATCCGGCTCATGCGGGCCTCGGTGTAACGGTAAGCAGCCGGAGGGTCGCCGTCCACAGAACCGAAGTTGCCCTGGCCATCCACCAGAGGATAGCGCAGAGAGAAGTCCTGTGCCAGACGGACCATGGCGTCGTAAACGGAGGCGTCGCCGTGGGGGTGGTAAGAGCCCAGCACTGCACCGACGGTGTCAGCAGACTTGCGGTAGGGATGGCTGGGGTCGTTGCCGCGCTCGTGCATGGTGTAGAGGATGCGGCGGTGGACAGGCTTCAGACCGTCCCGCACATCCGGCAGGGCGCGGGACACGATGACCGACATGGAGTAATCCAGGAATGCCGTCTCGATCTCCTTCTTGACGTCCCGGATGATCATCTTGGTACCGCTGCCCGGTATCATCACATAATCTTCTTCCATTATTTCCTCCAATTACACGTCCAGATTTGCGTACTGTGCGTTGGTCTCGATAAAGCGGCGGCGGGGCTCCACCTGATCGCCCATCAGGATGGTGAATGCCTCATCGGCCTTTTCTGCGTCTTCGATGGTGATCTGGACGATGACGCGGTTCTCAGGGTTCATGGTGGTCTCCCAGAGCTGTTCCGGGTTCATCTCACCAAGGCCCTTATAGCGGTTGATCTTCGCGCCGGGCATCTCCTGCGAGAGGAGGGCCATTTCGGCGTCGTTGTAGGCGTACTTGATGGTGTTGCCCTTCTGCACCTTGAACAGCGGGGGCTGTGCCACATAGACATGGCCCTGCTCGATGAGGGGGCGCATATAGCGGAAGAAGAAGGTGAGCATCAGGGTGCAGATGTGAGAGCCGTCCACATCGGCATCGGCCATGATGAACACTTTGTCATACCGCAGCTTGGAGATATCAAACTCTTCTCCGATGCCGCAGCCCAGAGCCAGCACCACCGGCATCAGCTTGTCGTTGCCATAGATGCGGTCGGCGCGGGCCTTTTCCACGTTGAGCATCTTGCCCCACAGGGGGAGGATGGCCTGAATGGCCGAGTCACGGCCCATCTTGGCCGAGCCGCCTGCAGAATCGCCCTCGACGATGAAGATCTCGGTACGGGAGGGGTCTTTTTCACGGCAGTCCGCCAGTTTTCCGGGCATCCGGCTGGTCTCGAGGGCACTCTTGCGGCGCACCAGCTCACGGGCCTTCTTGGCGGCGGCGCGGGCGCGGGCGGCCTGGGTGGCCTTTTCAAAGATGGCCTTTGCCACGCCGGGGTTCTCCTCGAAGAACTCCATCAGCTTGGAGTAGACCATATTGGAGACGAGGGTGCGAATTTCCGTATTGCCCAGCTTGGCCTTGGTCTGGCCCTCGAACTCAGCCTCCTGCAGCTTCACGGAGATGACGCAGATGAGGCCCTCGCGGACGTCAGCGCCGGAGAGGTTCTCGTCCTTGTCCTTCAGCAGACCGTGGCTGCGGCCATAATCGTTGAAGACGCGGGTCAGGCTGCTGCGGAAGCCTTCTTCGTGGGTGCCGCCGTCGGGGGTGTTGACGTTGTTGGCGAAGCTCAGCACCAGCTCATTGTAGCTGGAATTATACTGCAGAGCGATCTCTGCCATGCCCCGGTCGGTCTGACCCTTGAGGTAGATGACATTAGGGTGGAGCACTTCCAGATTGCGCTTCTCGCCCAGATAGGTGACAAAGCTCTTGATGCCGCCCTCATAGCACATGACCTCGGTGCGATAGGTGGGCTCCCCCTCCTGACCATCTTCCAGCACGGGGGTGTAGAGCTCCCGCTCATCGGTCAGGGTGATCTTGACACCGGCGTTCAGGAAGCTCTCTTCCCGCAGGCGCTTTTCCAGCGTCTCGAAGTTGTAGACGGTGGTGTCCTTGAACATCTCGGGGTCAGGCTTGAAGGTGACGCGGGTGCCGGTCACGCCGGGGTCCACGGTGCCGATGCACTTGAGCGGGCCTGCGGGGTCGCCCCGGTGGAAGGTCTGTTCATACTCATGGCCGTCGCGGCGGACGTTGACAGTCAGCCACTCCGAGCAGGCGTTGACGACAGAAGCGCCGACGCCGTGCAGACCACCGGCCACCTTATAGCCGGAGTTCTCACCGCCGAACTTGCCACCGGCGTGGAGGATGGTGTAGACAACAGTGACAGCGGGCAGGCCGGTATCTGCCTGGATATCCACAGGGATGCCGCGGCCATTATCCGTGACCTGAATGATGTCGCCTTTCAGAATTTTAACTTCGATGTGGTTGCAGTAACCTGCCAGAGCCTCATCGATGGCGTTATCCACGATCTCGTACACCAAATGGTGCAGGCCGCGCTCACCGGTGGAGCCGATATACATACCGGGGCGCTTGCGCACCGCCTCCAGACCCTTCAGGACCTGGATCTCGCTGGCGTTGTATTCATGGTCCGTCGCAGTTTCTGCGTTGGTACTGGTAATGATTTCCTCTGCCATTTCCTTTCTCCCTTTTGTTTCGTGATTTCGTCGATATTTTATGATAAAAGCAATAAATTGCCGGTTGGCACTCTATTGGCTGGATGTCTTTAATGGTTTGGTCAGCGTTTGAGAACAATGGAGCCGCCGCCCGCCGACGCGAGGGGATTTTCCGGCGAGGCAGCTTTTTAGCCCGCCGGGAAATACCGGAGCTTGAGGCTCGAAGCTGCATCTCATCGACTGGGGCTGTCCGGCAGTTTCCTGCCAGCTATCACCCCGCTTCCTATTTTCGCCTTCACTCCACCTTCATCTCGGTGCGCCGCTTGAGAGCGGCGGGGGACAGCTCCGAGAGATACACCGTATCCACCGGCGCATCTGCCAGCACATAGCTCTGGGGCAGCTCATCCGAAAGGCTCACCACCGCCCCGTTTTTCTGGGCGTAGTTCAGGAACTCCCGCCCCCGGGGGGAGATGGTGGTGGTCTCCAGATTGAAGATGCCGATGATGTCCCGGTCATTCAGGACATAATCCCGGCCAAGATGCACATACATAGGCTCACACTTTCGTCAGCACACCGCCGTTCATCCGGTACACTTCGCCGTCCGTTTTCAGGAAGGCGGTGTCATCGCAGCTGGTCACAAAGGTCTGTTTTTCCCGCATCCGGGTCAGCAGATACTGCTTGCGGCCATCGTCCAGCTCGCTGAGCACATCGTCCAGCAGGAGCACCGGATGCTCTCCGGTGATAGAGGCAGCAGCGGCGGCCTCCGCCATTTTCAGGCTGAGCACCACGCTCCGCTGCTGTCCCTGACTGGCATACACTTTTGCAGGCTGGCCGTCCAGAAGAAGTTCCAGATCCTCCCGCTGGGGGCCGCATAAACTCTGCCCGGCCCGGAGCTCTTCGGGCATCCTCCGGCGCAATAGCTCCGCCAGACCGCCCGGTTCGAACTGGGCCGCGTACCGCAGACTGAGGGTCTCGGCACCCCGGGACAGCTCCTGATAATTCGAGCAGGCCAGCGGGGCGAGTGCTTTCAGATACCCTCTGCGTCGCTGCTGAATGGCTTCGCCCTGCTGGGCCAGCTCCACGTTCAGCACCTCCAGCAAGGCCCGCTTTTCTGCATATGACCGCTCGATGCCGTTGGAGGAACGGCGAAGAAGCGCATTTTTCTGCTGTAATGCCCGGACATAGCGGCGGTAAATGGAGAGGTAGCCGGGGTAGAGCTGACAGAGGGCAGCATCCAGAAATTTCCGCCGTCCCTCCGGTGCACCTTTGACAAGACTCAGGTGTCCGGGGTCAAACACAACGGCCGGGAAACTGCCAGCCAGCGTGGCCGCCCGCTTGACCGGGCCGCCGTTCACCGACACCGTCCGGCCCGGCCGGGGAGAGCCCGGGGCACCTACGGTCATCCGGATGTGGTTGGGCTCTTCCTTTTCCTGCTCCTCCTGCTGTGCGCGGAAGGTGGACGCCTTCAGCACTGCAAAGGGCTCACCCCGGCGTATCAGCTCAGCATCTTTGCCGCCCCGGAAGCTCTTGCCGCCGGTGAGCAGCCAGATGGCTTCCAGCAGGTTGGTCTTGCCCTGGCCGTTGTTGCCGCAGATGACGGTCAGCTCCCGGCCCGGGGTCAGGCTGGCAGAAGCAATGTTCCGGTAGTTCTCTACCTCAAGCGAGAGCAGCCGCATCAGCCGCCCTGCCCAATCTCGACGGTCTGGCCGTCCAGCTCCACCACATCGCCCGGGCGGCACTTTTTGCCCCGCATGGTGCAGACTTCGCCGTTCAGTTTGACGGCACCGCCCTGTACCAGCTCTTTGGCCTCGCCGCCGGTCTCGCAGAGGCCTGCGTATTTCAGCAGGGCATCCAGCTTGATGAATTCGGTATGGATGAGGATCTTTTGCATTTGTTACGCCTCTCAGTCATTTTTGAAGCGGACAGGCAGCACCAGATACAGGAAGTCATTGCCCTCTGCAGGCAGGACTTTCACGGGGCTGAGGGGTCCGCTGATCTCCATTTTCACCTTTTCGGTGCGGGCATTCCGCAGGGCATCCAGCAGATAGCGGTTGTTGAAGCCGATCTCTACCTCATCGCCTTCGCACTCGGCGTTGAACTCATCCACCACACGGCCCAGATTGGTCTGGCAGCGGACGACGACTTTACCCTCTGTAAAAGTGATGCGGAGGGGATTTTTTAAACGCTCTGTAATAATCAGGGAAGCGCGCTCGATGGTCTCGATGAATTCTTTGGTGTCGATGGTCACACGGGTGCGGCTTCCGGCCGGGATGACATTGTGGTAGTTGAGGAACTCGCCCTCGATGAGGCGGCTCATGATGGTGTAGCCGGCGGTCATGAACACCACATAACGGCGGTTGGCGCAGATATGCACCAGCTCTTCGTCGTCATTGGGCAGCAGATGGGCCACTTCGGTCATGGTCTTGCTGGGGACAATGATGCGGATATCCTTAACGGCTGTGACGGGCCGTTCCACGATGGCAAGGCGGTAGCCGTCCAGTGCCACGATGGTCATTTTATCCGGCTCGATCTCAAAAAGTTCACCGGTATGCGCAGGTTTTTTCTCATCTTGGCTCACGGCGTACAGAGTGCGGTCGATCATATCCCGCAGCACGCCGGTCTTGATGGTCAGGGTCTCTTCGGCGCCGGTGTTGGGAAGTTCGGGGAAATCAGTGGCTGACATGGACTGGATCTCAAACTGTGCCACACCGCTCTGGATAGTGGTCTTGCCATTATCGGCAGACTGGATGGTGATCTGGCCGGAAGGCATCCGGCTGATCATGCTGCTGAGCAGCTTTGCATTCAGAACGACCTCACCGGGTTCTTTGACATTGGCCTCGATGGTGGTGACGATGCCCATTTCTAGGTCGTAGCCGGTAAGGGTCAGTTGAAAACCCTCTGCCTTCAGGAGGATGCCCTCCAGTACGGGGATGGTAGAGCGCAGAGTGACTGCCTTGGATACGCCGTCAATGGCTGAACTCAGAAGAGTTTTGTCGCAGATGATGTTCAAATCTTCTTCTCTCCTTTTTTCCTCAGTTTTGCTGTCGTTTCCCATGGGATACGATACAAAAACCTGTTTTTCTATATTGAACTTGTTGTAGTAACCGTAGTAGGGGGTGGGGAAGATGTGGAAAACTCTGCAAAATCCTGTCGTGATGCGGGTGTTTGGTTTTCCACGGGATTGTTGAGCTGTTGTGAATGGGGTGTTGAATCGTGAGGAGCGGGTCTTCTTTCCACAGGCTCTGTGAAAAACGGATGTTGAATGTTGAAAACTCGGTGGAAAGAGTGGAAAGTTTCGCCCTTTGACCACAATATCTGGGTCTTTTTCCCCTTTTCAGCTCACTTTTTTCCCAATATTTTGGGGTTTGCCCCTGCGTGAGTATGACTTTTATGCCCGTTCCCGGTGTTTTCTTCCACAGCCGGGTACTCAGGCTTTCACGTTCTTGATGATGTCGCTGACGGTCTCCCGCAGGTGCTGGTCGTTCTTCATGTCCCGCTCCATGGTCTTCAGGGAGTAGACGATGGTGGAGTGGTCGCGGCCCGAGAACTCGCGGCCGATCTCTTCCATGCTCATGCCGGTAACTTCCCGCAGGATATAGATGGCCACACGGCGGGCAGAAGCCACATTGGCGTTCCGCTTGGTGCCCCGGATGTCGGCGGGGGAGACGTTGAAGGTGCGGGACACCTCGCCCACGATCTTCTCGATGGTGACGGGCACCGGCTGGGTCTCGTTGAGGATGTCCTTGATGGCGTTCTGTGCTACGCTGATGACGGGCTGGATGCCCTCCAGCATGTAGTAGGCATTCAGCTTCTTGACTGCGCCCTCCAGCTGACGGATGTTGTTCTTCAGGTGGTTGGCAATGAATTCTGCCACATCTTCGGGCAGGTCTAGGTGGAGCAGCTCAGCTTTCCGCTTGACGATGGCCACGCGGGTCTCAAAATCCGGCGGCTGGACATCGGCGGTCAGGCCCCACTCAAAGCGGGTGCGCAGACGCTCTTCCAGACTCTTGATCTCCTTGGCCGGGCGATCCGATGCGATGACGATCTGCTTGTGGGCATCGTGGAGGGAGTTGAAGGTGTGGAAGAACTCTTCCTGGGTGGACTCCTTGCCGGCGATGAACTGGATATCGTCCACCAGCAGCAGGTCGGCCACACGGTACTTCATCCGGAAGTCCTCGGTGCTGCCGGCGCGGATGGCGGCGATCAGTTCGTTGGTGAACTGCTCGCAGGTGACATACATGATGACGAAATCGGGGTGGGTGCGCTTGATCTCGGTCTGGATGGCCGTCAGCAGATGGGTCTTGCCCAGACCGGAGCCGCCGTAGATGAACAGCGGGTTGTAGGCTCCGGAGGGGTTGGCAGCAACCGCCTGCGCCGCAGCAAACGCAAACTGGTTGGAGGGGCCTTTGATGAAGTTCTCGAAGGTGAACTCGTAGTTGCCCTGCGGGGAGGCGGGGTTCGCCTCGTACTGCTGGGCCAGCACCACTTCGTGGGGCGGGGTGCTGGGCACCACCAGCGTGATGTCCACGTCAAAGCCCAGCACGGTCTTGAAGGCCTCTTTGAGCAGGCCGAGATAGCGGTCCGTCACGATCTTGCAGATGAAGTCGTTCCGCACCGAGAGGGTGATGTGGCTGGAGTCCTCAAAGCTGATAGGCTCCAACCCGTCGATATAGAGATTATACGTCGGCTCCGCCATCTGCGTCTTGCAGTAGCTCTGGGCAGCCTCTAAAACGTCCTTGAAAGAATCCATAGTACATCCACTCCATTGAAGTTTTCAACAATGCTGCTGATACCAGGTTAGTATACCACAAAAATGCTCCTGCGTCTATATTATATAAGGTAATTTATAATACATAAAAAAGACATACCTGCGTGCGGGCGGGAGGCTTGTGTCCAAGATGAAAAAACGGCACAAGATGTTGTGGCCGGAAAGTTTTCCACGGGAAATGGGTGAAAAAGTTGAAAGTTTCTCCACAATGGTTTTTCAAAAAAGTTTGCTGGAAAGCGAAAAAAATGCTTGACAGAAGCCCATAGTGTGCGATATACTGTTGAATTGCAAGCCTGTCCCCATTTTGGGACCAGAATAGACCCCATACCGGGGACGAGTTTTTACGGAGGATATAACCATGAAGAGAACTTTTCAGCCCAAGAAGCGTCAGCGCAAGGAAGTTCATGGCTTTCTGACCCGCATGAGCACCAAGAACGGCCGCAAGGTCATCAACGCACGCCGTGCTAAGGGCCGCAAGAGCCTGACTGTCTGATCCGGAGCGAGATGCAAAGGGTCCGGCGCAGAATGGAATATGCGCACAAAGGCCGCTGATATTGGATTGGCGGTCTTATTTTTTTACCCTGCTTTTGGCTCTTCGGGGGCCGGAGCTTGGACGCATTGCCTAAAAAAACTGTCAAAGATTTGGCAGATAAAGCGTCCGGATGAGCTTTTCATGTCGGCGTTTTTTTGCTATACTGAACACTGAGCATTGTCTTTTTCCGGGCAGATGCTCCCACATCACCTGAAGGGAGGCGCACAGGATGCGCTATCGTCCCATCCGCCGCAACGGCGAGTTCGGCCGCGTGTATGCCCGCGGCAAGTCCTATGTCAATCAGGCGCTGGTGCTCTACGTCCTCAAGACGCGGGGCAGGCGCACCCGGGTGGGCCTGACGGCCACCAAAAAGATCGGCCACGCCGTACAGCGCAACCGTGCCCGCCGCGTCATGAAAGCCGCCATCGATGAGCATCTCGACTACAACATCGGCGGCTACGATCTGGTCTTTGTGGCCAGGGGCATCACCCCCCGGCTCAAGAGCTGGCAGCTCAGCGCTGTCGTGGCAAAACTGTTTGCCCAGGCCGGCCTGCCGGATAAGGCAAAGCAGCCCGGCGCAAAGCCCCCCGCCACCCTGCCTCCGGCCCGGAAGCCGGAAGCATGAGCATCTTCCAGCGGGCCCTCTGCGGGCTCATTCGTTTCTACCAGAGATTCATCAGCCCGGGGCTGGGCCGGAACTGCCGGTTCACCCCCTCCTGCAGCCAGTATGGCATCGAAGCCATCCGCACCCATGGCTGCATCAAGGGGCTGCTGCTCACGGTGTGGCGCATTGCCCGGTGCAATCCGCTGGGCCGCTGGGGCTATGACCCGGTGCCGGAGAAAGGCCGCTGGAAAAATCCGGCCCGCCGCCTGTCGGCGTCGGCCCTGTTTTCCACCAGACACGAAAAATAAGTGGAAAATCCAACACTGCTTCTTGTGACGCGCTGGGCTGTGGGCAGAGCGTCCTACGAAAAAATAAACCGTCCCGCACCACAGGCGGGGCAGAATGGACAGAGACATGAATATTTTGTACATCCTTGGTGTACCTCTCGGCTATGTGATGGAGTGGATCTACAACCTCATCCCCAACTATGGCTGGGACATCATCATCTTCACCATCGTCATCCGCCTGCTCAGCATCCCTCTGCAGCTCAACCAGCAGAAGAGCATGGCCAAGATGTCCGCATTCCAGCCGATGGTGGCAGACATCCAGAAAAAGTACAAGGACAAGCCCGATAAGCAGCAGGAAGAGCTCATCAAGCTCCAACAGGAGTACGGCTATAAGCCCACCGCAGGCTGTATGCCCATGCTGGTGAACTTCCTCGTCATGTTCGGCGTTATCGAGGTCGTGTACCGCCCCCTGCAGCGCATCTTCCACATCGGTGCAGATGCCATCAATGCCGCCGGTGAGGCCATGACCGCTTTGGGCATCAGCTTCACCCAGGTGACCCGCGATACCAACATCATCGCACAGGTGCTGAAGGGTGAGGCCACCGTCACCTCTGCCTTTACCCCCGACCAGCTGAACACCATCACCGAGTTCGGCCACCACATGGATTTCTTCGGCATCGACCTGACCCGCGTGCCCCAGTACAGTCTGGCTGCGGATAACCTGCCTCTGCTGATCCTCCCCATCCTGGCCATCGTGACCATGTTCATCTCCACCCACATCAGCATGAAGGCTTCCGGTCAGGAGCTGCAGGGCAGCATGAAGCTGACCATGTATATGATGCCCCTGATGTACGTCTTCTTCTGCTTCACTGTGCCCTGCGCATTCTCTCTGTACTACGTTATCTCCAACGTGGTCATGACTGTGCAGACCCAGGTCATGCGCAAGATCTATGACCCCGAGAAGATGAAGGAGCAGGTCAAGGCTGAGATCGCAGCCCGCAAAAAGGAAGAGAAGCGGGGCGTGAAGAGCACCACCATCAAAGTCACCGACGAAAAGACCGGTCAGGTCGTGGAGAAGAACATCTCCGCCAGCGAGATGAACAAGCGCCGTCTGGAGTATGCCCGTCAGCTGGATGCTGAGCGCTACA
>ERZ808240.4820-NODE-4820-length-11511-cov-2.632332_pt1 | contig 11511 bp, 10 predicted proteins | sample MGYA00521084_ERZ808240 | MGnify/ENA primary metagenome ERZ808240 (study PRJEB31516, sample SAMN03275571) | gut metagenome | biome: mammalia-associated habitat; material: feces | host: Papio cynocephalus | place: Kenya | collected 2012-08-06 ... | reverse complement strand
AAGGCAGGCAAGTGCACCGCTCCCTGAAACGGGTCTGACTATGGCAAGGGGTATGCACTCCTCTGGAAAGCCCAGAAACTTTGTCACGGGTCGGAGCAGGCTTGCTATAATATCAGCTGCACCTGATGATGCGAACATTCCCACTGCTGTCATAAGCAAAATGAGCATTGGTATAAGACCCACGGCAACTTTAAGATTTTCAGCCGCACCCTCGCAGAACACGTTCACTATATCTACCCTTTTTACAAGCCCATAGCAGAGTATAAATACTATAAGTGCAGGCACGAAAATGTCACTGAAATTCATGGTGTTCGTCCTTTCTAAGGTTGAGGGCATAGACCATAAGACAGCCTGCGGTCACGGAGATAAGGGAGGAGAAAATGATAGCAGGCGTTACGTCAAAGGGAGATACTGCGCCATGTTCGAGGCGCATTGCCGCAATGGTGGAGGGGATAAGCTGAATTGAAGCCGTGTTAAGCACAACAAGCATGGAAATGCACTTTTTCCGTGCCGCAGGGGGAAGCTTCCTAATAGCTTTTACGGCGGCTATGCCGGAGGGTGTGGCGGCGTTTCCTAACCCTAATAGGTTTGCCGTCAGGTTCATTGTCACGGCGTTCATGACCTCTGGGCAGTGTGCGGCGTCTTTGAAAAGAAGCCTTGTGACAGGGGAGAGCATACGGGCTATGACCGCTGTTATGCCGGCTTTTTCACATATTTTCATAAGTCCCCCCCACAGACACATCGAGCCGCTCAGGTATATGACAAGCTCCACCGCCTTAGTACAGCTTTCAAGAGAAGCCGCAGATACAGCTGTCATGTCGCCTTTTAGGAAACCGCATAACAAGGCGGATAGGGACAGTATCACAATTATTACGTTTAATATAATTAGCACTCCTTTCGGTTAGTATTCATATCAAGTTAATATATAAAAAACTTTGACAATAAGTGTGAAATTTTGGTGATAATGCTTGACAAATGTAATTATGTTTGTTATAATATGTTTATCATAAGATTTATGTTAAATGAAATACTATTTTGTGTTTCAAATTAATTTAAAGGGGATTGATTTTATGAAATCTACAGGAATTGTAAGAAAAGTTGACGAGCTTGGAAGAATAGTTCTTCCTATCGAGCTCAGAAGAACCTACGACCTTGCTGTCAAGGACGCTATCGAGATCTACACAGATGATGACAAGATCATTCTGAAGAAGTTCCAGAGAACTTGTATCTTCTGCGGAAGCGGTGAAGAGTGCGTTGAATACAAGGGCAAGACAATTTGCGCAGCTTGTATGGCAGAGCTCAAGGGTGAAACTAAGTAATTACATATTGGTAGTTATATTATGAAAATGACAGGACGAACATGAAAGTGTTTGTCCTGTTTTATTTTATGTATGAAAAAAGCGTGTATGCCAAAAACATACACGCTTTTATTACATTATAAGTTTTTTGAAATCATCTTCACTGCCGTTAAAGACCGCCATGTGAAGATATTCGCCGCTTTCATAGAAGGAGAACTTTACTCGGTTGGTATAAGTCCAAAACGTCCATTTTATATTCTCGTCAGGCTTTGAAAACAGGCTTTCATACCATATCTTGTCCTTGTCAAATCTGCTGTCTGCGGCAACGATGTTCTTGTATGTCCGCTCTGTGCAGTATATGACAGGTCTTACGCCGTATTGTTCTTCTATCTTGTCGCAGAAGTCTGCAAGGTTGTCTGCGGCTTCGTAATAGTCAGGGGGGAGAAGCCTATAAAGCCCTCTCAGCCTTACCTCTACCGCAGGGATAAGCCTGCCGCTTAGATCCTCACCCACAGCCTTTATGAAATGCTCTGCCTGCTTCGTGCCGTCTGTATCAAGCTCCAGCACATGGTATGCGCCCACTGTGATATCAGTGCCCTTTGAGCCGTTCCAGTTGTCACGGAAAGCGCCGTCCTCAAAGGTAGTGCCTTTGGTGGCTCTTATATAGGCGGTCTGGATATTCTGTTTGGTGAAATTTTTCCAGCGTATCTCGCCCATTGACTCTGTTACAACAGGTCCTCTTATGGGATAGTCACGCTTTTTCGGCTCATTGAACCACAGCCTGCCTGTATACAAAAGCACTGCAAGGTTTATCATAAGCACCACTGTGCACAGTATTATCAGCCGTTTTACAAGCTTTTTCAGAAATCTGTGCCGTGGTTTTTCTTCTTCGTAGACCTCATAGTTTGTGTAGTCTGAAAGGTCACGATCGTCATACTCGCTATTTATCCTGTCGATAGCTTCCTTGTAAAGTTTGAACTTCTTGCTGCGTTTCATTAGCAGTATCCTCTCGGTTAAATTCCTCGGAATTTGCGATAAGCTCCGCAAAGGTATGTGTGTCAAGCTTGTCTCTTACCATTTCGGATATCTCGTTAAATGCTTTCTGATAACAGCAGATACCGTCTGCACCTCTGTTGCAGGTGCAGTCAGGCGACAGACATCTTGAAAAATAATATGTACCCTCTATGGCTTCAAGGACATCTTTCAAGGTCAGCTGTGCAGGGTCTCTGTTTATGATATAGCCCCCCTGCGTGCCTTTGTATGACTTCACTATGTCAGCCACAACAAGCTTTCTCAGTATCTTCAGCGCAAAACGCAGTGTAACGCAGGCATCATTGGAAATGGTCTTTGCGTCCAGTTTGTCTTTTTTGCGGCATAGAACGGATACTATTCTTACTGCGTAATCCGCCTCAAGTGTAATAAACATTTATTTCCTCCGAAGCTTAGTCAAGATAATCTCTTACCTTGTTGCTCCTGTTAGGGTGACGGAGCTTTCTGAGAGCCTTTGCCTCTATCTGACGTATTCTCTCACGGGTAACGTTGAACTGCTGACCTACTTCCTCAAGAGTTCTTGAACGTCCGTCCTCGAGACCGAAACGCAGTCTGAGCACCTTTTCCTCTCTCTCTGTAAGTGTGGAAAGCACCTGATTTATCTGCTCTTTAAGAAGCACCAGTGAAGCGGCTTCTGCCGGAGCAGGGGCGTCATCGTCAGGGATAAAGTCGCCAAGATGTGAGTCCTCTTCTTCGCCGATAGGTGTTTCAAGAGAAACAGGGTCCTGTGCGATACGCATTATCTCTCTTACTCTTTCGACGCTCATATCAAGCTCTTTTGCAATCTCCTCAGGTGACGGATCATGACCATTCTTGTGGAGAAGCTGTGAGGATACTTTCTTTACCTTTGTGATAGTTTCTACCATGTGTACAGGTATTCTGATAGTTCTTGCCTGATCGGCGATAGCTCTTGTGATAGCCTGTCTTATCCACCATGTTGCATATGTGGAGAACTTGAAGCCCTTTGTATAATCGAACTTCTCAACGGCTTTGATAAGACCCATGTTGCCCTCTTGGATAAGGTCAAGGAAGCTCATGCCTCTGCCTACATATTTCTTTGCGATAGAAACAACAAGTCTGAGGTTTGCTTCTGCAAGTCTTTTTCTTGCCTTTTTTGCGTCCTTTTCATTGCCGCTTGACATCTTCTCTGCAAGCTGTATCTCCTCTTCAGAGGTAAGAAGCGGCACTCTGCCTATTTCTTTAAGATATATCTTAACAGGGTCGTCGATAGCGATGCCGTCAGTTGAAAGAGAAATATCAACGCCGTCCTGATCTATCTCGTCCTCTGGGTTTACCATGTCAAGGCTGTCGTCAGGAATGATATCGTCGATTATCTCGATATTGTTTGCGGCACAGCTGTCATAGAAGCTGTCCATTTGCTCAACGTCATAATCGAGCTTTTCAAGGGCGTCAGTTATCTCTTTGGTGGTGAGCTTTCCTGTAGCCTTGCCGTGTTCCATAAGGTTATCAAGTATCTGTTTCTTGTCTGTCATTTTAAGCACTCCAATCTCAATTTTTACATCAGTTGATTTTTGCTAATTATTTTTGCGCATTTCTTCAAGCTTTTTGAAAAAGTCGTCGTCGGATATATCCTCCTGCTTTTCCTTTGGCTTGTAGTTTAAAAGCACATTTATATAATCCTCAGCGACCTTGGCGTCAATGCCCAGTTCACTGTATTTTTCCAGTATCTCCGTTATCTTACCCACTTCCTCGGGCGAAAATTCACCATTGAATGAGGACACAGAGCAATCCTGCAAGTCGGTTATCTTGCCCGTTAGGCTTTCGTAAACACGCCTGTTGAAGCTGGTAACGAACTTGTCAGGCGGAAGCCTTTTGAGAATATCTTCGCAGGCGTCATGATTATTGTAGAGATAATATATGATACCCGCTTCGGCGGCGGATTCTCGCCTGTGGTCATTGGCTTCGGGATTTATGGCGTCACGCTTGTCAGCAAAAGTGATAGTGCGTGTCCACTCTTTTTTGTTATACTGATAGCGCCGCTTTCGCAAAATGGCGTTAAGCTCTGCATTTACAGTTGTAATGCTCACATTCTGTTCAGCCGCCACCTTTTTGGCGTATATCTCACGCTCGGTAGGTGAGCTTATATCCGCAAGCACTTTATAAGCTTTTTTAAGATAATCTATCCGGCCCATATCAGTGTCGGTATCAATGCCGTCTTTGCATTTTTCAAGCTCAAAATTTATTGCGCCGTCAGAATTTCTCAGCAGGTGACGAAAATGGTCTGCGCCGAACTTGTTTATGTATTCGTCAGGGTCTTTTGCACCGCTCATTTTTATAACAGTGGTCTTAAGCCCCGTTTTGTCAAGAATTTTTATTGCTCTTGCAGTAGCGGTCTGACCTGCGCCGTCTGCGTCATAGCATATAACAACGTTGTCGGCATAGTTGGATATTATCTTCGCCTGCTCAGGTGTGAGCGCCGTTCCGCATGAAGCCACGGCATTCTCAAAGCCTGCCTGATTAAGGGAAATAACGTCAAGGTTTCCCTCGCAAAGAAGAATTGTTTTATCTTTCACTGCGGCGTTTTTGGCGAAGTTCATGGAGAAAAGAAATCTGTTTTTTGAATACACAAGGGTATCCTTTGAGTTAAGATATTTTCTCTTATCGTCAGGTGTGAGCGCTCTGCCGCCAAAGCCCACTATATGACCTGCAAGGTCGATAAAAGGGAACATTGCACGGTTTACGAAGAAGTCGAATGTGTTTCGGGTATTCTTCTGCGAACGTGAGATAAGCGAGCCTTGCTCTAGTTCCTCTTCTGTGAAGCCCTCAGAGAGCATATAGCTTTTCAGGGCAGACCAGCTGTTCGGCGCAAAGCCCATGCCATATTTCTTTATGGTGTCAATGCTAAGCTTACGCTTGTTTATAAGATAGTCCAGACAGCCTTTTCCCTGTGGGGTCTTAAGCTGATGATAGAAAAACCTTGCGGCTGTCTTGTTCATTTCATAGAAGCGTTTTCTGGTATCGGTACGCTTGCTGTCATATCCGTTATCCTCAGGGAGCGGCACTCCGCCACGTTCGGCAAGAAGCTTGACAGCTTCCCAATAGTCCAGATTATTGTACTTCATTGTAAAAGTGATAACATCTCCGCCTGCCCCACAGCCAAAGCAGTGAAAATACTCTTTGTCGGGGTGAACATGGCAGGACGGCGTTTTTTCGTTGTGAAAAGGGCAGAGGCAAACATAATCTCTGCCTGTTCTTTTAAGGGTGACATAGCTGCCCATGACCTCTGCGATAGGGTTGGCAGCTTTAAGTCTTTCTATAAAATCTATAGGCAGCGGCAAATTTCTCCCTCCTTGGGTATGCGCTAATACTTTGTCCACCCCAATGGGATAAACAGATTTTTAAAGGTCTCAATGGCAAAGCCGTCTGTCATTCCCGATATGTAATCGCAGATAGCACGGTCAATGCCGAACTGGTATGCCAGATTCATATAAAAGGCAGGCAGCTTCTCGATATGATGAACATAATAGTCATAGAGCTTTGCTATCATATCCTGCGCCTTGACTTCTTCCGACTTGCACGTTGGGTTTGTGTAGACAAATTCAAACATAAATCTGTGCAGGGAAGTGTAGGCATCATTTACTTCATCGTCCATATGCAGGCTTTCAGCTCCGCCCTTGATAAGTGAGGTAACAAGAGTGGTTATCCTCTCAGACTTAGAGCCGCCAAGCACCTTGGTGATACTTTTCGGGATATCCTCCTCGGTCATAATTCCTGCACGAACGGAATCGTCGATATCGTGGTTTATATAGGCGATAACGTCAGCAAAGCGCACAACATAGCCCTCTTTCGTGTCGGCTATCATGTTGGTGTGCTTTAATATTCCGTCACGGACTTCGGTTGTGAGGTCAAGACCCTTGCCGTCTTTTTCAAGAAGATCTACCACACGCAGGCTTTGCTCATAGTGGTGAAAGCCGTCAGGGCTAAGCTCGTTGAGCGCCCTTTCTCCTGCATGACCGAAAGGCGTATGCCCAAGGTCATGACCAAGTGCGATAGCTTCGGTGAGGTCTTCGTTGAGCCGCAAAGCTCGTGAGATAGTCCGTGCGATCTGACTTACTTCAAGGGTATGAGTAAGTCTTGTTCGGTAGTGGTCGCCCGCAGGGGAAAGATAGACCTGAGTTTTATGCTTAAGCCGCCTGAAAGAATTGCAGTGAAGTATCCTGTCACGGTCACGCTGAAAACACGTCCTCAGCGGACAAGGCTCGCAAGGCTCTTTACGTCCTTTTGAATCAACAGACAAGCAGGCGTATTCGCTCAGACATTGTTTTTCAAACAGCTCAGTTTGTTCTCTTGGCAGCACAAAAATTCCCCCTTACAGCATATGACAGGGCATTCTCAGCCCCATATAATATATACTATAAAAGCTTAAAAAAGCCTTTATTTTTACATAAAGGCTGAGTGTTTTCGTATAGTTGCACAAAGGTCAGGCGAAATCTGCAAGCAGATCTGTTTCTTCTGACAATTCAAGCTTGCCGCAGGATATATCCGTAAGCTGTTTTTTAAGCTTGTATGCAAGCTCAGACTTCACAAGAAACGCAAGGTTTACAGAGTCGGCAAAATCCTCTTTTTCCATTATCACGCCGTATTCAGGCAGTGCATAGCTGACTTTGCCATAAAGTGTATAGTCGCAGGAAAAAGATATTCTTGAACACTCGCACATTTCCATTTTTCTTGCGGCGTTCACCGCCATTGAACAGCCCTGTGAATAGGCTCTTGTAAGACCGCTTGCACCCAAAAGTATTCCGCCGAAATATCGTGTCACCACCACGCAAACGTCCGTAAGCCCCGATTTGTTTATTACATCAAGTACAGGCACTCCGCCTGTACCCTGCGGTTCGCCGTCATCGCTGTATCGTGAAACGTTCCCCTCTCTCACCACATAGGCATAGACGTTGTGCCTTGCCTTGCGGTTTTCGGCTTTTATCCTGTTTATAAAGGCGACAGCCTCGTCAGCAGTGCTGACAGGTGCGATATGACCGATAAATTCGGATTTTTTCTCCGTAAAGCTCGCCTGAGCTTCCTCATAGATTGTTGTATATCCCATTTGGTTTCCTCATATAAAAGAAAAAAGGAACGGAATTATCCGTTCCCTTTGAAAATTAGTCAAGATTAAATCTCTTCTTGAATCTGTCAACACGTCCGCCTGTATCTACGAGCTTCTGCTTACCTGTGTAGAATGGGTGGCACTTAGAACAAATTTCAACCTTGATGTCCTTCTTTGTAGAACGAGTCTCGATAACATTACCGCATGCGCAAGTAATTGTTGTTTCCTCATACTTTGGGTGAATTCCTTCTCTCATTTGACTTCCTCCTTCCAAACTAAAATTATGACTCATAGAAGCCCATCATTTCAGTTTAGACAGTAGTTCTATGCAGTATTTATTAATATGCTGAATAAATCAGCTTTATTATTATACCATTATATACGTCACTTGTCAAGCACTTAACACTTTTTTTACATTTATCCTGTTCGTTTCGACAAAACAAAAAGGCAACCGATCGGCTGCCCTTTGCTTGTGTAAAAATTTTGGAGAGGATGAAACGAGCTAAGAGTTTAATCTTAGTGTTTACATTCTTTTTTCTTTCTCTGTTCTACATTACATATTATAGCCTTTAGGGGCTGTAACTTCAAGAACAGACAAGTTACATTTCACTACAATACTATTACAAATTATTTCAATTTGTAACTTTAAAATTACCTTAAATTTTCCTCTAGGCAGCCTTATTATTCGTGGTCAACGCCGTATGCTGCACGATATTCCAGCATTTTGTCAAGATACTCCTTGCCCTCAACAACGCCGTCCTGGATAGCCTTGATGATATCGTTGATGTTTACGATAGAATATACCTTTACGCCGAAGTCCTTGTAAGCCTGTTCAACGGCTGAAAGGTCGGTGTCAAGAGCCTTTTCCATTCTGTCAACTGTAATTACCATGCCTGTTACGTTTACGTCAGCGGCGCTTTTGAGCTTTGGCATTGACTCTCTGAGAGCCTTGCCTGATGTCATAACGTCGTCGATGATTATTACCTTTTCGCCGTCTGTAAGCTTCTTGCCAACGAACATTCCGCCCTCGCCGTGATCCTTGGCTTCCTTTCTGTCAAAGCAGTAAGAAACGTCAATGCCGTACTTTGTTGCAAGTGCGATAACGGCTGAAACTGCAAGAGGGATACCCTTATATGCAGGTCCGAAAAGTGTTTCGACAGGTATCTTATTGTCAGCTATGCAGTCAGCGTAAAAGCCGCCCAGTTTTGCCAGCTGTTCGCCTGTTTTATAGTTTCCGCAGTTGATGAAATACGGAGCTTTTCTGCCGCTCTTAAGTGTAAAGTCGCCGAATGTGAGAACTCCGCTGTCTACCATAAATTTTATAAATTCTTCCTTGTAGGTCATATTGAACTTCCTTTCGATCATGTTACTTTTATTATAGCACAGTTTTCACGGCTTTGCAAGGCTTTTTTGCCTGCCGAACATAAGTCCGTGAGAGCCTGTGGCAAGGCAGAAAACGCCATGTTCACGCATATCTCCGCATATGGAGTGTATAACGCCGTATTGCTGGCTGTCGGCATTTATCCGTGCAAAACTTTCGCCCAAGTCATCGGAAATATAAAAGCCGTATTCGCCGCCGATATTTCCTGTAACATACATGGCCGGAGTATCACAAAGCCATTTTCCAAAGCCTATGCAGTTTATCCTGTCCTCAGGGAGAATGTCGCTTATCTGCACGCTGTCACTCTTTATCTCAAAGCGGTAAAGTCCTTTAATGCCGTTTGCAAGCCAAAATACTCCGCTTTTATCAGGCTGTCTTGAAAGCTGATAGTGAGCGTATCGTGGGCACTTTATGCCCGCTTTTATGGATACTTCTTTGAATGTTGCGCCTTTGTTTTTGCTGATGTATAGTCCCAAATCTTTTCTTTCGGCTATGGCGAAGAAAAGCTCGCTGTCATAATAGTCTGAGAATACTTTTACGTTGTGTTCATCGGCTGGATTTCCACTGCTGTCCATAAAAATGGACTTATGCCAAGTTTTCCCCTCGCCGTCGGTGTAGCAGACGGCTTTATTTGAAAAGCCTCTGCCGCCTGCAACAGCCCACATTATGCGCTTGCCGTCGGCAGATATCGCCGTCCAGCCTGAGTCAACATTAGGCTTTTCGATGTTGTCAAGCTTTTGGTCTATAAGCTCAGAAAGCCCACGAGGCATTGGAAGTCTTTCCCATGTTGAACCACAATCTTTGGATAAAATCAGACCGCCCTTTGTTTTGCCCGTCCAGTTGCCACGGGGAGTTGCGACGATATATTCGGGGTCGCTGAGGGTGAAATCGGCATTAAGACAGGTGATGTAGCGGTCGCCCTTTTCGTTTGCAAAGGAATTTTCGCACTCACTGTCATAATCTTCAAAGGCAAAGCCGCCGAGGTCGCCGATGATATCTATAATGCGGTTTCTGCCGTGTGGGGTGGTGTATACATTAAGGTGAACTGTCTCCTCGATACCATCGCAGAACGGCTTAATAAGCACATTTTCGCTTGCAAGACCTGTTATCATGAACAGCCCTGTGCCTGTGTTGAACAAGGCCTTGTCGCTGTCAAAGGGTGAAAGCTTTATGTCGCTTATCCAGTGTACGCAGTTTCCGCCGCCGTTGTATTGCGGTTTCATGTATGGGATATTCCAATCAAAGCGGCAGTATTTAAGTCCTTGCATTATTTTATGCCAAGTTTCGCCGCTGTCGGTGCTTGTATAGATTATGTCGCCGCCATTTTTACGGCAGACAGTGGAGAGCAACAGCATTTTGCCGTTGGAACATATTCCGCTGTAGCCGCATGGGATATCGTCCTCAGGGGTGATGTCTTTGTCAAAAACAGGCACGCCATTTTTAATGCGGTATCTGTAGACCCTGCCCCCTGAAAGCGAGCCTGTGTCGCAGGCGTAAGCGCCCATGCCGCCGTAAAATACTTTGCCGCTTGAGGCGAAAGTGATGTAGATAAATCTGCCGTCGCTGGTGATACGCTGTGGCACGAAGCCGTAATATGACGAGTTTTCATATCTCACAGGGTCAGGGGCGGTGAGGGGAGCGAAGCTTTTCAAGCCGTCTGTGGAGAAATACAGAGTGTGACCTCTTGTAGCGCCGTCAGGGGAGTTTGCTTCACCTGAACAGCCTGCGATAAAGAGTTTTCCCTCGCTGTCTGTCCATATAAGTGAGATGTTTTTCTCGCCGAAAAGGTCAGCGTTTTGCCAGCTTTCGCCCATATCCTCGGAGTAGATAATGCCTGTGGTCTGAGATCCAAAATACAGTCTGCCGTTTTTGTAAATAAGCCTGTTACCGGTGGCTCTGCCCACTTCGTTTCCGTGAACACTGCATGGCAGAGGCTTTTGTATTATGCTTTCGCCCTTGTCATGGGATATGCAGAGATAGTTTGAATGTTTGTCTCCACAGGCGAAAAACAGCTTGTTTGGGTCGTTTTCGTCAAGGGCTATAGCAAGGGGATAGGTCTGGGCAGGGTCGTCTGCGGTAACTTTGTCTGCCAGATACACCCAAGTGTGTTTATCAAAGTCATAGCGATAAACGCCGCCGATATCAGTGCGTATATAAAGCGTTTTGCTGTCGGTGGGGTGGAATGTGATACCGGTCACAAAGCCGCCTCCGCCTATTTTCAGATTTCCATATTCGTATTTGATAGGTGAAAGAATTTTCATATATTTCTCCGTTACCATTCAATAGTAGAAACGTCAACAGGGTCTTTGTTTATCTCAACTTTGTCTACCTTGCTGTTCTTGACGGTTATAACTCTGTCAGCCATTGGTGCAATAGCAGAGTTGTGTGTGATGACTATAACTGTCACGCCGTCACGGCGGCAGGTATCCTGCAAAAGTCTGAGGATATTCTTGCCTGTGTTGTAGTCAAGAGCGCCTGTTGGCTCGTCGCAGAGAAGAAGCTTCGGATTTTTTGCCAATGCTCGTGCGATAGAAACACGCTGCTGCTCGCCGCCTGAAAGCTGAGAGGGGAAGTTGTTCATTCTGTCCTCCAGCCCCACCTTTTTCAGCACTTCTTCAGGCTGTGAAGCATGTGCGCATATCTGTGTGGCAAGTTCTACATTTTCTTTGGCGGTAAGATTGTTCACAAGGTTATAGAACTGAAAAACAAAGCCTATGTCG
>ERZ808240.4817-NODE-4817-length-11519-cov-3.720516_pt1 | contig 11519 bp, 15 predicted proteins | sample MGYA00521084_ERZ808240 | MGnify/ENA primary metagenome ERZ808240 (study PRJEB31516, sample SAMN03275571) | gut metagenome | biome: mammalia-associated habitat; material: feces | host: Papio cynocephalus | place: Kenya | collected 2012-08-06 ... | reverse complement strand
GCACGTTCCACCCATTCTGTTTTCTGACAAAACCGAATCACCTGCGCTGCACACTGAATCGCCTTCTTGCGGTATTTGTCCCAAATGAATTCCTGCCCCTTAAAAGATCCTTTTTCATCACTTTCGATTTTCTCATACTCGCGTTTAATCTCCATATACATGGCATCTTCCTGTTTCATTTGGTCCATTCCAAACAAAGTATCCGTTGAAATCTGCAGTGCCTGTACTAACGGCACGATAAGCGATGTATCCGGCAGTCCCGCCTCTGATTCCCATCGGCTTACCGCCTGGGCAGTCACTCCAATCTGCATTGCCAGTTCCTCCTGTGTCAATCCCATTCGTTTTCTGGCAATTCGAATATTGTTTCCCAGCATCATATTCAATTCCTCCTAATTTTTCATTATTCGGTACCGTGATTTCACTATATCATTACGAAAAGAAGAAAACAATCAACGCATCCTTGAATTTATTTAAAGTCAGATTAAAAAGCCCCAAACTACTTTAGATTTCATAATCCCTCAACTTTTTCCTGCATTCCCGATATGCCGGACAATATTTCTCTACTTCCTGCCAAAATTCTGCCGAATGGTTCATATGACGTCTATGCGAAAGTTCATGAATAATGACATAATCCATAAGTTCACGCGGCATATAATACAGCTGATAATTAAAATTCACATTGCCCTTTGAGCTGCAGCTCCCCCATCTTGTCTTTTGATTGCGGATGGTGATTCTGCCAACGGTGACATCCATAACTTTACAAAAATGGTTTACCCTCTCTGTAAATTCTGCCAAGATCCTTTTCCACTCTACATCCGAAATTTTGTCAACGGCTGGTGCCCCTGTCAGCTTTTTATTCAAATTTCTCTGCCGCATCTGTTTTACCTTTTCCTCAATCCAGTACGCATGCTCTCCAATCCATTCATCCAATTCTTTTTCAGAAAGCCACTGAGGCGCCCGCAGAATTACACTTTCATCCGCGCGCACCTCAAGTCCGATTGTTTTTCGATTAGAACGAATTACCTGTACTTTCATCCTATAAAATCCTCAGTTTTTTATTTGCTCATCTTGCCACGTTAGTTAAATCAATCCGGTGCTAAAATATCTCTCCGCTCGGTCTGCAAGAACCGTTGCAATCACTTTGTCTTTTCCGTATTTTTCTGCCATCTGCATTGCCGCAAATACATTTGCCCCGGATGAAGTTCCTACCAAAAGCCCTTGCTCTTTTGCAAGTTTTCTCGCTGTATTTATCGCATCCTCGTCCGATACCTCAACAATATCAGTAATCAAACCGGTGTCTAATACATCCGGAATAAATCCATCTCCAATTCCCTGTATCTGGTGGATTCCCGGTCCATCTCCGTGAAGTGCCGAAACTCCTTTTGGCTCTACCGCCACAATTTTCGTATCTGGATTTTGCTCAAGCAAATACTTGGCAATTCCCTGCAAAGTACCTCCACTTCCCACACCGGAAACATAAATATCAATTTTCTTTCCCAGCTGCTCACAAAGTTCAGCTGCCGTTTTCCGATAATGTGCCTCCGGATTTGCCGGATTCACAAACTGTTGTGGCATAAAATATTTCTCAGGATTTGCACTTGCTATCTCATTTGCCTTATCCACTGCACCGCCAATACTAAGTTTCGGCTCTGTGAGGACAAGTTTGGCACCAAATGCCTGAATTACCTTTTTTCGCTCCTCACTCATATTTTCCGGCATCACAATAATAACCTCGTACCCTTTTCTCACTCCAACAAGAGCCAGACCAATTCCTGTGTTTCCACTCGTAGGTTCAATAATTGTCATTCCCGTTTTTAACTTACCTTCCGCCTCTGCCGTCTCAATCATATTTTTCGCGATGCGGTCTTTAATACTTCCGCCGGGATTCAAGAACTCTGCCTTTGCAAATATATTGTAACCTGTGCTCTCCTGTAAGCACATAAGTGGTGTATTTCCAATTAAATCAAGTACATTATTATAATACATAAAACTGCTTTGCCTCCTTAAATGAGCGACTTTGAAAAATCATATGTTTTTGCGCTTTCAGCATTTCGATATTCGTGTTTTTCGTAATAACCAATCAACTCTTTCTTTGCATCGCGCAGTGCCACCATATAAACATCTTTATTCTGTTTCTCATTGTAAAATGTATAAATCATGTTATGTGATGGATCCTCTTTAAACCAATCCAGCACTTTTTCAATTTTCTGTTTAGACTCTTCATTATGACAGTTCAAAAGACTTTTTCCAACCAATTTGTCCCCGCCCCATTTTTCATAATTTTTTACGGCAGCCGGATTCATATAAACAATCTCATGTGCCAAATTACAAAGCACAACCGCTGCTCTGTCCTGATCAATCACACTCTGAAACATGGTATGTAACATATCATTTCTCCTTTATTCGCCACTATTGTATTTTTTCAGCAAGACCTTGGATAAATCATTTAAATGAATCATATAGATATATCCTTTTCCTGCCATTTCTTTGTACGCAGGAATATATTCTTCTTTAACTCCGCGAACCAAAATCACATCATGAAACACCTGAAAATTGTCTACATAGGAACTAATGCCCGTTCCAAAATCGACCAAAACCGTTGTCTCATGCGTCGTTTTGTCCTCACACATTACGCGATTTCCTGCAATATAATATTGCTTGTTTCCTACGGTACTTCTTAAGTTGTAAGACGGACTGCAAAAAGATGACTCCGTTTTTTTATAAACTCCCAGTTTTTTGCCCTTTTTCGTCATATAACGAAGTGTTAATTTTCCCTTTTTGTTATAATAACTATAGACAAAATTTTTGCCATCGGTTCCCAGCTCATAAAGCCCGGAAACCGGCATTTTACAGACCTTCTTTATTTTTTTGCCGGAAAGGTTCATAACATAAATTCCCATATCTTTATCGCTGTCATATTCTTTATTATAAGCAGTCTTGATAAAATATATTTTTTTACCAATCACAACCGGATTTCTTCCCTTGGTAAGTAATTTTTTCGTCTTTTTCTTGCTGTCAATCCGGCATATATAACTATCCGATACTCCTGTTCCACATACTAAATCATATGCTGCATAAATGGCATTGCCATTCACATTCAAATTTTCAAAAGCATTCGTATCTTTCCCTTTGTTTTTGTAGGAAACAATTTTTGTAACCTTATTTGTTTTCTTATTTATCTTCATCAAATTCATGCGCAGACCACCCATGGTATAACAATAATAAATATCATTTCCTTTTTGACAAGCCGGTCCCGGAATACGGAGCGTTTTCCCAGCAGCTTCTGCTTTCACCGGCAGGCAGAAAAATACAGCCAGCATAATCAGTGCTACTACTAATCTTTTCATACTTTTTTCTCCAATCCATACAAAATTAGGCTCCCTGCAGCCGCGCATTCCTCCTGCTCAGGTCTACTATAAATAAAACAGAGATGCCGGCTATACATAACTTACGTCACATACTCTCCTCGAACAAGGAACCTGCTTCTATTTTACCACGATAAATAATAAATGCAATTCAAAATCGTGAATCCATACAACATCATACCAACAGAGAATAATATTCCCACGGCCAGATTACACTGTCAAAACAGTTTTCCATGTATTCCCAAATATCGTCATCTGCATAACCCATCATGCGAAATATAACACATACACTTTTTTGTATTTTTTTATCCGTTAATTCTCCTTTTTGCTGCTGCAAAAATAACGCCTGTGACAACACAGCATATTCCATTGCCATCCATTCCAATTTCACAAGAATATCCAAAACCTGACCGGTTCCCGGCGTAATAATGGCTGATGAAATTTCTTCTGCAAAAAGATTCCGAAGCTCTTTTGCCCATTTATTTATCTTGTGCTGATACGTCTTAAAACACTCGGTTTCTTTACCGTTAATCTTCTCTGCCTCCTCTGCCAGCGGCACCAGAAAATCTCCATAAATATTTTGTTCCCGATAAATCTGTGAAACATCCAAAAACAGCAAATTATACTCTTCCAGACGTTCTTTCGTTATTGTTCCATTTTCTCCAATTGCATCTTGAATTTTCCAAATATCCGTGGTGTTTTTGTAACTTTGGAATTCATCTTCAAGAACGCCCTTTTGTTCCAATTCATATAAATCCAGCGCAATTAAAAAACAGATTTCCAACGTGGTATTTAATTTAATTTCCCGCATATTCACAATATCCAGAAACCAATCCCGGATTTGAAACAACACCGGATTTATCTCGTAAATTTCTTCTGCTATTCCTTCAATTTGCTCCTCTTTTTTCTGAATCTGAAAACACTCCTGCTGCCATAGCAAATCCAGTACAGCCGGGCATCCGGGCGTCAATGCACGCTCAACTCTCCCAATATACTCATGTTCTTCGCGCGGAAAAGTATGGCATGTTTCAGAAATTGCCCCTTCACCATCTCGCAATACAATTTTGCATAATTTCTGCTCATTCAGAAATGGACACATACCATCGTTTTTCAATTCGATTATGCGTCCTTCTTCAACTTCTTTCACTTTCTTTTTCCATTCGTCATCCCACTTATGGAACGTTTCGTCATCCACTGCAATACGCCACTGCATACAGCACGTCATTGGACATTTGGATGCTGTACACTGAAATTTGTCATAATAATCCGGCTGATATATTTTCATCTTACTCTTCCATTTCCTCCAAAGCGTCTAAGTAATCTTCTAACCATTCTCCCTGCAAATCGGCCTTGGTATCGTTTTCACCGTCATCGGCTTCATTGCAAAACATCCCCGGTGGGAACAATCCTCCATCGAGCCCAATTACTGCTTCGTTCCCCTCATCAAGGTTTCTGCGATACATAATTTCATCTTCCATCATTACAATTCTTTCCGGAAAATCGCCAAAGTCATCCGGCTCGATTGCTTTTACCAAAACACTTACCATCGGAACATAGTCGTCCGGTCGTTCCTCACATCCATAATCATCTTCGTCAATACGAATGATTTTATATCTGGTTTCCTGCACCTTTCTTAGCCCTCTCTTGTCTGGTATTATCTGTTTATATTTTATTGAGTGCAAAAATATATGTCAATGATTTTTCTTGCTTTCCTATTCGCATAAACCTATCCTTTTTTATAAATCACTTTCCTCAACGCTGGTCCGCAGTATTCATGTGGAATAAGTTTAAATCCTTGTTTTATATAAAACTGTTCTTTGTCTGGCTCAGATATAAGTTGTACACTAACACGACTTCCAACACACATATTTTTCTCAATATATTCCAAAAGCATATGTATAATTGCACTTCCAATTCCCATTCTTTGATATTCAGGCCTAACAACAATATCCATAATCATAAAATAAATACCATCACCCACAACTCTCCCCATTCCAATGGGAACTTTGTTATCAAAAACAGTAACTGTATAATATGAATTTTCCAAAGCAATTTCTGCCTGTTCCCTGCTCCAATTATTCCACTTAACTGACTTTCTTAATGTGTAATATGTTTCATAATCAAGTTGATTTTCTTTAAATGTATAGTTCATATTGTCGTCCTCCATTTTGACGCAGTAATTGCATCCTTATTTCTCCATCCTCCAATAAATACTCTGCCTTATCCCTTCAAATTATTTTTCATCCACTCATATATTGTCTGCCTGTCTTTAAGTGTTATTTTTGAGTTTTTGTTTCTGTTATAATGATGTCCAAATTCCTCATCCATATATTGATTACCATTAATTACAATTGGATTTTTTAATCTTGGTCTGACATGTAAATGCAAATGAGGATTTGCTGGAGATTCTTTGTAAAAACTGTTCATCAAACAACTCCAATTGCACATCGTTGCGCCAAGGACTGATTTAAAACAACTTTCCATGCGCCTTACAACATATCTCATATCAAGCCATTCCTTTTCCGTAAGCTCTGGTAGAGAACCACAATGCCTTTTTAAAACCAAAACGCATCGCCCAACATAATCTTGTTCATCTGCTAAATAAACAGACCAAAAATCAGTGGCAAATAATAAATATTTCTTTTGCTTTTCTGTTAAATTACACCAGTCGCATTCTTCCCCATTCAAAACCGTCTCCTCTAATGCCATGATATCCCCTTTCTCTGTTAAAATAAAATTTCTAAACTCCTACAACCGCTCCTCACCTTCTCCATACTCTTTAATAAGCACCGATTCAAAAGGAATTCCTTGCAAAAGAAATGGCACCAAATGCGCCAATGCCGGATGTTTTTTACATGGTTTTCCCTCCCACATAAACATTTCTGGTTCCTGCTCAAAGCTAATTTCTTCTATGTACAAATTCCAAGTAACGCCCTCAGCAGAAAACTTGCAGGCTCCTTCTTCATTTGTATTCGGATATAACTCAACATAAACACCGAATGGTTTATTAAAATAATCATACTGATATTCATAATCCCATTCTATTTTATCCTCATCAAAGGAAACTCCTCCGCGGTTTTTGTGCTTTGCCAGCTTATGATTTTTATAAATATCATAGTTTTGTCTTCCATGAAAAAACGTAGTAAGACATTTGTTAAGCGCATTCACTAACTCTTTTTCTTTTCTATCTTTTGTAATAATTCCATATTCAACTGCCACTTTAAATCTCCCATCTTTTTTACAAGATATATTCCATCTGTCTCTCTTTCGTTTTCAGTCCCATTTTCTCATAAAATTTTTCTGCCGATGTATTTCCGGCCCACACATTGAGCGTTACCTCATAACAGCCAAGGCGCTTTGCCTCCTCTTTCACATATTCAAATAAATGCTCCCCGATATGCTGGCCTCTGGTTTTTGCATCCACGCACAAATCATCAATAAAAAGCGACGTAAACGGTATCATATTCTCTGAAAACGGCTGTTTCCTCAACTGACAAAATGCATAGCCAAGGCAATCATCCTTTTCATCCACCGCCACATAAATTGGCTTTGTATCGTCCTTTATCATTTCTGCCAGCTCATCTTTTGTATATTTTGTTGTCCCCGGAATAAAAATATCCGGGCGTATGTCCGCATGGATTTGAAGTACCTGTCCTAATAATTCCATCAATCGTTCGATATCTTTTTCTTTTGCTCTTCTAATATTCATTCCTGCTACCTCCATATTTTCATATCCATATTGTAGCATAGTACATCTTCTCAAGCCAGTTTTTTCTCACTGCAGACAACCTACTTTGCTTTTTTGAATTCTCCTTAAAAATACACATCCCAACAAACAAGCTGCAAATTCTGTAATCGGAAATGCCCACCAAATAAGTGACACCCCAGCCTGCCCATTTTTTACTAAAATAGAGAAAATTTCTGCTAACGGTAAAATAATAATCATCTGCCTGAGAAGTGAAATTACAAGCGATTCCATTCCTCCATCTAACGCCTGATAAATTCCCTGATATGCAACATTAATTCCCGCAAAAAGAAAACTGATGGAAATAATTCTCATGGCTCCGACAAAATACTCTCTGGATGAACCGGCATTAAACAAGGCTGCAAATTGTCCCGGAAAAACTTCTGTGATAAAAATCCCTAAAATCATCAAGCCAATCGTAAAAATAATACCATATTTCATTCCGTCCTGAATTCTTTTTTTTCTTCGCATTCCATAAGCAAATGCAAGAATCGGCGTAATCGCATCCCTCAATCCAAAAGCAAGGAACAAAACAAATTGCTGCACCTTATAGAAAAGTCCATATGCAGTCTGTGCAGAAGCATCAAATTTCAATATCAGATTCATCACATATACCATAATGGACATAAGTGCCTGTGCAATAATTGCCGGGAGACCGATTGCATAAATTTCTTTTATAATTTTACCATCCGGCTTCATATACTTGAATCCGTGCTCAAATTCTTTATTTAATTTGATATGGAAAACAAACAGCAGTACAGCCGAAGCAATCTGTCCAATTACCGTTGCATAAGCGGCTCCCTCCACACCCATTTTCGGAACCGGTCCAATGCCATAAATCATAATCGGGTCAAGAATGATATTGATTACCGCACCTGCCACCTGACCAATCGTAGAATACAGTGAACGCCCCGTCGCCTGCAGTAATTTTTCAAACAAAGAAAAGAAAACAATCCCAAAAGAAAGCACGCAGCAGATTTTAAGGTAACTGGTTCCCATAGAAAGCACTTCCGGATTCGCTGTCTGTGATGAAATATATGCATTCACCCCAATAATTCCAAACAAAAAACAAATCACATAAATAATCACACCCAGGAACAAACTGTTTCCTGCAACCATTGCCGCCTTTTTAGAATCTCCCTGTCCAAGTGTTCTTGCAAGAAGCGCATTCGTTCCCACTCCGGTTCCAATTGCAATTGCAACCATAAGCATCTGCACCGGAAATACAAGCGTAAGAGCATTCAGCGTAGCCTCGCTCCCCTCCTTCATATTGCCAACAAAAGCACTGTCCATGATATTATAAACCGCCTGCAATGCCATCGATAAAATCATTGGAATCCCCATTTGAATCATAAGTTTATAAACCGGCATTTCCCTCATTTTGTTATTTTCAGTCATGTGAATCCTCCTTTTTTCTGCAAAAAAAATAGAGCAACAAAACTGGATTTACGCAATTTTGCTACTCGTTCAATAAAGTATTATATTTGTAATTTTTTTAATTGTCAAATGTTTTTTACTCTCTGTTTAACAATAAACAGTCGCATCTTTTTGCTTCTTTTTATTCATTTCTTCAAAATATCGATCTGCAATATACTCAGCCGATTCTGCCCAAAAAGCATTTTCTGTTTCCTGCAATGTTTTATATGTTTCTGAACGATAGAACAATAACATCGCATCCTCAAATGAAACATTTAGTCTTTTTTGCAATTCGTCTACCACTGCTCGTATCTGTATACAGACATTCAATGTAATATCTTTTCCATTAAAAGTATAAATAGCTTCACTCATAGCGTTCTCTCCTTACAAATTTCAAGCTTTTCAAAGCCTTTTCTGTATGAAATGATATTTGATTATTTACACGATTATATCGTAATCGTTCTACCGCTTCATTTGCATTCAAAATTCCGTTCATATATAATTGAACAGTCTCCATTGTATTATCATCTGCTACTGGTCCAATTACCACATCGTACTTATGCTGCAATCCACCTTTAGAACGGTTCTCCTTGATAAACTCAAGCCACTCTTGATTCAACCCATCAAACCGTTTTATATTAAGCGTACTATTTTCATCAAATGAATATTGATATACAAAATATTCATCTGCTTTTTCCCTTAGTTTTAAACGATACGCCCATTCTTTTGCCTGGCTCTCCAATATTGTTGTATAAAATCCCATTCCAAAATCTCTGCGATTGTGTGATTTCACTAGTTCTATTTTTTCAAATCTAGCTATTGTCCCATGAAAAACAGTTAACTTATGCGTATCATCTTGTATTACTTTCTCAATATATTCCATAACTTCTTCAAAATCTACTTGATGAAGATATTCATATTGCAACATTATTTTTTCAAATACTTGATATTGATGAAATAATTCAATTGCAGATAGAGTCGACAAATGATTTCTCTTTGCATATTCCTCCATTCCTCTTATTGAAAGTAATTCTACATCTGATTGAGCACTCATTGCACCTCCTCCTTCCTTAGTCTATGTTATCACACAAACAAAAAAACATCTACCTATTACTTAATATTGATTATTCCTCCAAAAGAATCTCCTTAATCTGCTCAAGATTTTCAGCAAAATAAATTCCCTGCTGCCTTTCCTCGGTTGATAAATCTTTCTCAATCATATGCCGAAGTAAATCCCTTAAACTGTCATAATAACCGTTAAGATTATAAAGAATACACGGGGCATCCAAATGTCCTAACGATACTTTCGACATGATTTCCGCGATTTCTTCCAATGTACCGGTACCGCCAGGAAATGCGATAAAAGCATCCCCCAGTTCAATCATCTTCGCTTTTCGTTCCGACATGTCCTTTGTCACAATTAGATTTGTAACATCTTCATACAAAAAACCTGCATCAATAAAAAACTGTGGTTCCACACCGATAACCTTCCCCCCTGCACACAGCACGCTTTCGGCAATTTCGCCCATCAGTCCGGATTTAGAGCCTCCGTAAACAAGCGAATTTCCACTTTCTCCAATCCATGTGCCAAGTTCTCTCACTGCATTTGCAAGTGTATTATCGTTCCCTTTGCTGGCTCCAAGATATACGGTAATATTCATAACCTCTCCTTTCGCATAAGGCATCAATCCTTTAAACATCCAATTGGTACTATAAAGATACCATCTTCTCTTTTGTATGCAAACTCGCCCACACCTATAATTATCATTAAAAATGACGGTGCCGGCATTTTGGAAGTATCAATTTTGTTAGATAACGCCTTTAAATTAGCTGCTCCCTCTTCAATAAGTTTTTGACCACCTAATTTTATTTCAGCCAATCCATATCGACCATTTTTAAGATGAATTACCGTGTCACATTCCAATCCTGATTTGTCTCTATAATGCAAGACACTGCCACCTATTTTTTCTGCATAAACACGAAGATCCCTAACACACAATGTTTCAAATAACAATCCCATGGTATTTAAATCATTTATTAAATCCTGCGGTCCAGCCCCCAACGCAGATACTGCAATTGATGGATCCACAAAATATCTTGTATCCGATGAACGAATGGATGTTTTAGATCTTAAATTGGGGTTCCAAGCCGGCATATCTTCAATCACGAAAATCTTTTTCAATGCATTTAAATATGACGCAATAGTATCCTCATTTAATGATTCTGTATCATTTGATACAATATCATTTTTCAACATTGTATTTGCAATTTGTGCACCTTGATTTCTTGCCAAAGACCTCAACAATCTCTTTACTCTTTCAGGATTTTTGCTCACGCCATCTGCCCTATTAATATCTGATTTTATAACAGCCTCATAATAATCCTCTGCTTGTGCTAATGCAATCTTTTCTCTCATTCCAACAGCATGAGGCCATCCCCCTCTACAAATCAAAAATGCCAATTTATCTATATTTAAATTATTTTCTCCTTCTAGGCTGTCTGGTTTATCAAATAAATCTTTCAAACTCACTTGTCCCGTGGAATCGGCTGATTCATATAATGACATCGGTCTCATTGTCAGCCATGTAAAACGTCCCGTCCCCGAATGTGTTATATCCTTTGAATCTACCGGCACTGCTGAGCCAGTCAGAATAAATTGCCCCTCCTCACCTCTTGTATCCACCTCGTACCTTGTTGCGTCCCACAATTTGGGAGCAATTTGCCATTCATCAATCAATCTTGGAGTATCACCTTTTAATAACCTTTCTGGAGCAATCTCAGACATCTGAATATTCGTTTCTCGTTTGCTCGGCTCATCCATTCTTAAGACACTACGAGCAATCTGCATTGCCGTCGTCGTTTTTCCGCACCATTTGGGTCCTTCAATAACAACTGCTCCTTTTGCCTCAAGCTTATCTTTTAATATTTCATCCACAATACGTGGTCTATATTCTCTCATAATTAGCCACCTCCAATAAAATTATATCATTTTT
>ERZ808240.4816-NODE-4816-length-11519-cov-3.761165_pt1 | contig 11519 bp, 7 predicted proteins | sample MGYA00521084_ERZ808240 | MGnify/ENA primary metagenome ERZ808240 (study PRJEB31516, sample SAMN03275571) | gut metagenome | biome: mammalia-associated habitat; material: feces | host: Papio cynocephalus | place: Kenya | collected 2012-08-06 ... | reverse complement strand
ACGAGCCACAAATTTTTTCTACAGAATTACTGGAATCCAAAGAACTTGGCAATAAACATTTGTTACAGCCTCATAATTCAAAATTCAATTTTATATCTAAGTCTTGATGCATGACAAACACTTTTCCATCTTCCCTTTATTTTAATCAATGAAAAGTGTACACAAATAAAAAAGCCCCTTTGTGAGAGACTATATCGCGAAGCGATATCCCGTCTCTGCACAAAGGGACTTTTTTTAGTCCTCTAATTTTTTGTTAATAAACTCATCCCACACGCTGTCGTCTTCATCATCTTCTGCATCATCCTCATCTTCGACATCGATATCCGACATTTCAGAATCAATAATCTGCTGCAAAACATCGACAAGCTGTTCTAGCAGGGCATCGTCTTCGACCGGGGCAATTTCCAATTCGGTTTTCCCTTTTTTATTGGTCTCTCCATCAATGGAAAAGAAATAAAATTCACCGGTTTCATTTTCCGCTTCACAGAAAGCACCATAATCCTGTCCATCATATTCAAACACAAACTGAAGTTCACACTCTGTCGTTGTGCCGTCCTCATCTTCCATGGTAAGTGTCAAATCTTCTAATTCTTCATAATTAATATCTGCCATAATTTCCTCCAATTCAGATTTCTAATTTATTTCTTAAACTGTATCATGTTTTAAGTGGAAATGCAACTGTTCTGGCGCTAACATTGTATTTTAGCCCCTTGCGTCCGTGCCGGCCTCGTTTTATACTATAAGTATGAGTAAAGAAAAAACAATTAAAATATCCGTAAGAAACTTAGTGGAATTTGTATTCCGCGAAGGAGATATTGTAAGCGGCGGCACGGGCGTGAGAAATGTAGACGCAATGCAGCTTGGCAGCCGTATTCACAGAAGAATACAAAAAAGTATGGGCGTTGGGTATGAATCCGAGGTTCCTTTATTTACGATACAAAAATTTAAGAGTGCCGAATATGAAGAAGATTTTTCGTTGAAAATTGAAGGGCGTGCGGACGGCATTTTTACCGATGGTGATTTGACGGTGATTGATGAGATTAAGGGTGTGTATCTGCCGGTGCAGGATTTGGAAAAGCCGTTGTTTATCCATCAGGCACAGGCAATGTGCTACGCCTATATCGTGGCGGAAAATGAAAATCTAGATGAAATTGGAGTGCAGCTTACCTATTGTCATCTGGAGACCGAGCAGGTGGTGCGGTTTCGGGAGACTTTTTCACGAATTGAGATTGTGCAGTGGTTTCGGAATTTGATGGATGAATATGAGAAATGGGCCGTTTATCAGTATGACTGGAAAAAGCAGAGAAATGCATCGATTGCAGAACTTGCCTTTCCGTTTTCCTATCGTCCGGGACAGAAAGAACTGGCGGCGATGGTCTATCATACGGTGGAAAAAGGAAAGCGGCTGTTTATTGAGGCACCGACAGGGGTGGGGAAAACGATTAGCACAGTATTTCCGGCGGTAAAGGCAATGGGAGAGGAAGTCTGCGACCGGATTTTTTATCTGACGGCAAAAACGATAACAAGAACGGTGGCGGAAGATTGTTTTGAACTGCTTGGAAAACAAAAACTGCTTTTCAAAACACTTACGATTACGGCAAAGGAAAAAATGTGTGTAATGGACACGGTTTCCTGCAATCCGGGTGAGTGTGAGCGTGCGAAAGGGCATTATAACCGAGTGAATGAAGCGGTTTACGACATGTTAATTCATGAGCACAAAATGAGCCGGGATATGATTGAGAAATATGCCGAAAAACATCAGGTTTGTCCGTTTGAAATGGCGTTGGATGCCGCTCTTTTTGCAGATGCCGTGATTTGTGATTACAACTATGTATTTGACCCGAATGTGTATCTGCGGAGATTTTTTTCGACTGAGAAAAAAGGAAATATGGTGCTTTTGGTGGATGAGGCACACAATCTTGTGGAGCGCGGCAGGGAAATGTACAGTGCGAGACTTGTGAAGGAAGATTTTCTTGCTGTAAAGAAGATTGTGAAGGCGATGGAACGGCACGAAAAACGTCCGGAAGTACATTATATACTGCGGAAATTTGAAAAATCGCTGGAGGCGGCGAACCGCGTGCTGCTTGCGTGGAAAAAAGAGTGTGATGAATTTGAAGTAATTTCGGATGCGGGAACGCTTGAGTTTGCCCTTCTTCGTGTGGCAGGAGATTATGAATTGGTGGCAAAAGAATATCCGGTACTGCCAGAGCGTGACACGATTTTATCGCTTTATTTTGATGTCCGCCGGTTTCTTGCGGTGCTTGAAAAATTTGATGAGAGTGACCGGATTTATCTGGATTATGACGAGGAGCGGAAGTTTCGCATTAAAATCCAGTGCATGGATCCGTCCGGCTGCCTGAAAGAAGTGATGGAACGGGTGCAGAGCACCATCTTTTTCTCGGCGACTCTTTTGCCAATCCGGTATTATAAAGAACAGCTTGGCGGGGAGAAAGAAGATGCCGCGGTTTATGCAAAATCCGTATTTTTGCCGGAACAGAGAAAAGTGATGATTGCCCGCGATGTGACGACAAAATATACAAGGCGCGGGGCGGCGGAATACGAAAAGATTGCGGCGTATATCGATAGTTTTGTCTCGGCAAAGGAAGGAAATTATTTGCTCTTTTTCCCGTCGTACCGTTTTATGGATGAAATTGTAACAAGGATTCCTAATAGAGAAAATCAGAGGATTCTTGTACAGATGCCCGAAATGCGTGAGCGGGAGAGAGAAGAGTTTTTAGAGGCATTTTCTGAAGAAACAGACAAAAGCGTGATTGGATGCTGCGTTATGGGAGGCATTTTCAGTGAAGGAATTGATTTGAAAGAAGAATGTCTGATTGGCGCGGTCGTAGTAGGAACCGGGATTCCGATGGTCTGCCATGAAAGAGAATTATTCAAGGATTATTACGAGGAGAAAAAAGGGGATGGATTTTCGTATGCCTATTTGTATCCGGCGGTGAATAAAGTGTTTCAGGCGGGTGGACGCGTGATTCGTACAATAAACGACAAAGGGGCAATTATTCTTTTGGATGAGCGGTTTATGCAAAAGCAGTATCAGGACTTGTTCCCGAGGGAATGGTATCCGTTTGATGTTGTAAATTGTGAAAAAATGAAAGAACTGCTCGCAGAGTTTTGGCAGGAATAAAAACGGCGGATTCCATATTCTTTGGAGTCCGCCATAATTTTAGTATGCATTTTTATTTACGAAACCTTTGAAAATTGTCAGGAATAAAATTTTAATATCCAGTCCTAACGTCCAGTTTTCAATATAATACAAATCGCAGTCGATTCGCATGCGGATGGATGTATCACCGCGGTAGCCGTTTACCTGTGCCCAGCCGGTGATGCCCGGACGAACCTGATGTTTAATCATGTAACGAGGAATTTCTTCCTTAAATTTCTCAACAAAGAATGGACGCTCCGGTCTTGGTCCGACAAGGCTCATATCGCCTTTTAACACATTGAAAAACTGTGGTAATTCATCCAAACTGGTTTTTCGGATGAATTTGCCGATTGGCGTTACGCGGGGGTCATTCTGCACGGTCCATGCCTGTTTTTCTTTTGAGGCGTCCTGCACTTCCATCGAGCGGAACTTAAACATTTTAAATGGCTTGTTGTGAAGACCGACACGCTCCTGCTTGAAAATGAGTGGTCCCGGTGATGTGATTTTAATAATTGCTGCAACCACTGCCATCGGAATGGAAAACAGAATAATTAAAAGCAGCGCACCTACAATATCAATTGCACGCTTGCAAAAACGGTTAAACGAGTTTGAAAGCGGAATGTTTCTTACGTGGATGACCGGCAGTCCATCCAAATCTTCGGTATACGGACGAGTCGGAATAATATTGTTGTAATCCGGAATAAATTTTGTGTGAACGCCGGATTTTTCCGTTACGGCAACAATCCCCTCCAGACTGTCGTAGTGGTCGATGCTAAGCGTAATTGCTGTTTCATCGTAATCATTTTCAGACAGCATTTTTTCTAACTCGTCCACTCGCCCAATGACATGAATGTCGCGGTAAGAATAGCCAAGCGGCTTATGGTTGTCCAAAATACCATGGATGGAAATGCCCCATTCCGGATGTGCCAATAGTCTGTCGATGTAACCTTCTGCGGCACGGCTGTAACCGATTAATAAAATATGTTTGTGATTCATTCCTTTTTTGCGAATCTTGCGAAGAAGCGTTGTGGTGCAAAAACGGAATAAAACTTCCAGTATAAAATTCAGCGTAACAAAAATAATAATAAACAAACGGGCGTAAGTACCGTTGCGAATAAAAAACAGAAAGGCAACGCAGTAGAGAATTCCTACAACATTGGATTTTAAAATGTTAAAAATTTCTGATTTTCTGCTCTTGGTACGCTTCGGGTCGTACAAGTGGAAAAAGTAATAGGAAACGAGGTAACAAGGAATCAGCATGATCAAAATCTGCATGTAATCCTTTAACGAGCCGTAAATACCAACCGGTTCCTCAATCCATTTCCACTGGATTAAAATACTATCGTTGCTAAAGCGCAGGTAGTATGCGCGGATAAACGAAAATACAATAATTGCCGTATCTATTAATATACGAAAAAGATTTAGGAGCTTTTGATTTCCCTTAATCAAACCAATCCAGTCCTTTCTATTTTATAGTTTAGTATGTCCATAAGTATAAATAGTATATCTCATTTTTGCCTTTTTCACAAGAAAAATGTCAGCGGCTTTTTTATTTTCGCAATTTACCGGGAAGGATTGCTACTCATGTGCCGCTCCCGCTTAAGGTACTCGCAGAGGTATCGATATGCAAAATTCGCATATCAGATACCTGCGTGTACCTAGCACATTCTTTGCAATCCTTCCCGGTAAACTGCTGGAATATAAAAAAGGCGTTTGACAGCATTAAGTAGGAAGGGGTGGAGAGGTGCAAAAACACATTTAATGGCTTTTTAATTTGCACAGAACAACGTTTTTTGCTTGATTTGGCTCATAAGGTTGCATTTTAACCGTGTTATTCGGGCTTGGAAGGACAAATTCGTGGATAAATGCAACTCTTTCTCTTAGTTGCAGTCGTTTTGGTTGCTTGATTTTGAAAAACATTTAAAACCATGCAACGCTTTTTTTAATTTGTAAGGATTTTAGTTGCATAAACTTCTTGCCGGCAAGTCAGAAGTTTTAGCCGCTTATAGATGATTTATAACATTTGTGGATTGTGGGTACAAATGCGTGGGTATCCGGCATGTGTATTTTACATGCCGATACCCTTACGCAATTTGTCAAGCGAAAGCGCCCACAAGACGCAAATATTATAAATCATTCACATTCTCAACACAATTACTGTCTATAATAAACCTAACTTAAGACGAAAGGATGTTTTATCATGGACGAAAACAACATGGGAAATAACAATAGCATGGAAAATAATAACGATGCCAATGGATTTGTCATGGTTGACAATCCGGCACCACAGGCTTTTCAGGAACCACAGGAGCCGCAGACTGAGAATCAGAACCAGCCGGTACAGCCGGAGCAAGAAGCAGCATCTCAGTATACACAACCAGAACCGGAGGCGACTTCACAGTATACACAACCAGAACCGGAGGTGACTCCACAGTATACACAGCCGCAACCGGAACCGGCACAGCAGCAGAATACCAATTATGAACAGCCGGTGCAGCCATCACCGATGCCGTCTGAAGATAACACGTACCGTTTCCAAAATGTTGAAGCGCAGAACGTGAAAAAGAAAAAAGAAAAGAAAGCAAAAAGAGGAATGTCAATTCCTAAAATTTTAGTCAGTGCAGTTTTATTTGGCGTGATTGCAGCGGGATGTTTCTTTGGAGTAAACAAGGGATTATCTGCTTTGTTCGGAACGAAGAGTGAGATTCAGGGCGTGGATAACAGTTCCAATAATGGTGTTGCTCTGACAACGGTATCCGGCTCAGCAGCTACGGTTGCCGATGTGTCCGGTATCGTGGAAAAGGTTATGCCATCGATTGTTGCGATTACGGAGAAGAGTACCCAGACTTCTTACTTTGGACAGACTTATTCTTCCGAGGGAGCAGGATCCGGATTTATTGTAAAACAGGATAATGACCAACTCTTGATTGTGACAAATAATCACGTTGTAGCTGATGCCGATAAGATTTCAGTTACTTTTAACGATAATGAAGTGGCGGATGCAACGGTAAAAGGAACAAGCGAGTCGAATGACCTTGCGGTTATTACCGTTAAATTAAGTTCCCTCAAAGAATCCACGAAGAAAAGTATTCGTGTTGCTTCATTAGGAAATTCAGATCAGGCAAAAGTCGGACAGATGGTAATTGCCATCGGAAATGCTCTTGGTTATGGACAGTCCGTAACCGTTGGTTATCTGAGTGCGAAAAACCGTGAAGTGTCCGCATCGGATGGAAGCGGAAAGAGTACGACACAGGTTTTGATGCAGACAGATGCAGCGATTAATCCTGGTAACAGCGGCGGTGCTTTGATTGATACAAACGGAAATGTAATTGGTATTAACTCGTCAAAATATTTCTCCTACGGTTCAACAAATGTTGAAGGTATGGGATATGCGATTCCGATGAGTGATGCAGTTTCAGTTATTAATGACTTGATGGACCGCGAAGTTTTGAAAGACAGCGAAAAAGGTTATCTGGGAATCACCGGAAGAGACATTTCGGAAAGTGTAAGCAAAGCATATGGTATTCCGGTTGGTGTGTATGTCGCTGCGGTATCTGATACCGGTGCTGCTTATAAAGCAGGTATTAAGCAGGGCGATGTTATTACAAAAATTGGTGACCAGACGGTTAAGACCATTCAGGAAGTACAGGAAAAGGTAAACAGTACAAAAGCCGGTACGACCATAAAAGTTACTGTTCAGAGAAGCAATGACGGAACTTATAAAGCGAAACAAGTGGATGTTGTGCTCAAAGGTAAAGATACGTTAGATGGATTGGACGATGGTTCGACACAACAGCAAAATGATTCCAGTCAGGATTATAATAATGATAATTATAACAACAATTATAATAATGACAATTCTCAGGTAGTACCTTGGGGCGGAAGTATTTACTAATTGAGTGAAATCGGGTATAATAAGTCCCACCGCATATTTGTGCGGTGGGATTTGTGCTAAAAATGGAGGAAACTATGAGTGAAGAAATAAAAGAGATGAATCCGGATGATAAGAATCAAAAAAAGGATTCCGATGGTTACGAAAAAATTTGTTATTTGTGCCACCGTCCGGAAAGTAAAGTAGATAAAATGATTACCATTCCGAATCAGATTACGATTTGCTCGGATTGTATGCAGAAAACGTTTGACCAGATTGGAATGCAGGGAATGCCAAGTTTTCCGGGAATGGATATGATGAATCTCGGCAGTATGGGGTTAGAGCCGCCGAATGAATTTCAGGAGCGTCATCAGGTCAAAACCAAAAAGAAGAAAAAACAGGAAAAACCGGCACTGGATATTAACAAACTTCCGGCACCTCACGTCATTAAAGGAAACCTTGATGAATATGTGATGGGGCAGGAGCAGGCAAAGAAGGTGCTGTCTGTTGGCGTTTATAATCATTATAAGCGTGTACTTGCTGAGCAGACTGATGACGGTGTGGAAATTGAAAAGTCAAATATGCTGATGTTAGGACCAACCGGAAGCGGAAAAACATTTATGGTTAAGACGATGGCTCGTCTTTTGCAGGTGCCGCTTGCCATTACGGATGCCACGGCATTAACAGAAGCAGGTTATATTGGCGATGATGTAGAGAGTGTTATTTCCAAACTTCTTGCCAATGCGGATAACGATGTAGAATTGGCGGAACGCGGCATTGTTTATATCGATGAAATTGATAAAATTGCGAAAAAGCAGAACACCAATAACCGTGATGTAAGCGGAGAATCGGTGCAGCAGGCACTTTTGAAATTGTTGGAGGGTGCCGATGTGGAAGTGCCGGTTGGTGCAACCAATAAAAATGCAATGGTTCCGATGACGACGGTGAACACGAGCAACATTTTATTTATTTGTGGTGGAGCTTTTCCGGGACTTGAAGACATCATTAAAAAACGTCTTACCAGTCAGGGAACGATTGGATTTGGCTCGGAACTTCGGGATAAGTACGATCATGAGAAAGATTTGTTCCGCTTGGTAGAAACCGAAGATATCCGCGAGTATGGCTTGATTCCGGAGTTTATCGGGCGTCTGCCGATTGTATTTTCTTTACAGGCGATGGATGAGGAATTGTTAGTTCAGGTGCTGCAAAAACCGAAAAATGCTATTTTGAAACAGTATCGTAAACTTTTGCAGATGGATGAAGTGGATTTGGAATTTGAAGATGATGCCATGATGGCGGTAGCGAAAAAAGCGGCGGCGAAGAAGACCGGTGCCAGAGCGCTCCGTTCCATTATCGAGGAATTTATGATAGATATTATGTATGAAATTCCAAAAGATGAAATGATTGGCAAAGTTATCATTACTAAAGATTATATTGAAGGAAAAGGTTCTCCTACGATTTTGATGCGAAGTAATGGCTGATGGATAAAAGTAAGACCTCCTGCGTAAGATGAAACAAAGCGCAGGAGGTTTTTTTATGCAGTGCAGGGAAGCGGTTTTTGCAGAGGATGTTCTCATTTATGTTGTGGATAATTACCGTGGCGAGGAATACATAAGGGAAGCATATAACCCAGACTGTTATATTCGACTCGATGACAGACAGGCAATTATTTACCAGCAGGTTCAAAATGTAAATGGTGAGGCAATACAAAAATATGGGTTTTCAGCGATTCCAAACGTCTTTGGTCTGATGAGTGAAGAAGCACTGGAAGCCAGTGGTGTGCTGCGGATTCGCAGGCAGCCGTCTCTTGATTTGTATGGACAGGGCGTGCTGATTGGGATTGTGGACACAGGAATTGATTTTACACATGAGGCATTTGTGGCGGCAGATGGGACTTCAAGGATTGTATCAATCTGGGACCAGAGTGTAGAAGAAGGGGTTGGAAATGAAAATTTTCCGTATGGACGGATGTATTCGAGGGAGCAGCTGAATCAGGCACTTTCGTCAGAAAATCCGTTTGAAATTGTACCAAGCCGGGATGAGATTGGACACGGAACATTTATGGCAGGTGTGGCGGCAGGAAATGAGAACCGGGCAGAAGAATTTTCCGGGGTGGCGCCATTGTCTGAATTGGTTGTCGTTAAGTGCCGGCAGGCGAATGAAAGCTATCGGAGTTATTATGGGATCCCGGCAGATGTGCCGGCTTATCTGGAAAGTGATGTGATGACCGGACTTGCCTATCTGCTTTCAGTGGCGGCGCAGAAGAGAAAACCAATTATTCTCTGTCTGGGCATGGGCAGCAGTATGGGAAACCACAACGGGAGTACGGCTCTTGGAGTCTATTTGAACCGGTATTTGTCGGTTGGCGGTGTGGCAATTGTAACATGTGTGGGAAATGAGGGAAATGCAAGGCACCACCATACAATACGCCGCAAGGAGGATACAATTGATATCAGCGTATCTGCAAATATGAATGGATTTATGGGGCAGTTGTGGTGGCAGACGCCGGGAAGTTTATCACTGGATGTCATTTCGCCGAGCGGGGAGACAATTCGTGAAATCCGCGCGGTCTCAGGAATCCGCTATGAGCATCGGTTTGTGCCGGAAAATACGACAGTCGAAATTTATTTTGGTGTAGCGCAGGAACTGACGAGAGAGCAGGTTGTCGTTTTCCGCTTTCAAAATCCGACGACCGGCATTTGGAAAGTGCGGACACGGTTTGATTATGAGGTTCCTAATTTTTCTATGTGGCTTCCGATTCAGCAGTTTTTGGAAAAAGAAGTTGTATTTTTGGATCCGGACCCCGATATGACGGCAACAAATCCATCGACAACGCCATTTGTGACGGGAGTGTCGGCATACGACGTAAGAGATGGTGCCCTGTATCTGCGGGCAGGGCGTGGTTTTACACCGGTTGGCTACATTAAGCCGGAAGTTGTTGCCCCCGGTGTGGAACTTACGGGGCCGTATCCGAGAAACCGATACGGCACAATGACGGGAACAAGTGTGGCAGCGGCTTTTGTGGCAGGAATCAGCGCACTTTTTATGCAGGAGTATGCAGATAATGGCGCAAACAGTAATACAGTGCGTGAAGCGCTCATCCGGGGGGCTGTGCCAAGGGGAGAACCCTATCCGAATACCGAGTGGGGTTATGGCATTGTTGATGCATACCGCAGTATAACAGACTATTGACGGCAGAGGGCGAAAGGAGTATATTTAGGGAGACAAAACGAGGAGGGTACCAATGAAAGCTTGGGAAGAAAATATCCGAAAGGTTGTTCCTTATGTTCCGGGTGAACAGCCTCAGGTAAAAGATATTATAAAGTTAAATACAAACGAAAATCCATATCCGCCGTCACCGGGGGTAAAAAAGGCACACGAAGAAATGGAAGTTTCACAGTTTGCCCTATATCCGGATCCGGCAGCAAAAGAATTGGTGACAGCGCTTGAATCGTATCATGGACTGGATGCCGGACAGGTATTTGTCGGTGTTGGCTCAGATGATGTTCTTGCACTTGCATTTCTTACGTTTTTTAATTCCGATAAGCCGATTCTGTTTCCGGATGTTACATATTCGTTTTATCCGGTCTGGGCTAATGTTTACCGGATTCCGTACGAGTGTCCAAAGTTGACAGATGATTTCCGAATTTGCCCGGATGATTATAAAAAGGAAAATGGCGGTGTTGTCATTGCAAATCCGAATGCCCCGACCTCTCTTGCGTTAAGCAGGGATGAAATCGAGGAAATCATTGCGGCAAATCAGGATGTCATTGTGATTGTGGATGAAGCATATATTGACTTTGGAGGAGAGAGCGCACTTTCGCTTCTGCCAAAATATGAAAATCTGCTTGTTGTGCGTACATATTCGAAATCACGTTCCATGGCAGGTATGCGTATCGGTTATGCGATGGGAAATAAACGTCTGATTCAGGCGATGACTGATGTAAAAGAGTCAATTAACTCGTATACGATGACGAGAGAATCCATTGCGTTAGGAGCGGCTTCTCTTGCCGATGAGGAGTATTTTCAGGAAAAGAAACAAATGGTGATTGCAACGCGTGAGCGTGCAAAAGAAGAATTGAGACGCCGTGGCTTCAAGGTGCTTGATTCCAGCACAAATTTCTTGTTTGCAAAACCGAATTCAGTGGATGCCGGCTGGCTGTTTGAAGAATTGAAAAAAGAAAAAATCTTCGTTCGTCATTTTAATGGAGAGCGGATTAAAGATTATCTTAGAATCTCGATTGGCACAGATGAACAGATGGAATGTCTGCTTCAGGCAATCGATCGTATTATGGCATAAAAAGAAGGAAAGATTGGCACGACAGAGCGACCAGGGAAAAAAGTCTTAAATTTTTTGAGAAATTAGTTGACAAGCAGGTGGTTCTATAATATAATAGGTCTTGCGTCACGGCTCAGAGACGCTGGAAAGACACAAAAATATGTGTTCAATCCGGGGTGTGGCTCAGCTTGGCTAGAGCGCTTGATTTT
>ERZ808240.4814-NODE-4814-length-11519-cov-58.111654_pt1 | contig 11519 bp, 19 predicted proteins | sample MGYA00521084_ERZ808240 | MGnify/ENA primary metagenome ERZ808240 (study PRJEB31516, sample SAMN03275571) | gut metagenome | biome: mammalia-associated habitat; material: feces | host: Papio cynocephalus | place: Kenya | collected 2012-08-06 ... | reverse complement strand
TGCCGATGAGATTCCTATAAAGGAAATGGTTCAGAAGAATACTGAGAATATAGAGAAAGTAAAAGAGGATATTCAGAAGGTCACTATTGGTTGGCAAGCAGAAAATATACCTAGTTTGCCTGAAACGCCATTTGAGCATAACTTCAGAGTGCCTGGATATACTGCGGTAATAAGAAGTTGGGGATTTATAGGAGATAGCCTATGCTCTGGAGAAATGGAATGTTATGAAGGTTCAAGCAAGAAATATGTTGACATGTATGAATATTCTTGGGGGCAGCAGATATGCAGACTATGTGGTTCAGAAGGATATAATTATTCTCAGGGTGGACAGACTGCAAAAGGTTGGATAAATTCATCCGGAGAAAGAGGATGGGCAAAAGCCAAAAATACTCCACATCAAGCCTATATAATAGCACTTGGTGTAAATGATTCAACTCAAACAACAGTAGGCAACATAGAAACTGATGTGGATTTTAGCAATTATGAAAATAATGCGGACACATTTGCAGGAAATTATTGTGGTATAATACAGAGAATAAGGAGTATTTCTAGACGCAGTATTATTTTTGTGGTATCAGACCCAAAAGATAACAATCTCAATGAAATAATAAAGACTGTACCAAGCAAATTTGATAATGTTTTTCTTATTGATATGACGAGTTTGATTCCGTTATATAGTAATGCAGAATTTAACAAAAAGTACAGAATGGGATTTCATCTGAATGCAACTGGATATTTGTTTACGGCATATCTGTTTATGCATTACATTGACTATATAATTCAAAAGAACCCTGCCATATTTAAGGACATTGCTCTTTGGAATACAAATTATACTGCATCTGCCACTTAGTCCGCTAAGTAGCTGACTTTATACAAAGAATGGGGAGCTAAAACAGCTCCCCATCTTTTTCTTTGAATCTTTCGCATCCATATTTCAAAAGAAACTCTTTAATTAATCCTTGTTGAGCAAGTGTATTGAAATTTCTGCGATGATTATCATCAACATCTGAATGACATTTAATGCAGAGACATTCTAGATTGCTCTCACGATTGTCAGTTTTATCACCGTTACGATGATGCGTTTGCATAAATTCAGTCTCAAACGGATTTTCAACTTTTACGCCACATCTTTCGCAAGTATAATTCTTTTTCTCACGATATTGCTGACTGATATTTCTCCAGTCTCTGGTGTAACCATTCACGTCAATTTCAACTTTTTCTTTTGGGTGTTTAGGTGCAGGACGAGCTTTCTTAAGAATTTCAACAAAATCATTGGAAGTTGTATTTTTATCTATATCTCCTAGCAATGCCGAGCAATTCTTACATAAAGGAAGCTTATCAATGGGTTTGTCTGTTCCGTTATCACTTGTGTCAATAACTTGAACAGGCATATCACTAGCCTGCCTATATTCTGGAATTTGACCAGCTTCATTCATGAAATCTATAATTGTTTTGCACTTACATATATGATACCTAGGCTTGCCAAATCTTTCTAAGTTGTACTTCCTCTTATATAAGAAAACCCTTTGCTCTTCACCTGTTTCTGGGTCGATATTAAAGATTCCCTTCTCGTTAATCCTTAATGTTCCATTCTGTAAATCTCTAAGTGTTACATCTTTTGATATTTGTTCCTTGTTCTGTCATATTGTTAAAGCGTTATTTTGCTACAAAAGTACGAAAAATGTAGCAAAGTTGTGTCGTTAATATCAAACTTTCTTGATAGTTTAGAATATTTCTACATAAAATACTAAAAGGTTTCCCCACCCTGCTATCACAGCTGAGTGGAGATTTTTTGTTATCACATAAGTTCAATTAATAATCAACAACTAACAATCTAAAAACCTATAACAACTTATCAATGTATTTATCCAAATCTTTGGCGTACCAAGCTAACTCTGTCCATCCAGTTCGTTTCTTTCCGCTTGGTAATTTCCCTGCCGCAACGAGCCTATCAAAAGTGGCTCTTGAAACACCTACATATCGGCAAGCCTCGTATTTGCTTATAGCCTCGTCCTTATTGCAAATTAAGTGAAGGAAGTCGATTGCCCTCAAGTTTTGCATCTTATTAGTCAAGCATCTCCCAGACTTGATACGCTCATGAATCTCCATGATCATATCGTCTATCACTTGTAGTTCTTTTGAAATCTCTACCATAAGCTAGCACTTTTTGTTGTGATACCACCAAATAACAGCTATCGTGATTACTATAGAAAATAGGAATCCGATGAATAATTTCCCAAGAGATATTAATCGTTGCTCGTTCTTGGTTAGTTGTCGCTCAATCGGATATGGTATCGAAACACTGTCTCGCTTGATGATAGTGTCTAGCTTCACCTTATATATATTATGATAGCGGTCACGGTATGTTACCTTGGTATGATAGACCGTATCGCCTCGCTGATAGACGAAGACGCTATCTTTGAGATAGACGCTATCCACCTTGGCAAAGGTATCGGTCCTGCATACGTATTCCGTATGATACTCTGGCACCGCAATATACTCCTTACTCTTACATCCACCCAAGAGCAACACAATAAGAAACCCCACGATGATAGTGATGATACAACTAATCAATCCTTCGTTATTATACCATTTCATACACACAAAACCTTTTTACAGATTGACAACCATGATTTTCTACTATCCCAGCCATTGATGCCACCATTGACTTTCTTTGTGACTTTCAGAAGGTCATCCTCATCGGCGAGGGTATTCAGCCCTTTCTTCCACCAATACCACATGCCGCTTTTAACGGAACCGTTTGGAGACTCCAACAGCTCGGGGCTATTCATAATGTCGCCCCTGCAATAACCTGAGTTCTGATAGGCTTGGTAGTTGGCACGACCTGTAAGCATAAGGAAGCCTCTTCCTTTGTATTTGAAACCATCACCTTTTTGAATGTTACCTAGATTCTTGGCAAGGTTACCTTTATCATACTTAGAGAAATAGCTAGGTTTCCCTACCTCTCGAAGCTGCTTCAATCCATTCGTCTCATGCAGAACCTGAGCCAAGAAATGAGCCATGCGAAGAGGCGTGTCTATATGGAAGGTATCTGCCCACTGATTGATGTAATGCAAGAATCGGTCTACACGGCTTCCATCCTTGATAATCTGCACTAATTGTTCTCTAGTTACTTTCATTCCTTTTCCTCCTTTCCTGTCTGTTTCATTATCTCGATCATCGCCTTGGCTATATCGTCTTTGTTCTCCAAGAGTATGCTAACGGTGCGCTCTTGCTTACGAATCTCAGCCTTCTGCCAGCTCTTCTCTCGGACGCTGACAAACTCGCAGAAGACGCAATATCCTGCCCAAATCATGGAGAACACTGGGAACGGAAGCACAATGCACGCTATGAGGTCGATGCAGACGGCAACCATGAAGGGCGAGAAATACTTGCGTGCCTTGTCGCACGTTTTCTTGAAGCCTCTGCTGGTGGTAGCCTCACCGTTCTCCTTGGCTTTCTTGATGCCGAAGAAGAGGTCAACCCCCATAGATACAACAAGAGCACCCATGCAGATGGCGATAATCAACGCCGACCTGTAAAGGTGCTCCTGTAGGAATGTATGAATAATCTCTGTCATATACCATTAAAAGTTTGATTAATGGTGACAAAGGTATATGATACGGAAATAGATTTTTCCCATAACACGACTACCCGCCGAACATATACCAAAATATCTTGTCGGTAGGATGGTTCGTGTCCTCATCATTGAGGAAACTCACCGACAAATCGGATATTTTCTTGGTAATGGACTCTTGGGTCTTAGACCACTTCTTAACCAAGTCGTAGTGGTTGGAATAGATGAGATTCATGGTTACCGCAAAATCCCACACATTGTAGTCGGGTATCTGGTCGGCAACCTTCTCGTACTCGGTCTTTACCTCCTCGTAGTCGATGAAGGGCGCATAGACTCGGTGGGTATCATCCACATAGTAATACATCTGGGCGATGCAGCCCCTCGCCGTACACTCATCGAAGTGGCTCACTCCGTTCTTGCAGTACTGTATGTATCGGAAAGCGTTCTCCGTCTGGATGGCATCCAGTCCGCACTCTCCATTCTGTAACATTCTAAGAGCGTTTGAAACCTCGCTCACAAGCAATCTTGGCGAAACCATAAATGTAAAGTATTATTGTTAATATGATGATGATATGATGTCCTTCTAGCTGCTCTGGAGTGATGAGCCAATGCTGATAATAGAGTCGCACAGCGTTGATACCGAAGAAATAAATGAACGGTATGCGGAACATCCAGCAATACTTGTAGAAGTAGGTGGCTGGCAGCATGGCTAGAGGCATATATATGTATGCCAAGGAATAGAGCCAAATGACACAGTTGCCGTTCTGCTCGGTGTCTAACACTATAGGGCGTGGCTGATTGCCATAGTCCCAAACTCCATACCAATGGGTGAGCATCAGTATGATAGGCATCCACTGGATGCCGAACTGGTAGAGGGCAAAAATGCGGCGGTCTAACCAATTGTTCTTCACTAGCAACCGAAAGTCTTCACTGGGTTGCTCATCTTTTACTTTCTTTTTCTTAAATGATAACTTCATAATCCAATTAATTTTAAAAGATTAAATTTTGAGCAAAAATAGCATCGAATTATAAGGGAAATGCGTTCCTAGAAAATGTTTCCGAATGCAAATATAAGAAAAATGTTACAAACCATAACCGATAAAGGAATATTTTTTAACTACTTTAACTGTAACAATTTGAAACTTTTCACTCTAATAATTTGGATAAGTTAAAAATAAAGCGTATCTTTGCAACATCTTAATAGCCAAAGGAGTATGGTAAAAAGAAATTTTGAACTGACTTGCAAGATGCGAGAAGACTTGATGGATGCCTACCGTGAGGTATATACCAAGTGCCACTCTCAGCGAGAGGCATACATCAAGACCGTGACTCATGCCGCCCCCCGATTCTACATCACCCCCAAGAGAGCATACAATGCTCTGACACTGATGGTAAAAGGCGATTCCTCTGAAATAGAGAAGCTGGAGGAATCGAAACAAAGAATGTACTTGGAACTGTTTGAGAAAATGCAGCAAATGTCTCAGAGACAAGAATTTATAGGTAAATCACTTCGCTTTATCTGCCAATTCTTGGTAGCGCAACCAGCCTCTGAGTTTTTTATCAGCGCAGATACTTTCAAGGATATATTCACCTCAATGAAGAAGCATGGAAAAGAATATCGTTTCAAAGATACTAGGGCGAGCAGGAAGGCAAAGGAACTTGCTTGCTAAGGTGATTCTGAGCGTGGTATGCTTGGCGTGCATCCCTTGGCACTTCGGTTTCTATGAGGGTTGCCCATGGTGGAATCATCTGGCATATAGCTTCTTTCATGCCAACATCTTTCATCTTGCTATCAATCTGATAGTATTGTGGAGCATAAGAAACAGGATGAGACCGCTGAGGGCGTTGGGTGTTGGCATTTTAGCCAGCTATCTGCCGATGTGGGTAACGGAGCCAACGATGGGGCTTTCGGGATTCCTCTTTGCAAGTTTCGGGCTGATGTGGGGCGAGACTGGCAGATGGAAGGATGCCTGTAAGAAGGCGATGCCATTTATCACTTGCACGATGATCGTGCCGAATGTGAATGGATGCTTGCATCTTTATGCTTTTTGGTTGGGATATTTTGTCGCCTTTGTCGGGCGTGGATTGAAATGTAATGTGCTTCATAAGGTTTAGAGTTTTTAAGTTGAAGGCGGCTACTCATTGCGAGCAGTCGCCTTCTTTTATTTGGAAAACACAGAAACGCCTAGTTTTGTCCTCTCAACAGGGAGCGTCTGTTCTGAACGACAACAACCGAGCCTTGGAAGGAATCGCTAGCCTTGAAGTCGGTCAGGGTATATTCGAAGGTAAAGAATGCCCACGGCTTGCCAAGGAGACTAGTTAGCTGGCACCAGTTCTGACCTGCATTGTTGTTGGCTAAAACCTTCAAGGTAAGTTTTCCTTGTGTTGTCTTACGAATGTTCCGAATCTCTCGAAGACTCTTCAAAATCATCGAACTGCCAAGCTTCATCGGTCGGGTAATGATGATGCCGCTATATAGGTTCTCGTCTTCATTGATGTCTGGCTTGTCGGTAAGTGAATATACATTTCCGGCTGTGTCCTGTATCAAGTTGTCTGGGTAATCATTAACTACTGACTGAGCCATGATGCCGCTGTTATCTACTGCAAACGTATGGTCAACCATATTGTAGATGTACTGGTACGACTTATCCTTGGCGAAGATGCGCAGGAGAGAGTCACGATAATCGTAAGCGACAAAGCTATCTACCAAAAACTTTGCTATGCTTAGGTCGGCTACTCGGTTCAACGAGATAGGACCTTCTTCCAGACGGTAGTATTGCATTGGGTCTGCTTGGCGACCTCGCAACTGTTCGCTAACACATGCAACGCTTCCGCCGATCGCTGCCATCAAGCCTTTCTTGGAAGCAAAGAATATCAGTCGGTCGGTAGGCACCAAAGGAGAGTTCTCCAAGCATACCTCTCTGGAGATAGGATAGGTTGCACTATACAGTCCCTCGCTGTTGACCGACATTCCGTAAATACCTTCACTAGTGAACACCAACAGTGGGTACTGTCCAAACTGCCCTTGGCTCACAGCCTCAGTGTTGGCTACGATGCCAAGTATCTTGCCTGTACCAACGGTGTTGTCGCCCGACGCTTCAAAGACGAAAGGATTGTTGACAACAGAGGTAAAGATTTGAGAGTTTAAATCCTCAAAATCACCACTAACCGTAGGTATATCCATATCAGATATTTTTATACCGTTGCCAGGGACAGGGAGATTTGCGAAACTATATGCTCCATTTAGCATTTTATGAGTATGCAGATTCACATGCCACCCTTTTTTCTCTCCCTTTACCATGATAATCATTTCCTTTGCGTATGGGTCTGGATAGAAAAGCCACCCTGTAAATATCATCGGGTCAACGTTGTCGCTTGTGTCCGACTTTACCCAAGTGTCAATTTGCTGATTAACGATATGCGTATAATATTCGTATTCGATTTTAACACCCTCCTTGCAGTCCGCAAAGAAGTTGAAGCCCTCAAATGGATAGCGTGCAGTTCCTACCGTGTTAAGTCTATTGTTATAGGTAAACAACTTGCTAGGAACGAGCTTTGTCCATCCGTAATAATCATCGACCTTTAGCTGTTCCTGTTCTGTCAATGTGCTTACCACACCATTGTCCATGATGTTTATATCAGAAACGCCTTCACTTCTTTCGGAAGAATCATGCCATTCGCCATCAATATACTTGGAGTCTAAATCTAGCGAAAACAACTTATAGAACTGAGTCTTTTCCAACAGCTCTTTAATAATCTTTTCATTCGTCTTGTAAACAGGCATCAGCCATTCGGATGCAAGCGGATAATCATGCTGGTCTTTGTGTGAAATATAATGTCTAAAATCCACGATATTTTCATGATAGCTACCACCTCCGTTGAAATATATTGTGTTATCAATATCCATTGGGTCCTTGAACTTCCAATCTTCGTTTAATTCGAAAGGCATAACGTCATCGGTTGCAAAAACAACTAACTCCTTTATAATGTCAGACCAATTATCTTTATTATCAATAGTAGCCTTAAAAAATAGTCCACTATATCCTATAAGATACATGTACATACCAGAACCTCCTCTTTCTGAGTCAACTTCAGTATAATATCCTTTGTCTTTTTTGCCCATTTGAACAAACTTCACGTTCTTATTTATAGAAGGATAGCATATAATAGGATTCGAAATGCGTGCATAGCTACCATCAAACATTTTGAGAGCAAATCTTACAAAGAAAGGGAACGCAAACTTATTCTTGTCTTTTACCCAGTTAATCATTTGGGAAACATGACCAATAACAGCATTTTTGAAATCCGTTTCTTTATCTTGATTAATCTTATGAACATTATAGTTTTCTGTAATCAAATGTTCAGCATCACCTTCTAGATAACCTGTGCTACAGAGACTATATGATTTATCTACATCGTCTGTATCTAAAGGATAATAATGAGCATAACCTTTTTCTGTGCTCACAAAGCTGCTAAGATTACACATAAATGAATCTTTTTTTAGTTCATCTTGCTCATTCTGCCAGTTTTTTGTAGTTCCATCTGTGTAGAACTCCACCTTTGGCTTAGGAAGTTCTGTCCCGAGGTCGCTATACGAATGTCCCTTGCATAGTATATAATGCAAGCCTTTGTCCGTTGCGCATACTAGCGTATTACCCACACTCTTTACGTCAAGCAGTTTTGCATCGAGGTCAATAGTCTGCTTGTTTTCCTCTCGCTTCTCAGTCTCTCCATTTTTGAAGTTAACATAGCAAACGAGTCGCTCCTTATCCTCAATGTAAGTGATTAGGTTGCGATAATCTGCCAGCTTATGCACATAAACTAGCTTACCTTCAAGTGGAACACCACCTGTGATGTCCACTGGCTTCTGTATAGGCACCATGCTTCCGTCCTTGTAGATGAAGCCATCGCTCTCCAACAGCTCGCCATCCTCGCAGATTGCGTCACTCGGAATGTTGGTCATTCCCTTGCTAAAACTCAATGTCTTTGTCTCTGTGTTACGTTCCATTTTTTACTTTTTTATTAGTTACTCCCCCACTCAACTGTGATAGCTGAGTGGGGATTGTGGGTTACAATTTACCTGTCATTCTCATCGCCTTTATCAGTCGATGGTCTCCTGCTAGCTTGCCAGAATCTCTTTTACCATGGAAATAACCAAATCGCCATGCCCAATAGCGAGTTCTGTAAACTTGCTTCATAATTTTCTTTGCTAATCTAATCTTCATGCTACTAAGTCTTTATTATTTTTCAAACCTTTAGTTCTCAATGTAAAGTAGAAAGGATAGCAGCATTTCTTAGTCTTATCCAATATTCTTACTTCATAAGTAACAAAAGTACCACATTCTTTGCGATACCCATGAAATTGACCAAAAGAAATGCTTTTTACCTTTCTTAATCTTTTGTAAGAGAAATACCCCATCTTTCTTGATTGAGGTATTATCTTCTTATATTGTTTCTTTACTTTTCTAATGCTCATAACCTAACAAACATGATAAAATGTATTCGGCATCTTGTCTGTTCCAAGCAAAAACAAGATGCTCTTTTCCTTTTTTGTCTTTTATAAGATATACTCCTTGCCGTTTCATACCCAAATCTCCAAACCTTTAAAATTCTTTTCAACAGGCTCATCCTTCCATGTTAAGGAATGACCTATTAATTGCTTGATTCGTCCTTTGGGTAGTTCACACCAATAGTCAACGGCATCCATTTCCCAATAAGGTTTACCATCGCCTAAATCTTCACGGTAAGGCTTTTGTGCAAAGACAAACTCCTTACCATCTGGGTTACAACATAACCATGCCATATTTAATCCTCCTTTTCCTTTAGTATCATTTTCACTTGCTCATACATTGAGCTATCCCATCCTTCATCAAGAGTATCATCGTCATGCTGGTGGTGATTCCAAACGTAATCACTTACACAGTCTCTAAAATAATCGCTACTCGTTCCCTCGCAACTATTATCATCATAGAAACCCTCATACCCAAGGAGTTCTTGACATTCCTTGTGCATTAACAAGACACTTCTGTATTGAGGTACAAACTGACGAATATAATTTGTACCGACCTCTATCTTGCATCCACACATACAGCAAGTGTGAGGTGTATGAGCCTTTAGTTCTTTATCAATCCAGTCCATACTTAACCCTCGCTTTCTGCTTTTATGCCTACAGCACTACCATCGTCAAAAAAGGTAAACTTCTCTAAAAGAAAATCAAACCCACAATTACCTCCATTAACAATACAAAATCTATTGGAAACTGCCATTATCAGCATATTCTCCTTGGTGGCTTTTGACTTCAACCACCCAAACGGTTGATGCTTCAACATTTCCTGCCAACACTCCTCTGCGTTGGCAAAGGGTCTGTAGGTAGGCTCTGGCTTGATGCGGTAGTCATTGACATTAACAAAGGCATTCTCAGCAAAAAAGCCATCCTCTGTTGTAAAAACACATCAAACACTTGCTTAGGGTCACTCTTATCCAAGTGCTCCTCAGCATACTTTCTTACAAATTCAATTACTTTTTTATTCATAATATTACTTATTTATACCTCAAAGAGGTGGTTAGTTACTAAAGCTCATCAAACTCTTTCTGAAATCTCTGTTTTGTTTCATTCAGAAGCTGCTTAAATTTAGTTTCAAATTCCGTGTCAAGCTGAAATAGTCCCCAAATGGCATCAGCAAGTTTACCATTGTATGAATTTGAAGACATATTTAAGAGTTCATCTACTTTAGGAATCAAACTCTTTGCTAAGATATTTGCTCTTTCTAATTTATCTATATCCATATTACTCTATTTATATCCTTTGCAGGATGGTTAGTTAATCTATTAATTCTGCACCTAAATAAGTTTCTACGTCCATACCAGCTGCTCTAAATTCGTTATACCATAGCTGATATGGGTCTGTCACACACCCCATATCATCAAGGTAAGGATAGTAGATTAAACATTCTTTATCTAAAATATTTGAATACTTAACTTTCCAAAGCATTTTATTACTATTTAAGCCCGAAGGCTGTTAAACATTTAATCATTAATAAACCAATATACTTTCCATAGAAAGGCTATACCCCATTCAGGATTTGGATTCCTTACCAATGTTGGTAGTGGATAAAACCAACCTATTTTTCTTGATGATATATACATATTTACACCTCCATTTCTGATTTTAAGCCCAATCCGAAGAGAAGATGCTGCAAGGTATGCACGTAGAAACAAGTACATAAGTAGCCATTATGAATCATTTCTAATTCACTCCACCCATCATGGTCTTCAAGATACCTGTTGGCATATACTGTTACTCTATCAAATGTCTTATTTTTCTTTCCAACAAAAGTCGGATATAAATATAAGGCATCTTCTTCTGCATTACCTTTTACTACGTAGTCTTCACGATATAAACCATCTTCCCAATAGCCATTTTCTTCATCAATAGTAATTCCATTCTTTTCAAGAATCAGTGCTGAGACAGGAATTGGCTCTATATCTCTTTCATGGGCAAATGTGAAACTTTCAATTCCCTTGCCAACTTGAATAATACTATATTGCGAGTATCGTTTGTCCCCATTATCAGCAGACATTATTTCGCAAACATTGCCCTTGTATATTACTAAATCCCCTGGTATGTATTTGACTTTATTCATACTTACTTTCCTTTCTCAACGAATATTACATTCTTACCATCTGAACGCTCATATCTAGCACAGCGACCATAGACATGATTAACATTCTGGCAGTATATAGTTCCATAAAAGATACAGCCAGTACAGCGATTGTGCATAGTGTTATATTCGGTTACTTCTTGAACCTCTATCAAATAGTAGTCCCCATCTTCACCCTTTGGAATGGTGAATCTCTCTCCTATTTTATGTTCGTTCACTCTCATCCCTCACCTCCTTTCTGCTTTGGAAGAATATCTGACAGATAAGCCCACTGATTGATT
>ERZ808240.4813-NODE-4813-length-11523-cov-6.198814_pt1 | contig 11523 bp, 10 predicted proteins | sample MGYA00521084_ERZ808240 | MGnify/ENA primary metagenome ERZ808240 (study PRJEB31516, sample SAMN03275571) | gut metagenome | biome: mammalia-associated habitat; material: feces | host: Papio cynocephalus | place: Kenya | collected 2012-08-06 ... | reverse complement strand
CGAGAAGTTATCGTAAAAGAGATCCGTCAGGATCTGACTTATTGTAAGGTTATGATTGGCGATGCGTCATAATTCTTAAGAAGTTCTTAAATATTACAAGAAAGTTACAAAAAAATAAAAAAAGTACTTGAAGGTGACCTAAGGTCACCTTTTATAATGCAATTAACGCGGAACATAGAGACTAGAATAGAAAACGAAGAACTTGATAACCTATTTATACAAAACGAGGAGGTTCCTGAAATGAAAGGAATTATTTTAGCAGGTGGTTCAGGCACACGTCTGTATCCATTAACAATGGTAACTTCAAAGCAGTTACTGCCAATCTATGACAAACCGATGATCTACTATCCAATGTCAGTTCTGATGAATGCAGGTATCCGTGATATCCTGATCATCTCAACACCACAGGATACACCGAGATTCAAAGAACTGTTAGGAGACGGACATCAGTTTGGTGTGCATCTGTCTTATGCAGTACAGCCAAGTCCGGACGGACTTGCCCAGGCATTCATTATCGGAGAAGACTTCATCGGTGATGATACAGTAGCAATGGTTCTTGGAGATAACATTTTTGCAGGACACGGACTGAAGAAACGTCTGAAAGCTGCAGTTGAGAATGCCGAGTCCGGTAAAGGAGCAACGGTATTTGGATACTATGTAGATGATCCGGAACGCTTTGGTATCGTAGAATTCGACCACGATGGAAAAGCTGTTTCTATTGAAGAAAAACCGGCACAGCCAAAGAGTAACTACTGCGTAACAGGACTTTATTTCTACGACAACAATGTTGTAAAATATGCAAAAGAATTAAAACCAAGTGCACGTGGAGAGCTGGAGATCACAGATCTGAACCGTGTATATCTTGAAAAAGGCAATCTGAACGTAGAACTTCTCGGCCAGGGATTCACATGGCTTGATACAGGTACACACGAAAGTCTTGTTGACGCAACGAACTTTGTTAAGACTGTTGAGACACATCAGCACCGTAAGATCGCATGCCTGGAAGAAATCGCATACCTGAACGGCTGGATCAGCAAGGACGAGATCATGGAAGTATATGAAGTACTGAAGAAGAATCAGTACGGACAGTACTTAAAAGATGTCCTGGATGGAAAATATAGAGAAAACTTGTACTAAGAAAAGGAGAAATTAGAAAATGACAATTATCGTAACCGGAGGAGCCGGATTTATCGGAAGTAACTTTATATTTCATATGTTAAATAAATACCCAGACTATCGTATCGTTTGTCTGGACTGCCTGACATATGCAGGTAACTTATCTACACTTGCACCTGTAATGGACAATCCGAATTTCCGTTTCGTAAAAGAAAGCATTACAGACCGTGAAGCAGTTTATAAATTATTCGAAGAAGAGAAACCGGACATGGTTGTGAACTTCGCTGCAGAAAGCCACGTAGACCGTTCAATCGAGAACCCTGAAGTATTCCTGGATACAAATATCAAAGGTACAGCCGTTCTGATGGATGCCTGCAGAAAATATGGTATCAAACGTTATCATCAGGTATCTACAGATGAAGTATACGGAGATCTGCCACTTGACAGACCGGACCTGTTCTTCACAGAAGAGACACCAATCCATACAAGCAGCCCATACAGCTCATCAAAGGCAGCAGCAGACCTGTTAGTTCTTGCTTATCACAGAACATACGGACTGCCTGTAACAATCAGCAGATGTTCTAACAACTATGGACCATACCACTTCCCAGAGAAGCTGATCCCGCTGATGATCGCAAATGCATTAAATGACAAACCGCTTCCGGTATACGGAGAAGGATTAAATGTACGTGACTGGTTATATGTAGAAGATCACTGTAAAGCCATCGACCTGATTATTCACAACGGAAGAGTCGGAGAAGTATACAACGTAGGTGGACACAACGAGAAGACAAATATTGAGATCGTTAAGATCATCTGCAAAGAACTCGGAAAACCGGAAAGCCTGATCACACATGTTGCAGATCGTAAGGGACATGATATGCGTTATGCAATTGATCCTACAAAGATCCACAACGAACTCGGATGGCTTCCAGAGACAAAATTTGAAGATGGTATTAAGAAGACGATTAAATGGTATCTTGACAATAAGGAATGGTGGGAGACAATCATTTCCGGAGAATACCAGAATTATTATGAGAAAATGTATGCTCACCGGGAGGAGATTTAAGAATGAAGGTATTAGTGACAGGTGTTGGCGGACAGCTTGGTCATGATGTGATGAATGAACTTGCATCCCGTGGATATGAGGGGATTGGTTCTGATATCAAAGAGACATATAGCGGAATCCAGGATGGTACAGCAGTAACAACAATGCCATATGTACCGATGGATATCACAGATGCAGCTTCTGTAGAGAAAGTTTTAACAGAGGCTAAGCCAGATGTAGTGATACATTGTGCAGCATGGACAGCGGTAGATCTTGCAGAAGATGAAGATAAGAAGGATATCGTAAAAGCTGTGAACGCAACAGGTACAAAGAACATCGCAGAAGTATGTAAGAAGCTGGATTGCAAGATGGTATACATCAGTACGGATTATGTATTCGACGGACAGGGAACAAAAGCCTGGGAGCCGGACTGCAAAGATTACAAACCTCTGAATGTATATGGAGAAACTAAACTTGCCGGAGAACTTGCTGTATCTGAGACTCTGGATAAGTATTTTATCGTACGTATCGCATGGGTATTTGGAAAGAATGGCAAGAACTTTATCAAGACAATGTTAAATGTGGCAAAGACACATGATACACTGAAAGTTGTAAATGACCAGATCGGAACACCGACCTATACATTCGACCTTGCAAGACTTCTTGTTGATATGATTGAAACAGATAAATACGGTTATTATCATGCAACGAATGAAGGCGGCTACATCAGCTGGTATGATTTCACTAAGGAAATCTTCCGTCAGGCAACAGAGCTTGGACATGAAGAATACAGTGAAGAAAAAGTAACCGTTCTTCCTGTAACGACAGAAGAATATGGTGTATCCAAGGCTGCAAGACCTTTTAACAGCAGACTGGATAAGAGCAAACTTGTAGAGAATGGATTTACACCACTTCCGACATGGCAGGATGCACTTGGAAGATATCTGAAAGAAATTGAATTCTAAGGAGACATAAAAATGGGACAGATTAAAGTTGAAAAAAATGCAGGTGGTATTCAGGGACTTTGCGTAATCGAGCCTACTGTACATGGCGACGCAAGAGGATACTTCATGGAGACATACAATCAGAAAGATATGGAAGAAGCAGGACTTACAATGCAGTTCGTTCAGGACAACCAGTCAAGTTCTACAAAGGGTGTCTTAAGAGGATTGCACTTCCAGAAAGAATTCCCACAGGGGAAACTGGTACGTGTCGTAAAAGGTTCTGTATTTGATGTTGCGGTTGACTTAAGAAGCGACAGCAAGACATATGGAAAATGGTTCGGCGTAGAACTGACAGAAGAAAATAAAAAGCAGTTCTATATTCCGGAGGGATTCGCACATGGATTCCTGGTATTAAGTGATATTGCTGAGTTCTGTTATAAATGTACAGATTTCTATCATCCTGGAGATGAAGGCGGACTTGCATGGAATGATCCTGAGATTGGTATCGAGTGGCCGACACTGACTGGAGAATACAAAGGAACAGCTTCCGGGGAAGGATATGCACTGGAAGACGGAACACCACTGAACTTAAGTGATAAAGATAAGCTGTGGGTTGGACTGAAAGACACTTTTCATTTTTAGAATATAATACTGAAAACTTCGGACATATATGGTCCGGAGTTTTTTTATACCCAAGTATTCATACAATATTAAGAATATAAATATTGCTCAATTGTTAAGTATATGTTACAATAAATCGGATAAAAAGGAAGAATATGTAATATTATAAGAGGTAAATCTCTATGAGTAATAAATTTGACTATATGAATATGATAAAAAAAGTATCTCCCTATAATATAAAAAAGGGGATACTTTATTTACGTCATTACGGTCCGAAAGGATTTTGGATAAAGTTAACCGAACGTTTTCAGAAGAGTGATATTGATTATAAAGCCTGGTATGAGAATCACAGACCGTCAGAGCAGGAACTAGAAAGACAGAGAGCGAAGGTATTTGCATATGCTCCGAAGATCAGTATACTTGTTCCGGTATATAATACTCCGGAAGTGTTTTTGAAGCAGATGATTCAGTCGGTAAGAAGACAGTCGTATGCGAACTGGGAACTTTGTATTGCCAATGCGAATCCGGATAACAAAGAAGTAAGAGAGATTCTGGAAACCTGTATGAAAAAAGATGACAGGATCAAGGTGGTAAATGTACCGGAAAATGAAGGAATTGCACAGAATACAAACAGGGCACTTGATATAGCAACGGGTGAATTCATAGGACTTCTGGACCATGATGACTTGTTGGAAGAAAGTGCGTTGTATGAGATCATAAGCTGCCTGAATGAAAAGAAAGAGACAGATGTGCTGTATACAGATGAAGATAAAGTGACGACGGATCTGGATGAATATTTTTCACCGAATTTCAAACCGGACTTTAATCTGGACATGTTAAGAGCAAATAATTACATCTGTCATTTTTTTGTTGCAAAAAAAGACTTGATAGAGAAAGCCGGACGGTTCAGGGCAGAATATAATGGTGCACAGGACTATGACCTGATCCTGCGTTGTACGGAACAGGCGCAGAATGTGGCGCATGTCGCGAAGATTTTATATCATTGGCGTGTTCACAAAGAATCAACAGCAGATAATCCATTAAGCAAGATGTATGCTTATGAGGCGGGGAAAAAGGCGATAGAGGCTCATCTGGAAAGATGTGGAACAGAAGGAGAAGTCATACTGACAGAGAATCTCGGCTTCTATAGAGTAAAATATCCTGTAAAAGGAAATCCGTTGGTATCAATACTGATACCGAATAAAGATCAGGCGGATACATTGGATAAATGTCTGAAATCTATTGAAAAATTAACGGATTATGACAATTATGAAATTATCATTATTGAAAATAACAGTGTAGAACAGAAAACTTTTGATTATTATAAGCAGATTTGCAATGACAAGATACATGTCGTATACTGGGAAAAAGAATTTAACTATTCGGCAATTAATAATTTCGGAGCAGAACATGCAAGGGGAGAGTATCTGCTGCTTCTCAATAATGATATGGAAGTGATAAGCCCGGACTGGATAACGGAGTTACTGGGACATTGTCAGAGACCGGAAGTCGGTGCTGTGGGCGCCAGATTATATTATCCGGATGATACGGTGCAGCATGCAGGAATCATTGTCGGAATCGGTGGAGTGGCAGGCAGTGTCTTTGTCGGCATGAAGCGCGGCTATACAGGTTATATGCACAGAGCTGCAATCCAGCAGGATTTAAGTGCGGTTACAGCGGCATGTATGATGGTGAAGCGTTCTGCTTTTGAAGAAGTCGGGGGACTTGAAGAAGAACTGAAAGTGGCATTTAATGACGTAGATCTCTGCCTTAAGATTAGAAAAAAAGGACATCTGATCGTTTATGATCCATATGTAGAATTATATCATTACGAATCTAAGACAAGAGGAGCAGAAGATACGAAAGAAAAGGTCAGGAGATTCCAGAGCGAGATTGAATATATGAGATGTCATTGGATCGATATATTGAAAGAGGGAGATCCGGCATATAATCCTAACCTTACATTGAAGAAATGGGATTATTCTTTGAAGGCAAATTAGTGGAGAAACTATGTGTGAAGTAACAGTTGTAATACCGAATTATAAAGGAAAAGAATATTTATTACCCTGTGTGAGAAGTCTGCATGAGAAGGATCATACAGAAAAAAAGATTCTGATCATAGATAACGCCTCAAATGACGGAAGCATTGATGATGTAAAAGAACAGTATCCGGATGTGAAGTGTGTCATGCTGGATAAAAATTATGGATTTTGCAGGGCGGTCAATATAGGGATTGAAAGAGCAGATACGCCATATGTAATCCTGCTGAACAATGATACGGTTATAAAAGAAAATTATGTGAAATATCTGTTAGAGACGATTAAAAGGAATCCAAATACGTTTTCGGTAGAGCCGAAGATGATCCAGTATCATGATCAGTCTAAGATTGACAGTGCGGGAACTTATTATAATGCTTTCGGCTGGGCATTTGCCTATGGAAAGGATAAAAATATAGAGAACTATAACCATAGCAGGAAGATATTTGCGGCATGTGCCGGAGCTTCGATCTACCGGAGAAAAATATTCGACGAGATTGGATTGTTTGATGAAAAGCATTTTGCCTATCTGGAAGATATAGATGTTGGTTACCGTGCCAGGATTGCCGGATATGACAACCGGTATGAGCCTAAAGCAGAAGTGATTCATGTAGGAAGTGCGGCAAGTGGAGCAAGGTATAATGAATTCAAGATAAGATTATCTTCACGCAATAATATGTATCTGTTGTATAAAAATATGCCGCTCTTTCAGAAAATATTGAATAGTCCATTCTTATTTGCCGGATTTCTGACAAAGTATCTTTTCTTTAGACGGAAGGGACATGGAAAATTATATCTGGAAGGCTTAAAAGAAGGCTGGCATATGGGAGAAAGACCGGACAAGGTAGAATACAGGAATTGTAATATGGGAAATTATATAAAGATCCAACTGGAACTTTGGATCAATATTTTCCGGCGTCTGATGTAATAACAGAGAAAATAATAATAAAGTTGGTGAGAAAAATTGATTAAAGAAAATCAAAGCTTTTTAAATAAGATGCATGTGGTGTTAGATGCGCTGGTTATTGTAATTGCATATGTATTATCGTGGTATCTGAGATTCCGAAGCGGTATCTTTGAGATGGATCCGTGGTATCTGTCATTGCAGGTTTACATGAGTGTGTTGATATTTATTGTACCTGGATATCTGTTATTGTATTATATATTTCACTTATATACGCCAAAAAGGGTAAGGGGAAGAAGACTGGAAGCCTGGAACATACTTCAGGCTAATACGATTGGATTTCTGGTATTTATTTTAGTGCTTTATTTCAAACATCAGAGCGATTTCTCCAGAACGATGATCTTTGTTTTTTACTGTACAAATATATTTCTGGAAGTATTGGAACGTAATCTGATCAGGATGACACTGCGAAAGATACGCAGTCAGGGATTTAACCAGAAGCATATCCTGCTGATCGGTTACAGTCGTGCGGCGGAGCAGTATATTGACCGTATTTTGAACAATCCGGACTGGGGTTATAGTATCAGGGGAATTCTTGCGGATAATGTTCCAAGAGGAACTGAGTATAAGGGAATCAAAGTACTTGGAAGAATTGATAATCTGGAGATTGTACTGCCGGAGAATAAGCTGGATGAGATTGTGATCACACTGGGACTTGCTGAGTACCATAAGCTGGAAAAGATTGTTAAGATGTGTGAGAAATCAGGAGTGCATACAAAGTTTATTCCGGATTATAATAATGTAATACCGACAAAGCCATATACAGAAGACTTGCAGGGATTACCGGTCATTAATATCAGAAGAGTACCGCTTAGTGATCCTCTGAATAAATGGATGAAGCGTGGAGTAGATATCTTCGGAGCAATTGTCGCAATCATCCTGTTTTCACCAGTTATGATTGCAACAGCAATTATGATAAAGAAAACATCACCGGGACCGTTGATCTTTGCACAGGAAAGAGTGGGCCTTCAGAACAAACCATTTAAGATGTACAAATTCAGATCTATGATCGTACAGGATGAAAAGAAAGAAAAAAAAGGATGGACGACCAAGGATGATCCGAGGGTTACGACGGTAGGACGGTTTATAAGAAAGACAAGTATTGATGAACTTCCACAGCTTTTCAATGTATTGCGTGGGGATATGAGCCTTGTTGGACCAAGACCGGAACGTCCGCAATTTGTAGAAAAATTTAAAGAAGAAATACCTAGATATATGATCAAGCATCAGGTAAGACCGGGGCTTACCGGATGGGCACAGGTCAATGGATACAGAGGAGATACTTCTATCAGAAAGAGAATTGAACATGATCTGTATTATATAGAGAACTGGACACTTGGATTCGATTTTAAAATCATATTTCTGACATTTTTTAAAGGATTTATCAACAAAAATGCCTATTAGCTTTAAGGAGAAGTCATGAGTAAACGTAAAAAGAAGAAATTAACCAGAAGACAGCAGGAGATACGAAGAAAAAGACTGAAAAAAAGAAGAAGACGTAGAGCAATAGTGATCATTATAGAATTGATTATTCTATGTATACTTGGAACAACTGCATTTGCATTGTTCAAATTGGGAAAAATGAATCGCACAACACTGACGAATATAAAAAATAATGGCTTGAAACAAACCGGGTATACAAATGTTGCGCTATTTGGTCTGGATTCAAGGGGAAAAAGCCTTGGAAAGGGCAACAGAACAGATACGATCATGATCGCCAGCATCAATAATAAGACAAAAAAAGTAAAATTAGTATCAGTATATCGAGATACATTACTGAAACAGAACGGCGATCATTATGACAAAGCGAATGCGGCATATTCTGCAGGAGGACCGGAAACTGCCGTAAATATGCTGAATGAAAATCTGGATCTTAATATTCAGGATTATGTCAGTGTGAATTTCCTTGCACTCGCAGATGTCATTGATATGGTAGATGGAATTACTGTGAAGATGACAGATGAAGAAGTTGTGCATATGAATAATTATTGTGTGGAGACGTCCAAAGTAACCGGAAAGAAATATCACAAGATCGAACCTGAAGTAGCCGGATCATATCATCTGAATGGTGTACAGGCTGTGTCTTATGCAAGAATCCGTTATACGGCAGGTGGAGATTATAAGAGAACAGAAAGACAACGTCTGGTTCTTGAAAAGACGGTAAACAAACTGAAGAAACAGGATCTGGCGACACTCAATAAGATTATAGACAAGGTAATGCCGGAGGTGTCAACCAGCTTTACAACAAAAGAAATCCTTGCGCTTGCTACAGGTGCATTTGATTACGAACTTGGGGAAACGACAGGATTCCCGTTTGATCTGGAGACACCGGATAGAATTCGTGGATACAGCGGTTCATATGTTGTACCGAAGGGATTAGAGCAAAATGTAATAAAGCTGCATGAGTTCTTATATCCGGATAAGGAGTATACACCGACGGAGACAGTTACAGACATCAGTGACACATTGATCGATATGACGGATGTATATCCAAGTACAACAGAAAGTGAAACATCACAAGATGAATAAGAAAAAAGTAGATGTGATTATCCCGGTCTATCATCCGGGCAAAGAATTTGACAGAGTCATTGAAAAACTGACAGAGCAGACTTATGAAATAAATTGTATTATTCTGCTTCATACGAAAGATGGTCAAAGTCTGGGATATTTAAAAGAAAAGTCTAAAAATATTGTAATAGTTGATATCGAGCCGGAAAAGTTCGATCATGCGGCGACGCGGGATAAAGGAATCCGGATGTCGGAAGCGGATATTGTGATATGCATGACACAGGATGCATGTCCGGATAATGAGAATCTGATAAAGGAACTGGCTGAATCTCTTGAAAAAGAAGATGTAGTGGTAGCATATGCAAGACAACTTCCGAGAAAAGAAAGTACGATATTGGAAAAATATACAAGACAATTCAACTATCCGCCGGAAAGTAAAATAAAGTCGTTTGAAGATTTAGAAAAAATGGGCATAAAGACATATTTCTGTTCGGATGTATGCGCAGCATATAATAAAGATATATATATACGAAATGGCGGCTTTGAAAAGAAAGCTATATTTAATGAAGATATGATATATGCGGCAAAGGCAGTTAGAAATGGACAGAAGATATATTATAATGCCAATGCCAGGGTCGTTCATTCGCATAATTATAGCTTTGCTCAGCAGTTTCACCGGAATTTTGATATGGCAGTTTCACAGGCACAACATCCGGAAGTGTTCGAAGCGGTAAGCTCCGAAAAAGAAGGAATGAAACTGATAAAAAATACGGTGATATATTTATTGAAGAAAAAGCGCCCATTAATGATCTGGAAGTTGTTTACAGACTGTGTGGCGAAATATTCCGGATATTTACTTGGGAAAAAATACCGTAAATTGCCAAAGAAGTTCATATTAAAGTGCACGATGAATCCTAGATATTGGACTGAAAATATTGAAATTTAGAAAAAAATAGGTTAATATGTAAAAAGGTTTGTGTTAAAATAGGATAAATGCGGAAAGGATATGAAATATGGCAGGAAATACAAGAAGAAAAGTCAGACGGAGAGGGCGTCGGAAAAAGAAAGGATTTGCGTCCTGGTCTTTAGGCAAAAAGATAGGGGCTGTTGTAGGTGGGACACTTCTTGCTGTTGCGGCCATTGGCATGGTAATTCTGGCAAGTAAAATGAACAAATTAAGTTCAGTAAAGCTGGACACGGATAAATTAAATATATCAGATGAAGTGCAGCATGAGAAAGGATATACGAATGTTGCATTGTTTGGTTTGGATTCACGTGAAAATGATCTGGGAAAAGGAAATCGTAGTGATACGATAATGATTGCAAGTCTGAATAATGATACAAAGGAAGTTAAGCTTGTATCTATTTACCGTGACACGTTACTGGAACTGGACGATGGAAGCTACAATAAAGCAAATGCAGCGTATTCATTTGGAGGTCCGGAGGGAGCAGTTTCACTTATTAACCGTAACCTGGATATGAATATAGAAAAGTATGTAACGGTTAACTTCAATGCACTGGTAGATGTAATAGATGCGATTGGCGGAATGGATCTGGAACTTACACATGATGAAGTAGTCCATATGAATAACTATTGTGTCGAGACATCAAAAGTTACAGGAAAGAGTTATGAGAAGATTGAGCCGGAAGTTGAAGGTACGTATCATCTGAATGGTGTACAGGCTGTATCCTATTCAAGAATCCGTTATACGGCAGGCGGTGATTTTAAACGTGCGGAACGTCAGCGCCTGGTATTGCAGAAGATAGCAGATAAGGCACAGAATATGAGTGTTGGAACGGTTAATAAGATTATAGACAGTGTATTTCCTCAGATATCAACGAACTTTACGCTGGCAGAGATGATCGGATATGCGAAAAATCTTACCAAATATAAACTGGGTGATTCTATGGGATTCCCGGCTGAAAATACGACAGATATGTTGAACGAAGTCGGAAGTGTGGTTATTCCGAAGACGTTGTCATCTAATGTTGAAGAGGTACATAAGTTCTTGTTTGGAAATGATGGATATTCAGTGTCCAGTACGATTGAAGAAGTGGAGAATGGTATAGCAGAGAAATCTACAGATAAAGCTAAGAGTGGATCATCGATAGAAGATGATGAAACACCTGGAACCAAAGGATATTCGGGAAATTATTCTAACAGTACATCAGGTACAGGTACTTCAGGCAGTACTTATGGAACAACAGGAAATAGTTATGGAACGACATCGGGAAGTACTACCGGAACGGTTTCAAATGGCTATTCATCTGGAACGACATCGGGAA
>ERZ808240.4812-NODE-4812-length-11526-cov-32.774213_pt1 | contig 11526 bp, 9 predicted proteins | sample MGYA00521084_ERZ808240 | MGnify/ENA primary metagenome ERZ808240 (study PRJEB31516, sample SAMN03275571) | gut metagenome | biome: mammalia-associated habitat; material: feces | host: Papio cynocephalus | place: Kenya | collected 2012-08-06 ... | reverse complement strand
AGACCGGTCATCATGATAAATGACCGGTCTGAAAAATTACTGCATTTTATAAGCGTCAATCATTTTCTTGACCATCTGACCGCCGATAGAACCTGCCTGTCTTGCAGTGAGGTCGCCGTTATAGCCCTGCTTGAGGTTTACGCCTACTTCGTTAGCTGATTCGATTTTGAACTGTTCCATTGCTTCTTTTCCCTTTTGAGTAAATTCGCCTTTCATAATAAAATCTCCTTACAACAAATATTTTTGAGAATTAGCTGTGCCGTGATATTAGTATGTCATAAGGAACGGCAAATATTCTTCAAATCAGACAGGAAATTTTTTGATATATTCTTCAAGCGTAAGGGAATTTTCTTTTATGATGCAGGCATGAGGAGTTCCGACATAACGGTAATGCCATGGTTCATACATAATGCCTGTAATATGTTCTTTATTTTTGGGATATCTGAGAATGAAACCATATTTGCAGGCATTTTTGTCAAGCCATTCAAACTGACGTGTTTTATCGAAAGCAGTAGTAGTCTGACCGAAAAGTTCAGGAGATGAAACATCAGCCGCAAGACCCGCATTATGTTCGCTTGTATACGGCAGAGCTACAGCCTGTGAAGCTTTTTCGAGAGCGTCACTGTATGAATATCCCTGTTCAGTATAGATTTTGACTTCATCATCAAAGAGTTTCTGCTGATATGTACTGCTGCGGTAAGCGGAAAATATGCATATTTTCACACCGCATTTTGCAGCAGCTTTAAGAAGGGCATTCATAGCCTTGCAGGCATTCTTTTCAAGGAAATAGTCATCTGATATCTCCATAAGTTCGGGATAATAATCAGGCGGCATAGGATTTTTACGGTTTATAAGCATAGGAATTTTCATAATCTCAGCACTTCCTTTGATGTGAATTAAATGAATATTTCTGTTGTTTTCAATTATAAAATTTTGATATATATTTCTGTAGGGGCGACCATTGGTCGCCCGTTATGGTCTATAAATGATTTTATCTGTTAATTAATGATTTTTCATACCAAAAACAAATATCAAATTTATGGTTTAAACATAATTCGGGCGGGCGACCAATGGTCGCCCCTACAAATAACAACCATTGAATTAATGTTAAATAATTATGCAAATTCGTTTTGTCGGGCGGCAGTTTGCCGCTGGTCGCCCCTGCAAAGACAATCCATTGAATTTGCATTAATTATATCTGTTATAATATATGAACCGCAGTAAAAAAATATGTTTACTTATTCTTATTATTATGTTAAAATTATTATATTGGAAAGGAGTGAAAAATATGGCTGTATTTCTGATTGTTCTATGGCTGCTGCTTCCTGTTATACTGATACCTGCTGTTATAGTTCTTTCAGTAAAATACGGAAATCTTAAAAAACAGCTGTATCCTGAAAACAAAGCTGAAACTGAAAAAAATACGTATACCGAAAATAAACCTGCTATTTCCGAACCTGAAAAGACTGTAAAAAAGCCGCCGTCATTCAGTCCTGTAAATATCATTTTAATTATCGGAGTAATTTTCATAATGCTTTCAGGGATAATATTTTCCACTACAAACTGGGAAAACATGAACAGTTTTATGAAAACAGTCATGGTATTTTCAGCAAGCATTATTTTCTATGCATTATGCATATTCTCAGAAAAAAAGCTTAAACTCAGGAAAACAGGCATAGCATTTTTCACTCTCGGAAGCATATTTCTGCCGTCAGCAGTAATTGCCGCAGGATTTTTCCGTCTTTTCGGAGCATGGCTTTCATTTGAAGGTCATGGCAGAGATGTTATACTTATGATATCATGTATTCTGCTCTGGATTTGTGCAGGCGTTGGAGCTTTGAAATATCAGTCAGCAACATTTGCGGCTGTATCATTTTCTTCAATGAGCGGAAGCGTTATATTCATGACTTACGGAATGTTTTATGATGGCAACAAGGGAATTACATTATGTCCGCTTGTCTTTGCCGCCTATGCACTTCTCATTATAATTTCGGGAAGAAAAATCAGATTTTCAGAAATTTTTTCACCGTTTGAAAAGATAAAGGACGGATTTGTAACAGCAAATACTGCTGCTCTGAGTGTCCTTGCACTTATGTATTCGGGGAATTACAACGGTACAGCAGCTTTTGCACTGATATCCTTTTCACTTATGTTTCTTGATAATATTTTCAGCAAAAAAATAAAAACATTAGGAGTATTTCCATTTGCAGTATATCTGCTTGCAGGTCTTGCAAAGGTTTCAGTTCCTGATTCATATTCTGATTATATAGCATTTTTCTGTGCGGCAACAGCGGTTTCAGTTGTTTTAAGTGAAATGAAACTTATATCTGATATTTTAAGGCGTGCATTAAAGAAATTTTCATATATAATGATGATATGTGCAGGATTTTCAGCCGCAATCAATATTATAAATAATGATTTTAACTCTGATATCATATCAGTTTCAGCACTTTTTATAATATTCTTAAATACATTATGGCTTTCAGTCAAATACAGCAGCCGTCCGGCAATAATTCTCCAGCCTGTCATGGCAGTATTTTTTGTAAATTATTTCTGCCGGTATATGTTTGCTGATTATTATATGTACAGCTTTATAGGAATATTTCTGTTATTTGCACTTTATTATTATTTTCTGCCGTTTATACGCACAATCTTTTCAGATATAGTATTTTCTTCATTCTGTCTTATACAGAGCATGATTATCTGTGACTGTTTTTATTTTTCAAAAATAGTCGGCGGAATGTGTTTTTCAATGATGATAATTCTTACTGCTCTTGACAATTCAAAGAGAATACGTGCAGTTATTGCTTCATATTCAATAATACCATCTGTTTTCATAGCCGGACTCAATTATCTGACATATGGATTTGATACTGAAAATGAACTGACGCTTATATCAGTAAGAATGGTTTTTGTCCTTATGGTATTCATAGTATGGATTTTATCCGCATACAAGGCTGAAAGCATACGGGACAGGAGAATTTCAAAGGGTATTGAACCATGGATATATCTTTTATGCGTTGTAAACATCTATGATATTGATTTTCCGTATATGTTTATAACTGCATTTTTCTGTCTGATACAGGTTTACTGGTCATACAGGCTCGGCTGGGAGCGTCAGACTGCTTTTTACATATATGCAGAGCTTACAGCATTATGTGCAGGATTTATGATACAGTTCGGAAACAGCTATTATGAAAAGGTAATTGTAATGGCATGCTTTGGAATAGTTATAATACTGCTTCAGATTATCTTTTCAAAAAATCGGATTATAAGCAATGCATTATATAATTTTGCTCATATATCGTTATGCACATCACTGACTGTAGGTTCTGTGCTCTGGACAGGAGAAATGCAGGCTTATCCATGGAATATGATTTTCTGGTGCATTGCAAGCATTGTACTTTACATATATTCATATACATCAAAGGGAAGCGATATATCAGGATTCTGTTCAGTAATGGTTTTCTATATGGTTGATTATATTGTATTTGACAAGGTATTTTCATTCAAAAACAATTCAATGATATTAATACTTGTACTTCTTTTTCTGTTTTCGTCTGCGGCAGGGCATTTTATTCACAGGAAACTGTATGTTGAAAAAATAAAAAGACCTCAGTGTCATGAATGGCTTACAATTCTGTCAGCAATCATACCTCTGCTTATAATGTGGTGCTGCATGAACGGCGATACAGAGCTTATGAAATGGCCCTGTGTTGCATGGCTTCTTCTGGCAGACTATGTACTTTTCTATCTCAGATATGTTCAAACTTTAAATTCAAAAAGAATAATAATAACAGTATCAGGACTTATGATGGCAAGTGCATTGTTTTCACAGCAGATTTTCCCCATATATGACGCATTCCAGAAAGAATTTGACGTTCTTATAGTAATTCTTTTAAGCATATTTATAAGCAGACTGTGGAAAGGCTATGAAAAAACAACAAACAAAATAATATTTCCGGGACTTGTAATAAGCTTTATATATCTTGCATATGATGCATTTATGTATAAGGATATTATTGATATTGAACTGCTGATATCGGGCTGTATACTTATGATGATATTTTCATTTATCAGGAAATTCAGAAGCTGGTTTGTATTTTCATCAGCAGCAGTAGTTTTTATTGCAGTCTATATAACAAAGGATTTCTGGCTGTCGATTCAGTGGTGGGTATATCTGCTTGCAACAGGTATAGTATTTGTGGCTGTTGCCGGATTAAATGAATATATGAAGATAAAAGGCAAAGACAATTTGCAGATTAGATTTAAAAATCTTTTCAGAAACTGGCGTTGATTAAGACAACAAAATTCTATGATTGAAAATAATGAATTTTTCGTTTATTCTGTAGGGGCGAACTGTGTTCGCCCGTTAGATTTACCGGAATTTCAGGCGGGCGACCAATGGTCGCCCCTACAAACAAATTTACATTCGATTAAGACAGCAAAAAGGGGAAATTCCTGTATTAAAGGAATTTCCCCCTGAATTTTATTTGCCTTCAAGACCTTTGAGAGCCTTTATTTCATCTCTGTTGAGTTTTATTTCTGAATCCCTGATTATTTCAACCTCATCTCTGTTTATATAGAAAGCCATTTCCTTATCCTTTTCAGGTTTTACTTTAAGCTTTCCGGTAAGCAGATTTACTTCATCAACATAACCCTTGCATGAAGGAGTCTTTACATATGCCCCGACTTTAGGAGTAATTTTAAGCAGTTCCTCATAGCCGTCCTGTTCATATTTAAGACAGCACATAAGTCTTCCGCAAGTGCCTGAAATCTTTGTCGGATTGAGTGAAAGACCCTGTTCCTTAGCCATTTTTATTGAAACCGGCTGAAATTCTCCCATATAGCCCTTACAGCAGAATTCACGGCCGCATATGCCTATTCCGCCGAGCATTTTAGCCTCATCACGCACACCAATCTGACGCAGTTCTATTCTTGTCCTGAATACAGATGCAAGGTCTTTTACAAGCTCTCTGAAATCGACTCTTGTTTCTGATGTGAAATAGAAAAGAATTTTATTATTGTCAAATGTGCATTCAACGTCTATGAGGTTCATATTGAGCTTGCGGAATTTTATTTTTTCCTCGCATATTTTAAAAGCCTGTTTTGCCTTGATTTTGTTTGCCTCTACAATTTTCATATCATCAGGAGAAGCAATTCTTATTATATCCTTGATATGATTTTCAAAATCATCGCCGATATCACGGTTTTCAATGACTACAGTACCGCATTCAACGCCTCGTGTAGTTTCAACTATTACATTTGTACCGGCAGATATTTTCATGCCTTTTGGAGAAAAATAATATATTTTTCCGCCTTTTTTAAAACGTACGCCTACTATTTCTATCATATAAACTCCTTTATTTTAACGCAAATAATTCGTTCATCTGAAATTCAGATTAAATAATATGCCGATTAGTTTTGTAGGGGCGACCATTGGTCGCCCGTTGCATTTACCAGGATTTCAGGCTGACAATCAACGATTTCCCATACAGAAAACAAATATCGAATTTATGGTTTAACTATAATTCGGCGGGCGACCAATGGTCGCCCCTACAGAAAATAAGGAAAATCCCTTACATAATTAAGCCTCTTTAACAATCAGCAATATTTCTGCAAAGATAAGCTGTAACCAGTTTTGAACTGACATTTGAATTTATATATTCAGTTGATTTTTCAAGCAGAAAATGTATTCTCTCGCATTGTGAAACAGCGAGTTTTTCAGAAAGTTTTTCAGCTCCTTCATGGTAACAGCCTCTTAAATCATCATTATTGAATTTTAATACAATGCTGTCACGAATCTGATCATCAAGCATGGCAAATATTCGTTTAAGAGTATTTCTGTCCGGTTCAGCCTTTGAAATTGCTGCAAGAAAACCATATTCATCATTATTTATTATACAGTCTGTAAGAGTTTTTGTCAATTCAGCAGTGTCACGGAAACCGCTGTCAGTAATATAGCTTATGCAGTTGCCGATATTTCCGCCGAATGCTGAAACAGCTGAATTTATATCATTATCACTGAAACCATGTTCTTTAAGAGCATTTCTGCATTCATCTTCCGTGCATTCAGTAATTCCAACTGATATTACTCTTGAAATTATCGTATCAAGAAAAACATTCTTTGAAGCGGCAGTAAATATAAAATATGTGAATTCAGGCGGTTCTTCAATAGTTTTTAAAAGAGCATTCTGAGCCGATACTGAAATTGCATCAGCATCATCAAATATATATATCTTGCAGCTGCTTTCATTCGGAAAAACTGCTGCTTCACCGCATACTTTCCTTATCGAATCGACAGGGAAACCGTTAAGCTTTCCGGAATGTGCAACTCTTATAAGGTCGGGGTGTATATTTTTCATGATATTTCGGCATGAGCGGCATTTTCCGCATGGTTTTCCGTCTTTTCTGCTGCTGCACATGATAAGCATTGATACATATTCTGCAAAAAATTTTTTTCCCGTACCTTTTTCGCCGTAAAAGAGAAATGAATGTGCAAGACGGTTATTGTCAAGCATTGATGATATGATATTAAGAGCATTTTTTTTGCCATAGATATTCATTAAAAAAAAATCCTTTCAGATATTATTCTGCGGTTGCATCATCTATAAGCTGATTTACTGTATCATATACTGAATCGACTGTTTCAGACCATGGAGTACCTGCCATAGCCGCACGTATTCCGTATTCCGCACTGTCAAGGATAAGAGTTATATCAGATGATATTCCTGCATAGAAATCAAATACAGGATTTTGTAAAGACAATCTTTCCGCTTCTTTTTTCATATTCATCATTTCATCTGTCCAGCCATAATCGTTCTGGAACTGTTCTGCGGCAATATCCGCAACCTGCTGATTTATGACTGAAAATCTCTTGCATTCGGTAAATTTGGCGACTCCCTCAGGATTCTGACCGCCTTTGACCATAAGATAACCGTTTATTCCTGACGGAGTATAATATTCATCTGCTTCAGGGTCTTTAGGCATAGGCACGAAAAATGCGTCATCGCCGAAAAGAGAACTCCACTGACTTTTTTCGCAGTAAAGCTTCCACATTCCGCATGGATAGAAAAGTTCTTTGCCTGACGCTATAAATTCAGGGTGTTCAGTCCATTCAAATTTTGACTTGTCAAGGATATATCCTGATTTATAAAGGTCATACATATAATTCTGGACTCTTTCAATATCGGAATTTCTCATATTGTTGACAATTCTGCCGTTTTCAAGACCAATATACGGGACTCCTGTAGTCTTTGATATTCCGGCTTCAAAATACCAGCCGTCAATACCGTATCTTGATTCATTTTCATCACAGAATTTTGAAAGCATATCTTTCAGTGTATCCCAAGTCCATTTTCCCTCAGAATAAAGTTTTGCAGGGTCTTCAAAGCCCATTTCATTCATAACCGTGCGGTTATATATCATAATGCAGTCAGATGTTACATCAGTGCATATTATGTAATGCTTTCCGTCCCACATAAAGCGGTCGTTTGCCTCTTTTACATCTGTCCAGAGAGGTGATGAATAATCAATATAGTCATCGACCGGCACAAACATATCCTTTATTGCACCTTTTGGGAATGCATCAAAATCATTTGCAGGAAAAAAGTCTATGCCCTCACCGCCGTTTATGGAGTATGCAAGCTGTTCATAGCGTTCGCTCCATGAAACGATTTTTGTTTCTATATTTCCGCCGTATTTCTGCTGGAAAAGAGCAAGTTCAAGCGGAACGCTTTTTCCTGTAGCATCGGGGTTTATATCCCATGTTGAAAGGAATTTTATAGTTTTATTTTCAAGTTCTCCCGTCAGCAGTTCACCATCAGAGGAAAGTATGCCGTCAAGCTTTTTCTGTATTTCATCGCTTGCTTTATTTTTATCCGATGAATCCGAGGCTGAACAGGCAGTAAGCAGAACTGCGGCTGAAACGAGCAGTGCGGCTGCAATTTTTTTCATATTTTAACACTCCTTTTTTCAGATACTATAAAAAATATACATGAACATTCTGAAAAATATATTTCCTGACGCTGATGATTCTATTACATTTCTTGCATATGCCGGATTGTCTGTTATAATATTGTCCACATCATAATCATACATTTTTATTATTTCAGACCTTGTATTTACAGTCCATGCAAATACTTCCTTTCCGCAGGAATGCACTGAATCAACAAGATTTTTTGTAATGAATGCAGAATTTATGCTGAGAGCATCTGCATATATTATATCCTCAAAATTTCCGGCTGCCATTGACATAAGATATGCAGTTTTTATATCAGGATTTTCAGCTTTTATTTTTTTAAGGGAATTTGCTGAAAATGATGATACTATGCAGTCGTTTTCAACACCATATTTTTCTATAATCTCAACAACTGATTTTTCAATATTCTTTTCATGTGCATTTGGTTTTATTTCAATATTAAGTTTGGCTTTGCCCTTTATTGAGAGTATTGCCTCCTCAAGAGATGGTATTTTAGTACCTCTGTATTTTTTACTGAAATATTTTCCTGCATCAAGCTGAACTATTTCAGAATAAGGCAGTTCCCATGTATTGCGTTTAAGTCCGGCTGTACGGCTGAAGTTGTTATCATGGATTACTATTACAGTTCCGTCCAGAGCCTCATGAACATCAAGTTCTATCCAGTCAGCCTTGTTTTCAACGGCAAGTTCAAAGGCAGGTATTGTATTTTCAGGAGCATGGCGGCAGTCGCCTCTGTGTGCTGAAATTTCAGTGCTGTTGAACATCTCCATTTTTATGCCTGTGCCGTTTTTGCGTGTTTCATATGAATAGAATATATTGAGTGCAACAGCTATAAAAATTACTGCATAGAATATACTTAAAGCCGGCTTCTGCAAAATCTTCGGGAAAAAATCCCCTGATATGCCGCAGGAGGCACAACGGCACTGCGTACAGACAAATGAAAATATTACAGGCACTGCAAGAAATGAAAAACCTGAAAGAACTATTCTGCTGATATATGAAATAACTGCTGAACCCTTTGAAATTATGCCTTTTACTGAAAGCAGATATATTATACATGAAAATATAAATGCGGCAGCTATGAAAATCAGAAGAGCTGATATCTCCCAGAGTATTACAGGAATAAGAGTCTTAAAAAAATTTCCCTTTACAAGGCAGGCACTCTTTTTTCTTGATATGCGGAAACTTTTATGCTCATATACATAGTAATTCATGCTGAATATCCATCTTATAAACAAAAACAATGCAACAGATGCAAGAATTATATATATTAAAAGCACTGATTTTTTTCTGACTGCATAATATGATATAATATCAGGTATTCCGGCTGATGTTATGATATGCGACATAACAGAAAGTTTTGACAATGGAAGCACAAACATTGAATAAAGAATTACCTGAAAATTATCCTTTGAAAATGCACGTCTGCATGAGTCTGCTCCGATAAAGAACATATCGCCAAGTCTTGTTTTTTTATGTTCAAGGCTGCTGCTGAAAAGATATACAACCGCTGATATTTCAAATAATGTGAATACTGATGCAAAAAGCAGTATGAAAAGTATTGTTATCAATGATGAAGGCTTGCTTATAAATTCAAGCAGATTTCTGTTTGATATATATCTGTATCCCGCAATTCTTATTGACGCATTGAGGACTGCCCGAAGCAGAGGTATTACCAGTGCATTGGCAGCCAGATTGTATACTGCCTCGAAAAGCAGTATATTTTTTATATTGCTGAAAAAAAGCTTTGCACCGGCAGTAAATCTTTTCATAAAAGAGTCGTTCCTTTATCAGCGAAACAGCACCGCTTAAAAATAACAGTGCTGTACTTTGAATTTTTATAATATTCTGACAGATTATTTCTGTAGTCGCCCGTTGTGGTATGCTGTAAACCGAGCGGGCGACCGATGGTCGCCCCTACAGAATAAACGAAAAATTCATTGTTTTCAATCATAAAATTTTGTTGTCGGATTATGCTGTCTTTACTGAACTATTACTGTCTGAGGAGCTGAATTATCGTCCTTGTTTTTCTGTTCGGATTCAAATGCTGCGGAAACATCTTCATAATATGAATCATAAAGATACCATTCATCATTTATAAGGAATGCAGTCCATGCAGTCTGTTCGGATTCCTCGCAGATAAATCCGCTGTATGTAACATTTGTAACAATCTGTATACCGTCTGTTATATGCGGAGTTCCAAGGGCAAATATGTCCTTTATAAGCTTTTTATAGTCTGAAATGCGTTTGAGTGCAAGACGCTCTGAATCAATGATTTCTATGCTTATTTCAACATCATCACCGAATTTGCTTGTAAGCATTTCACGGCTTCCGCTTATATACTCCTCTTTTGATTTATAGTTGTAGTATTTGAGTTCATCTTCAACGGCTGCTCTGTAGAACGGAGCATAATTACCGAAACATTTGTCATAATCGTCCTCAAGTATACCGTCATAATGCTCCTCTATCATAGGCATTACGGTTTCAAGTATCTCACTTTCAGGGAGCTGTTCTTCTCTTTTTTCGATTTCGCTTTTACATGATGTACACATAATGCATAATGCTGCTGCAATAATACATAATGATAATCTTTTCATAAAATTTAAATCCTTTCTAACGGCTGAATTCAATATATTTTTTTTTGGTTTCTTTAAGAGCTGCTCTTGAAACGGGTACTATATCGTCATTCTGCATGACAAAGCTCTGACCGTTCATTGATGCGACATATCTTAAATTCACGATAAAGGCTCTGTGCGGTATGATAAAGCGTTTATCATTATTTATCATCTCAGCAAGCTTTGACATTGTGAGCGAGCCTGTAACGGTATCGGCGGTTTCGCCTCCGAATATATGAAATTTTATCGTATGGCTTATATATTCCGCATACATTATTGTATGCAGCTTTATGTGACGTATTCCGTCTTTGGTTTTTATTGTGATGCCTTTTTCACTTTCATCTGGTTCACATGATATTCTTGATACGATTCCGTCAAGAATCTGAAATAGTTTTTCTCTTGTAACAGGCTTCATTATATATCCTGAAGCTGTGATATCATATGATGCAGTTGCATATTCATCAGCCGCTGTTATAAAAACTATATGACAGCTGCTGTCATGCATTCGTATTTCCTTTCCCAAATCAATCCCTTTCAGTACAGGCATTATCATATCAAGAAGATATATGTCAAACTTAGCACCGGAATCTGATTTCCCAACATAATCCATTAGCTGAAAAGCCCCTGAAAAAGCTGTTATTTCAAATTCAAGACTGCTTCTGCACCTGACATATTCCGCTATCATATAATTAACAATTTCCAGATCAAGCTTGTTGTCATCACAAACAGCTATTCTAATCAAATCAATCAATCCCTTATATCTGCTTGTTTACGCTGTATTGAAATATCAGCGTACAGTCCGCTTTTACCGTATCATAAAGACCGTTAGCAGACGGAATTTATATAAAATCAGACTGTATCGCCACTATCATTATATTGTATATGATATCACAAAAAAACAAAAAAATCAACTGATTTTTCTTATAAATA
>ERZ808240.4808-NODE-4808-length-11548-cov-4.883842_pt1 | contig 11548 bp, 8 predicted proteins | sample MGYA00521084_ERZ808240 | MGnify/ENA primary metagenome ERZ808240 (study PRJEB31516, sample SAMN03275571) | gut metagenome | biome: mammalia-associated habitat; material: feces | host: Papio cynocephalus | place: Kenya | collected 2012-08-06 ... | reverse complement strand
GTCATTCGGCCCCCTGGCACCCTGCTTTGGAAGGGTGCCAGGGGGACGAATTCCTCAAACGAGCGCTGAATCTGCGCGTTTTGACGAAAAGTCCCTCTTAGCACCCTTTTGGAGCGGGGTGTTTAGAGGGGCGTTAAGCAGTGACGAGCGCGAAGACGGCCCTTCTGGGCGTAGCGTTATACCCGAGCGCTAGCGGTTCCCGCGGATGCGCTTGGCAGCGATGCCGAGTGCGCAGGCGGCGGCACCGGCGGCAACGAGGGCGTCGGGAACGATCGGCGAGCTGTCGCTCGTCTGGGGCAGGGCCTTCTCGGCCTTGCCCGAGCTTGCGGTCGCGGGCTTGACGTTCTTGTTTGCGTTCGCGCCCGCGTCGTCGTTCCCGCCGTTATTCGAGCTATCGGCTGCGGGAGACGTCGGATTAGTGGTCCCCGCTGGGTTCGCAGGCTTCTCCTCGGGCTTCTGGCTGGGCTTCTTGGCCTCTTTCACGACGAGCTTCGCGTTGCCCACGACCTCGTTGTTGTAGCCGTCGCCGTCGTACATGAAACCGATGCTGTACTCGCCGGGCTTGCCGTCCTGGAGGTCGCGCAGCTGTGTGCCGAGCATGACCTTGAAGCCGTAGGCGTCCACGACCGACTTCCCGTTGACCTCGGCCTTCTTGACGAGCTTCTCCTTGATCAGGGCGATGAGCTTGTCGGCGCCGAGGCTCTTGACATCGGCCGGCGTGACCGTGGCGGAGTCGGCGAAATCAAAAACGCCGTCTTTGGCGAGCACGACGTTGAAGGTCACCTTGGCGGGCGTCTCGACGACCCACTTCTGGGCATCGGCGTCCCACTTGAACGTCGCCGTAAGGGAAGAGGCGCTCATGTCGTAGCTCGCCTTGTCCTGAGCGACGGCGGGCACGAGAGGCTTGTAGTAGGCGTCGATGGAGGAGGGGTTGATCGTCGCATCCGCGTACCAGGCGCCGTCGCGCTCGGTCGCGTCCCCCACGGAGTACGAGCCGGCGGGGAGGGCGTGCGGCTCGTTTGTGACGCCCTGTCCCATGACGGTCAGCAGCACGCCGCCCTTCGTTGCGGAGACGGTCTCGCTCGTGAGCTTTGGCGCCGCAGCGGCCGACGAATCCGTGACGGTGAGCGTCGCCGTCGCCACCTCGTCCGAGCCGCCGTAGAAGAAGGATATCGTGTACTTCCCGGGCTTTTTGCTCGTTAGGTCGCTCGGGTTGCAGTGGTTGAACGCGGCCTCGATCATGCCCGAGACGTCTGCGCCGTCCCTTGTGGCCGAGTCGAGCATCAGGTCTTTGAGCTGCCACTTCAGCTGCATGAGATTGCCCTTGAGCTGGCTCGCGTTGATTGTGGCATCGTGAACGTTCACCTGCAGAGCGCCGGTTGCGGCCTGTACCGAGACCGCCTGGTCTGCAGCGGACTCGCCCTCGGCATAAGCCAGGGTCGGCAGGGCCACGGACCCCGCTGCTAGAGTTGCGGTAAGCGCGGCTACGATGACGTGCCTGATTTTCATATCTCTCCCTTTGTTTTTCACCCTTGCGCATACGGCGTCGATGTTAGAAACGGCGCATCAAGCATCGATAACGGGTGGGTAAAGGGAGCGTCGCGCTTGTTCGCGTTTTGGTTATGTGCGAAGAGGGCTCGAACCGTTGCAGTTCTTTCGGAGGTTGCTGGTTTTATGCGCACTCAGGCCGTTCGTGCGACGTTTTCGAGAAACTTGGCGCACTCGGGCCGTTCGTGCGGCACGGTTTTATGCCCTGAGGCCTGAAGTGGTTTGAAAAATTTTACGACAACTGGGCTTTTGCAATGACAGCGCCTGATCATGGCCCAAAAACATGTCGCACGAACGGCTCGAGTGCGCTCGAAAATTCGATTATGTTGCACGAACGGCTCGAGTGCGACAGATTGAGAAATGGACCGCTCTGTTGCGGCGAGCCATAGCGGCCGTGTTCGTCGCTCGATAGCATCCAGCTTCTTAGCACCCTTCCGTATCAGGGTGGCTAGGGCGCGAAACGCCCAAGTGAACGCTGGTTTTGCGCATTTGGGTCAAAAGTCCTTCTCGGCACCCTTCCTCAGCAGGGTACTAAGAAACACGATCCCGGCGACCGGAAACCCGTGCCACGCCATCCCGCAAAAGCCCCGTACCTCCTTGCGCGAAAATGACGGAACCTGAGCGCTTCTTGCGAATGCGGCTATACTGGAACGCGTTGAATCGCCCGCGTTATAAGGAGGTGCCGTGACCGGTTCCGCACCCGCCCCGCTTGATTCCGCCGCTGCCGCAAAGGCCTCCTTCGCCGCGGTCAAAGACAAGCCTTTCCCGCCTGACGTCTTCAATGCGCCCCAGCTCAAATGGGCCGTCGTGGGCTGCGGTGTCATCGCGAACCAGATGGCGGAGTCCCTCGCGCTCGCGGGCCGCACGATTTACGGCGTCCAGAACCGCACGCGCTCCAAGGCCGACGCTTTCGCGGCCGTCCACGGCGTCGAGCGCGTCTACGACACGTTCGATGAGCTCTGCGCGGACCCCGAGGTCGACGCCGTCTACGTCACGACGCCGCACAACACCCACATTCGCTACCTCCGCGCGGCCCTCGCCGCAGGCAAGCACGTTCTGTGCGAGAAGTCCATCACCCTGAACTCCGCCGAGCTCGACGAGGCCCGTGCGCTCGCCCGCGAGCACAACGTGGTCCTCATGGACGCCACCACGATCCTGCACATGCCGCTCTACCAGGAGCTTCTTTCCCGCGCCCGGGCGGGGGAGTTCGGCCGCATGAACCTCGCGCAGGTCAACTTCGGCAGCTACAAGCCCTACGATCCCAAGACCCGTTTCTACAACCCCGACCTCGCGGGCGGCGCCATGCTCGACATCGGCGTCTACGCGCTCTCGATCATGCGCCTCTTCATGAATTCCAACCCCACCGAGGTCGTCTCGCTCGGCAACACCTGCGAGACGGGCGTGGACGTGGCGGGCGGCGTCGTGTGCCGCAACGCCGAGGGCCAGCTGGGCGTGATCAGCCTCACCATCCACTCCAAGCAGCCCAAACGCGCGGTGTTGAGCTTCGACAAGTGCTACATCGAGGTCGACCAGTACCCCCGCGCGGACGCGGCGACCATCGTATGGACCTCCGATGGCCATCGCGAAGAAGTGCATGCCGGCGTTGAAGCCTACGCCCTGTGCTACGAGATGGCCGACCTCGAGCGCGCCGTCGCCGGCGACGCCTCGGCGGCGGGGCTCATCGACTACGCCTCCGACGTCATGGGGCTCATGACGCGCCTCCGCGCCGACTGGGGCGTCGTGTATCCTGAGGAGGCGTAGGCGCATGCTCGCAGACCAACGCCACGCGCGAATCCTCCAAATCGTGAACGGGGAGAGCTCCGCCTCGGTCGTCGAGCTCGCCTCCCGCCTGAACATCTCAGAGTCGACCGTCCGCCGCGACCTCGAGAAACTCTCCGACGCCGGCCGCCTGACCAAGGTCCACGGCGGCGCCGTCTCGAACAACTTCGACGCGGTCACGCGCGACGTCCCGGTCGCCGAGCGCAGCGGCCAGCACGTGGCCGACAAGCACGCGATCGCCGTGCGCGCGGCCGAGCTCGTGGCGCCGACCGACTTCGTCTACCTGGACGCCGGCTCCACGGTCGACGCCCTCATCGACTGCCTTGCCGAGAAGCGCGCGACCTACGCGACCGACTGCGTGAGCCACGCCCTGAAGCTCGCGTCGCGCGGCTTCGAGGTCATCGTCCTGGGTGGCGCGCTCAAGAGCGCGACCGAGGCCCTCGTGGGGCCCGACGCGAACGCCGCCATCTCGCGCTACCACTTCACGCTGGGCTTCTGGGGCACGAACGGGGCGTCGGTCAAGGACGGCTTCACGACGCCCGACGTGAACGAGGCCGAGGTCAAGCGCCTTTCCATGGAGCAGACGGTCAACAAGTTCGTCTTGGCGGACGCGAGCAAGGCGGGGCGCACGAGCCTCGTGACCTTCGCGCCCTTCTCGGCGGCGACGCTGCTCACGAGCGGGCTACCCAAGGATTCCGAGCTCAAGGGCCTCGACAACGTGGTTGAGATCGACGTCGACTAGACAATTCAAGCAAAACCAGTCATTTGCACGCACAAACGGTACCGTTCACAGTCAAAACGGTACCGTTTGCCGTTAAATGAAAGAAAAAGACTGAATCTATTCCAAATCATTCAAAAACGTGCAATAGTTACCACAGTCAATCAAGAAACGAAGACGCGGGAGGTCACGCATGATCTATACCGTCACGTTCAACCCTTCCCTGGACTACATCGTCCGCGTGGGCCACATGGAGCTCGGCCGCATCAACCGCACTTCTTACGAGCAGCTCCTCCCCGGCGGCAAGGGAATCAACGTCTCCATCGTGCTGGGCAACCTCGGTCACAAGTCCCGCGCGCTCGGGTTCTCGGCCGGCGTGACCGGCGTCGCGCTCGAGTCTCTTCTTCGCGATTCCGGCGTCGACTACGACCTCGTTCACGTCGCCGAGGGATTCACGCGCATCAACACCAAGGTCAAGTCCGACGAGGAGACCGAGCTCAACGGCCAGGGCCCGCTCATCACCGCGGCCGACGTCGACGAGCTCTTCGCCAAGCTCGACGTCCTGGGCGGGGGCGACACGCTCGTCGTCTCCGGCTCCGTGCCCAATACCCTGCCGGCCGACATGTACGAGCGCATCATGGAGCGCCTCGAGGGCCGCGGCGTGCGCATCGCCGTCGACGCCGAGCGCGAGCTCCTGACCCGCGTCCTGCCGTACAAGCCGTTCCTCGTGAAGCCGAACAACATCGAGCTCGGCCAGATTTTCGGTGTGGCGCTCAAGACCCGCGACGAGGTCGTGCCCTATGCCCGCAAGCTCCAGGAGCAGGGCGCCCAGAACGTCCTCGTCTCGATGGCGGGGGAGGGCGGCGTGCTCGTCTCGGCCGACGGCCAGGTGCACCAGAGCCCGGCCGCGAAGGGCACGGTCGTGAACTCGGTCGGCGCGGGCGACTCTTCCGTCGCCGGCTTCCTCGCAGGCTTTGCCGAGACGGGCGACTACGAGACGGCCTTCAAGATGGCCCTCGCCGCCGGTTCCGCAAGCGCATTTTCCGATCACCTCGCCACGCGCGAGGAGGTCGAGGAATTGATGGCGCGCGCCTAGCGCAGCGCCAGAGCGTCGAATGTCCATGTTATTGAGGTTGTAGGAAGGAAAGGAGCGCACATGAAGATCACTGATCTGCTCACTCCCCAGAGCGTGCACGTGGGCGCCGAGGCCAAGGACCAGGCCGACGCGATCGACCAGCTCGTCGCCCTGCACGTGGCCGCCGGCAACGTGACCGACGCCGAGGGATACAAGAAGGGCGTGCTCGCCCGCGAGGCGGACTTCTCCACCGCGGTGGGCGACGGCATCGCCATCCCGCACGCGAAGGTGGCCGCGGTCGCCAAGGCGGGCCTCGTCGCCATGACGGTGCCGGGAGGCGTCGACTGGAACGCCCCCGACGGCGCGCCGTGCGACCTTATCTTCATGATCGCCGCGCCCGAGGGCGAGAACGACGTCCACCTCGAGATGCTCGCCAAGCTCTCGGCCCTTCTCATGCACGAGGACTTCGCCGCCAAGCTCCGCGCGGCCAAGACCCCCGAGGAGTTCCTTGCCGCCATCGACACCGCCGAGGCCGTCCGCGACGACGCCGAGGCCGCGAAGGCCCAGGCCGCCGCGGCGCCCAAGGCAGCCGACTCCGACTGGCCCGAGGTCCTCGCCATCACTGCGTGCCCGACCGGCATCGCCCACACCTACATGGCCGCCGAGAACCTCGAGAAGAAGGCCACCGAGATGGGCGTGAAGCTCAAGGCCGAGACCCAGGGCTCCGCCGGCGCGAAGAACATCCTCACCGCCGAGGAGATCGCCCACTGCAAGGGCATCGTCATCGCCGCCGACAAGAACGTCGACCTCTCGCGCTTCGACGGCAAACCGGTCTACTCCACGAACGTCTCCGCGGGCATCAACGAGCCCGAGAAGCTCATCAACATCGCGCTCTCCGGCGAGGCCCCGATCCACCACAACGCAGGCGGAAAGGCCGCTGTCGCCGCGGCCGATTCCGACGAGTCCGCGTGGCACAAGATCTACAAGCACCTGATGAACGGCGTCTCCCACATGCTGCCGTTCGTCATCGGCGGCGGCATCCTGACGGCCATCGCGTTCCTGATCGACCAGCCTGGCCTCGGCACCGCTTCCTACGGCTCGTCCATCCCGGCGGCCGCCCTGTTCAAGACCATCGGCGGCGAGGCGTTCGGCCTCATGCTCCCGATCCTGGCCGGCTACATCGCGAGCTCCATCGCAGACCGTCCGGGCATCGCCCCCGGCTTCGTCGGCGGCCTCTTCGCCAAGGCGGGCTATGACTTCGCCTACCTGGGGACGCTCGATTCCACGACGCTCATCTCCGGCGGCTTCATCGCGGCGCTCTTCGCGGGCTTTGCGGCAGGCTACATCACCCTGGGCATCGAGCGTGCGTGCGACAAGCTGCCCGACTCCCTCGAGGGTATCAAGCCCATGCTGATCTACCCTGTGCTCGGCGTGCTCGCCATCGGCATCGTCATGCTGGCGCTCAACCCGATCTTCGCCGCGATCAACACCGCGCTCAACACCTTCCTCGCCGGCCTCGGCACGAGCAACATCGTGATTCTCGGCCTGGTCCTCGGCGGCATGATGTCCGTCGACATGGGCGGCCCTTTCAACAAGGCCGCGTACGTCTTCGGCACCGCCGCGCTCGACCCGAGCTCCGGCCTCGGCACCACCGGCCAGGTCATCATGGCCTCCGTCATGGTCGGCGGCATGGTTCCTCCGCTGGTCATCGCCCTGTCCACCACGTTCTTCAAGAACCGTTGGACCAAGTCCGACCGCAGCGCCGGCCTGGTGAACTACATCATGGGCCTCTCGTTCATCTCTGAGGGCGCCATCCCGTTCGCCGCCGCCGACCCCGGTCACGTGCTCCCGAGCTGCATCGTCGGCTCCGCCATCGCCGGCGCCCTTTCCGCCGCCTTTGGCTGCACGAGCCCCGCTCCTCACGGCGGCGCCTGGGTCACGGCCGTCATCGGCAACCCGATCATGTGGCTTGTCGCCTGCGTCATCGGCTCCGTCGTGGGCTGCCTCATCCTCAGCTTCTGGAAGAAGCCCCTTCCTCCCGAGGAGTCCGGCCTTACCAACTAGTTCCTTCTAGGCCTGCGATCCGATCTCCGCATGGCTTCGCCCGCCCACGCCGCCTCCCGGTGTGGGCGGGCCTTTTTATGGCTCTCGGGGCAAAATCGCAACATCTCTGTGACTCGCAGGCGAAACCTCGAGTAGCCGGCGCTGTTCGTCTCTTTCGGCAGCTTGTCTACCTGCGGATATACAAAATTGAAGTTTATGGCTACTCGGCGAGTTGCTTGCGAGTCACAGAGATGTTCGATATTTCGGCGTGCCCCTCTGTGCGGCGGCCGTTCATCCTCAAGTTTCGTGCCGCTCGTCCGGTTCGGCGGGAATCCTGACACGGCGACTCTCTGATACACCTGTTCTCTTTGTTGAAAATCACCTGGGACTGGTTAAAATCCGGCCTTACTTTTCAACATCGGTCGACGCAACGGTCCAATTTGCGGCCCAAATGCCCTATTTCGCGTCGCCCCTGGGCTTGCTAGCGTTGACGTATGGACACGATTATTTGCGGCATATCGGCGATCGAGTACTGGCGGGCACCTCCTGTGGTCGGCCTCCTTGCTTCTTGTGAAGAGGACGATCCCTTGCTCAGGGGCGTTGCGTCGGCGGAAGAGCTGCTTATGGCTCGACGGCAGGTATTCGAGTCGAGTCCTCTTGGCCGGAAGGTGATTCCCGGCGGTTATGCTTGGAATGCCGCCGGCGAGCATACCCATCGCATTGCCGAGGCGGCGCCCTATCTGGCTCATGCCCTCTCCTTGCCGGTTCATATCCTTGTCTCGTCGAGCAGGCAGATGCACGAGTCTACGGTCATTAAGCCTTGCCTTTGGAGCGCAACGATACCGTTTGGGTCGCTCCAACAGATCGGCGACGGTCTTTGGGTCCAAAGGCCGGAGTTCGCCTTGCTTCAGCTTATGGGGTCGAGTCCCCTTGGAAATTCGGCGCTGCTCGTTGCCGAGCACATTGGGGCGTATTCGCCGTATCGGGCTCCAAGGCCCTACCTTACTCTTATGGATGGAGTCGCACGTCGGGGTGGACGAGGGCTCTTTGATGGGTGGAAACCGGTCAAGCGCAAGGACGGCTCCTTTGCAGATTTGTGGAGCCGTGGCCCTCTTTGTACTCCTGAAGGACTCGCCGAAATCGCTGAGGTCGCCGAGACCAAAAGGGGAGCGCGCCGGCTCAAAGACCTCTCGTCGCATATTGCGCCAGGCGCCGCCTCCCCGTTTGAGGCGAAGACGGGAATTATGTTGGGCCTGCCGCGGGCCTTGGGCGGGGAGGGACACGAGGGGATGTCTTTCAACGCCCGGATCGACCTGAACCGCGAGGCGAGAAACCTCGCCAAGAGACATCATTGTTTCGCCGACCTGTTTTGGGAGGACGCGGCGCTCGACCTGGAATGCCAGAGTGGCTTGGCTCATGACAACGAGGAAGGCTACCTCTCGGATGCCGATAGGGCATCGGCCCTCATGCACATGGGGGTCACAGTTCTCCCGGTGACGTATGGACAGCTTAAAGACGACCGCTCCTTTGCCGCGCTTTCCGCAACCGTTGCCTCGTTGCGAGGGGTTGCTTTGAGGAAACGAGGGCCTCACCAGGAGGAACTCGCGAGCCAGCTGCGTGACGATCTGTTTGGCCGTTAGGGCGGCGAGCTCTCGTTGAGGGCCAATTCGATTGCCGCGAGCGTGAAATCGGAACATCTCTGTGACTCGGAGGTGAATCGTTGAGTATCAAGGTGATTCAACTTTGCATATCTGCTGGTAGAGGGAATGACCTATTTGCTAGAAACACCTCGTCTACTCGGTGAGTCGCTTGCGAGTCACAGAGATGTTCCGCTTTATCCCCGTGAGGGGCCGCGCAGATGCGAAATGGGCGGCGGAATCCCCAAAAGTGGTCTCGCCCCCACCTGCCGTATACTCGAAAAACCACTACCAGCGAGAGGAGACGCGATGCAGGAAGCGGATGCCCAGATGATGCGCGCGGCGGAGAGCCGCAGCCGCGTTCCAGACGTCATCGTCATCACCGGCATGTCAGGCTCCGGCCGCACGCAGGCCCTCCATGTCTTTGAGGACATGGGCTATTTCTGCATCGACAACCTCCCGCCGCGCCTGCTGTTGCAGCTCGCCGAGGTCGTGGGCATCAACTCCGGCGTCGGCCGCCACCTCGCCGTGACGTGCGACCTCCGCAGCCAGGGCCTCTTCGACGAGATCAACGACTCCATAAAGCAGCTCCGCGAGCACGAGATCTCCTGCAAGGTGGTCTTCCTCGACACCTCCGACTCCGTCCTCATGCGCCGCTACGACGAGAACCGCCGCCGCCACCCCCTGGCGGCGCCCGGCGAGTCGCTCGCCTCGGCCATCTCGCGCGAGCGCACCCAGCTCCAAGCGGTCCGCGACGCCTCCGACCTCGTGATCGACACGAGCAATCTCGCCACCAAGGAGCTCCGTGCCCGCCTGCGTCGCTCCTTCAGCGAGCTCACCGACCAGCAGCTCATGGAGGTCTCCGTCTTCTCGTTTGGCTTCAAGCACGGCATGCCGGTCGAGGCCGACCTCATGATCGACGTCCGCTTCCTGCCCAACCCCTTCTACGACCCGCAGATGCGCCCGCTCACGGGCAACGACGCCCCGGTCCGCGACTTCGTGCTGCAAAACGACGTCACCAAGAAATTCCTCGATGCCTGGTACCGTCTGCTCGACGTTGCCATGCCGGGCTACGTCGCCGAGGGCAAGAGCCACCTCTCGATCGCGGTGGGCTGCACCGGCGGCCAGCACCGCAGCGTCGCCATCGCGAACGCCACGGCCGACTACCTGCAGCGCGGCGGCTACCACGTGAGCCTGTCGCACCGCGACCTCGCCCTCGCCAACGTGAGGACGAGCTAGCATGTCGTTTACCGCCGAGGTCAAAGACGAGCTCTCGCGCCTGGAGGGCCCCACCGAGTTGGCGGAGTCCGCCCAGCTCTCGGCCCTCATCCGCGTGTGCGGCACGCTCTCGTTCAGGGGCGCGGGGCGCTACTCCATCCGCGTCGCGACCGAGACCGGCGCCGTGGCGCGCACGGCGATCAAGCTCACCCACAAGCTCTTCGGCCTCGAGACCTCGCTCACCGTTCGCAGGAGCGTCCTGCACAAGACCCGCAACTACCTCATCGAGATCCCCGAGCAGGACGAGCTCGCCGAGGACCTCGAGAAGCTCGGCATCCTCGTCCCGGGCCACGGCCTCTCCACGGGCGTCCCCCGGAACCTCCTGCGCACCCGCGCGGCCATCGCGTCCTTCGTCCGGGGCGCGTTCATGGCGGGCGGCTTCATCGCCGACCCGCGCGGCGACTTCCACCTGGAGATCGCCGTGACGGGGGAGGACTTCGCCCGCGAGCTCGCCGCGCTCATCGGCTCCTTCGGCGTCACGCCGCGCCTCAACCACCGCCGCGGCGCCTACGCGATCTACCTCAAGAGCTTCGACGACATAATCGTCCTCCTGCGCGGGATGGGCGCCGGCCGCATGGCCCGCGTCGTCGAGGTCGCCCGCGCAAAGAAGTCCGTGAAGAACGACGTCAACCGCCGCGTGAACGCCGAGATGGCGAACCAGGCCCGCTCGACGGACGCCGCCGCCGAGCAGCTCCTCCTCATAGAGCGTGCCGAGAAGGCCCAGGTCATGGGCTCTCTTCCCCCCGCGATTCGCGCGTTCTGCGAGGCGCGCAGGGAGAACCCCGAGCTCTCGCTCGCGGCGCTGGGGCAGGTGCTCGACCCGCCCGCCTCGAAGTCCGCGATGTACCACCGGCTGCTCAGGCTCCAGGAACTCGTCGAGGAGGCGGAGCACGGGCAGGGGAGGTAGCCTCTCCCTCGGGCAAATAACGCTTGCCCGCTGCCCGAAGCCGCTGCGCGGCGGGATTCTTCGCAAACGGCCCGATTAGCTCGGCGAACGGGTCGAGTTGTGGTCGAAATTTAGCGATTTCATGGTCAAAATGACTAAAATTTCGGACAAAATGGCCATTTTGTTTCGTTCAATTTGCTGAGAGCGGTATAAAGCGGCCCCCTTCTGAGGTACACTAACCCATGGCATTGATTGCCATTCAGAAGCAGGCTGGGGGGACAAGCCCCGCGGCCTCGTGAAAGGAGAAGGCATGGCAGTAAAGGTTGCTATCAACGGCTTTGGTCGCATCGGCCGTCTGGCTTTCCGCCAGATGTTCGGTCACGAGGGCTCCGAGATCGTCGCTATCAACGACCTCACCTCCCCCGACATGCTCGCTTACCTGCTGAAGTACGACTCCACGCAGGGCAACTACTCCCGTGACCACAAGGTCGAGGCCACCGAGGACTCCATCATCGTCGATGGCAAGGAGATCAAGATCTACAAGGAGGCCGACGCCAACAACCTGCCTTGGGGCGACCTCGACG
>ERZ808240.4807-NODE-4807-length-11553-cov-3.401287_pt1 | contig 11553 bp, 12 predicted proteins | sample MGYA00521084_ERZ808240 | MGnify/ENA primary metagenome ERZ808240 (study PRJEB31516, sample SAMN03275571) | gut metagenome | biome: mammalia-associated habitat; material: feces | host: Papio cynocephalus | place: Kenya | collected 2012-08-06 ... | reverse complement strand
TTGGCAAAGAGGAACCAGTTTTAGATGATGATATAGAAAGGTTTTTGTATTCTTATGAGTAGAAAAGACAGAAAAAGAAGAGCCGTCCTGGTCATCGTGGTGATGGTGTTGCTGATTGTTCCGGGGTGTGGCTCCAGAAAAGTACATACAGATGGAGTCCTGCGAGTAGGTGTTGTGACCTATACACAGGATGATCCATTTATCAATGCAATGGCTGACAAGTTAAAGGAAAATTTAAAATCTCTGGAAACCGCCGATATGAAGATTATTATGTCGGTGAAAAGTGGCAATGATGACCAGCAGGAACAAAATGAAACGGTGGAAGAGATGATTGACGCCGGATGTGACGTCCTGTGTATTAATCTGGTAGACAGAACTGCTCCATCCAGGATTATACGACTTGCAAAGCAGAATGATATCCCAGTCATTTTCTTCAACCGGGAACCGGTCCGGGAAGATCTGATGCAATGGGAAAAACTGTATTATGTAGGATGTGATGCAGAACAGTCCGGAGTTATGCAGGGAGAGATTGCGGCAGATTATATCAAGAATCATCCGGAAGTGGACAAGAATCAGGATGGAAAAATCCAGTATGTACTATTGGAAGGAGAAGCCGGCCATCAGGATGCCATCAGCAGGACGGATTATTCTGTGAAGACTTTGATAGAAGAAGATGTACACCTGGAAAAGTTGAGCTATCAGTTTGCAGACTGGAATCGAGGACAGGCAGAAAACAGAATGAACCGTCTGATCAGCCAGTACGGAGACCGGATTGAACTGGTTCTCTCTAACAATGATGAAATGGCTCTTGGAGCAGTAGAGGCATACCGGAAAGCGGAATATGACCGTGAAAAATGGCCGGTCATCTTTGGAATTGATGGACTGGATGATGCGCTGGAAGCAATCAAATCCGGAGAAATGCAGGGAACGGTATATAATGATAAGGAAGATCAGGCCATGCAGATGGCAAAGTTATCAGTCGAGATTTTCCAGGGAAAAAATGTACAGCGAAAGCAGCTAAAAGAAGGAAGATATTACGTTTCCCAGTATCAACGGGTAGATGGCAGCAATGTAGATGATTTTATAAATCGATAAATGAGGTGAAGAGACAACAATGGATAGTACATGGACCGAAGCATTTTATCAGGAGACGGATGCTGTGAAACGACTGGAGTTATTAAAGCAACATGCAGAAGATGAAACTCCGGAAGATGCATTTAGAAAAAAGCTGTGGGTCTCCAGATATGGAAAAAGGAAGCCTAGAAAAGATGCATTTGTAGGATGTTTTATGGAATTGAAATATCTGGCAGAAGGAACGATACTGGATGTAGGCGGTACAAGAAGAAAACAGGCCGCCAAGATACTGGGGACGCTTTATCTGGCAGGTGCAGATGGGCAGTCGGAAGAAGAACAGGAGATTCTGGTTGCAGAGTTAAAAAATGCATTTTTAAAATTTATGGAAGTCAGTGCAGGTGGAAGAGGATTTACCTCTCTTGTACTTGGAATGGGTCAGCTGTCGGATGAAGGGGTTGTGAAAAAGATTGCAGAGCAGGTCAGTGCCATTGCATTTCAGGCGCCCCACAGTCTTCGGATGGACCAGGAATTTGCATTATTACAAAAAGCAGCATTACAGGCATTCAGACAGGAATATCCGGACAGGGAGCATTTCCTGAAAAAATAAAATGAGAACTAGAAAATAAAGCATAAAAAGCAAGAAGAAAAAGGAGGACGACATTTTGAAAAATTGGAATGATGTGTACAAAATGTTAGAAAATGGAGAGATGGATCCGTCATTGGAGCAGACGGGCTGTGAGAATCTGGAGGCGGCAAGAAAAAGAGCCGCACATGTAATGGAAGGATTTCAGAAATGCTTTGGAACGACGGAAGATACACCGGTAGCACTTTGCTCTGCTCCGGGACGTACCGAAATCTGCGGAAATCATACAGATCATCAGCATGGCCGTGTGCTGGCGGCAGCAGTGAATCTTGATTTTCTTGCATGTGTGGCTTTGAATGGAACAAATATAGTCAGATTCCAGTCAGAGGGGTGGCCGATGACTACGGTAGATCTGACGAATCTTGAGCCACAGGAAGAGGAAAAGGAAACAACAGCATCACTGGTGCGCGGAGTGATGGGAAGCCTTGCAAAAGCAGGATACGAGGTTACAGGATTCGATATGTATGCAGTTTCCAATGTATTGCCGGGATCCGGACTTTCTTCTTCAGCAGCCTGCGAGATTCTGATTGGAACGGCAGGAAATCATCTGTTCTGTCATGACGAACTGGATGCAGTGGAGATTGCAAAGATTGGACAGAAAGCAGAAAATATATATTTTGGAAAGCCAAGTGGACTGATGGATCAGACAGCTTCCTCTGTCGGAGACGCGGTAGCAATCGACTTTGCAGATCCGGCAGCTCCTGTTGTAAGAACTGTTCAGGCTAATCTTGCAGATCTTGGACTTGCGCTTTGCATCATTGATTGTGGTGCAGATCACGCGGCACTGACAGGCGAATATGCATCCATTCCACAGGAAATGGGCCAGGTGGCAGCTTATTTTGGAAAAGAAGTACTTCGTGATGTCAAAGAAGAAGAAGTACTGGCAGCGTTGCCAAAGCTTCGGGAGAAAGCAGGAGACCGTGCAGTTCTTCGTGCGTTACATTTCTATGCAGATGACAGAAGAGCAGTCGAGGAAGCAGATGCACTGGATCAGAAAGACAAAGAAAGATTCTTAAATCTCGTCAAAGAATCCGGACGTTCTTCCTGGGAGCTTTTACAAAATATTACGCCGGCAGCAGCGACCACACATCAGGATATGGCCGTTGCCTTGACAGTTGCAGAAAAAGCGCTGAACGGAAAAGGTGCATGCCGTGTACATGGAGGTGGATTTGCCGGAACGATTCAGGCATTCGTTCCACTGGAAGATGTCAGTGCATTTAAGAAACAGGTGGAAACTATGCTGACCGAAGGATGCTGTCATATACTCTGTATCCGTCCGGCTGGTGGAATTATTCTTTAAAGAGAGTACAGGAGGGAAATGGACATGAATCAAAATGAAGCAATTACAGCATTAGTGAATTACGCACTGGAAAAAGAGCTGATCTGTCCGGAAGAAAAGACATGGGCAGCCAACCAGGTGTTGGAGATTATGAAACTTGATTCCTTTACATGGGAAGAGTTACCGGAGGGAAAAGAACCAGGGCTGACAGAAATACTGGATACACTGATGGACGATGCGTATGCACGCGGTGTGTTAGAAGAAAATTCTGTTGCGTACAGGGATCTTTTTGATACGAAACTTATGGGAAGTCTGACACCACGCCCGGCACAGATCATGAATCAGTTTAAAGCGTTAATGGTAGAATCTTCCAAGAAAGCGACAGACTGGTATTACAAATTCAGCCAGGATACAAATTACATCAGAAAAGACAGAATTGCAAAGGATATCCGCTGGAAAACAGAGACGGAATATGGAGAGATTGACATTTCCATTAATCAGTCCAAGCCGGAAAAAGATCCGAAGGCCATCGCGGCAGCAAGAAACCAACCGACTTCCAATTATCCACGTTGCATGCTTTGTGTGGAAAATATGGGCTATGCCGGACGACTGAACTATCCGGCAAGACAGAATCACCGTATTGTGCCGGTAACGATCAATAACACAGACTGGTACTTACAGTATTCTCCATACGTATATTACAACGAGCACTGTATCTGCTTTAATAGAGAGCACACTCCGATGAAAATCGACCGTGCCTGCTTTGCAAAACTGTTAGACTTTGTCAGACAGTTCCCGCATTATTTTGTCGGTTCCAATGCAGACCTTCCGATTGTAGGAGGCTCTATTCTGGCTCACGATCATTTCCAGGGAGGACGCTATACATTTGCCATGGAACGCGCACCAATCGAGACTGAGATTTCATTTGATGGATATGAAGATATGAAAGCCGGCATTGTCAAATGGCCAATGTCCGTAATCCGCTTAAATGCAAAAGATCCGGAGCGATTAGTAGATCTGGCAGATAAGATTCTTGGAAGCTGGCGTGGATATACAGATGAAGCAGCTATGATTCTGGCAGAGACAGACGGAGAGCCACACAACACGATCACACCAATCGCACGCCGCAGAGGTGAGAATTATGAGCTGGATCTGGTACTCCGCAACAATCTGACAACACCGGAGCACCCACTTGGAATTTACCACCCGCATGAGCAGTTGCACCATATCAAGAAAGAGAATATCGGTCTGATTGAAGTTATGGGACTGGCAATTCTTCCGGGACGCCTGAAAAAAGAACTGGAAGCAGTAGAAGCAAAACTCGTTTCCGGTGAGGACATGAGAGAAGATCCACTGACAAAATCCCATGCCGAGTGGGCAGAAAATATTGCGAAAAATTATGAGATTACAGCAGAAAATGTAAGAGAAATCGTTCAGAAAGAGACTGGACTTGTCTTTGCACAGGTTCTGGAACAGGCCGGAGTTTACAAACGGACACCAGAAGGAAAAGAAGCCTTCTTGAGATTTGTAAATCAGGTATAAAATGAAATCATTCGTTACTATAGAGGTAGCCGTCCTAAACTTTATCAGAGAGTGGGGCGGCTATTTTTCTGTATTCATAACGGATATCTTCCGACATACATATAATAAAACAAGATAAAATGGGTGGACCTGCATAATTGCTATAGGAGAAATCTATAACTGACTATTCATTATAAATTATGAGAAAATTAAATATCCCATATAAAACCTATTGACTAAGTAGGAAAAGCGTGATAACATAGCTTTCATGAAAATGAAAGGGATATAAGAGAAAATCGTGAGAGAGGGGTAAGGCAATGAACTGGGAATTTATTATCAAATATTTGCCAATGTATAAACGAGCTGCCTTGCTGACTGTAAAGCTTGGAGTTGCCGGAGTCATCTGTGCAATCATCATTGGACTGATCTGTGCGGTAATCCAGTATGAAAAAGTACCAGTCGCAAGACAAATCGTAGCAGTCTATATTGAACTCAGTCGAAATACGCCGCTGCTTGTACAGTTATTTTTCATCTACTATGGACTTCCGAAAGTTGGAATTCAGACGGATCCACAGACATGTGGAATTGCCGGTCTGGCGTTCCTGGGAGGCAGCTACATGGCAGAGGCATTTCGAAGCGGACTTGAGACAGTCGCAAAGATTCAGACAGAAAGTGCATTAAGTCTTGGCATGAACCGGTTACAGGTGATGCGTTACGTGGTACTGCCACAGGCATTTTCCATCAGTGTACCGGCCTTTGTGGCAAATGTAATCTTTCTTTTGAAAGAAACGAGTGTATTTAGTGCAATCAGTCTGATGGATCTGATGTTCACAGCAAAGGATCTGATCGGACTTTATTACAAGACAACAGAAAGCCTGTTCTTACTGGTCGTTTTTTATCTGTTGATCTTACTTCCAGTTTCGATATTGGGAAGTCTCTTAGAAAGGAGGCTGCGCTATGCCGGATTTGGGGATTAGTGTATTATTAAAAGGACAGAACTTTATGCGAATGCTGGCAGGACTTGGAGTGGCACTGAAGATCAGTTTGATTTCCGTAGTTATCAGCATTCCACTTGGAATTGTGCTTGGAGTCTTAATGACATGGAAGAATCCAATCATAAAAGCAATTCTTCGCATTTATCTGGAAATTGTAAGAATCATGCCGCAGATGGTACTGCTGTTCCTCGTATTTTTCGGAACAACAAGAGCATTTGGCTGGGATTTATCCGGAGAAAGTGCATCGATTATTGTATTTACATTCTGGGGTGCAGCAGAGATGAGCGACCTGGTAAGAGGAGCTCTCATCAGTATCCCGAAGCATCAATACGAAAGCAGCGCGGCGCTTGGAATGAGTAAAGCACAGACATATTGGTACATTATCATTCCACAGACGCTTCGGAGACTCATTCCGTTGTCTATCAACCTGATTACACGAATGATTAAGACAACAAGTCTGATTCTGATGATCGGTGTGGTAGAAGTACTGAAAGTATCACAGCAGATTATCGAGGCAAATCGAATGAGCAGTCCAAATGCAGCATTTGGAATTTATCTTGTAGTATTTTTATTATACTTTTTCGCATGCTGGCCAATCAGTATGCTTGCAAAATATCTGGAAAGAAGATGGAGGTAATAGATCGTGGCAGAGACATTACTTACAGTAGAACATCTGGTAAAAAAATATGGAGACCAGGTCATCTTAGATGATGTAAGTCTTGACGTAAAGAAAGGCGAAGTCATTGTGGTAGTCGGTCCAAGTGGTTGTGGAAAGAGTACATTACTGCGATGTATCAATGCCCTGGAGCCGATTCAGGGCGGTGAGGTCAAATTAGGCGACGAGGTCATCGACCCGAAAAGCAAATCACTGACCAGCCTCAGACAGAAAATCGGAATGGTATTTCAGAGCTATGATCTGTTCCCACACCTGACCGTATTAGATAACATTTTACTGGCACCGACAAAGGTACAGAAAAGAAAAAAAGAAGAAGTGAAAGAGGAAGCTATGAAGCTTCTTACAAGAGTCGGTCTTCAGGAAAAAGCCGGAAGCTATCCAAGAGAGCTCTCCGGAGGACAGAAGCAGAGAGTGGCAATTGTCCGTGCATTGTGCATGCACCCGGAAATCCTGCTTTTCGATGAAGTAACAGCAGCACTCGACCCGGAAATGGTTCGTGAAGTACTGGATGTTATCTTAGACCTGGCAGCGCAGGGAAGAACGATGCTTATCGTTACTCACGAAATGCAGTTCGCACGTGCCGTCGCAGACCGAATCATTTTCCTGGAAGGCGGAAAAGTCCAGGAAGACGAAACACCGGAAGAGTTCTTCGAACATCCGAAGACCGAGCGTGCGAAGAAATTCCTCAGCACATTCACATTTGAATCTGTAAAAAGAGAAAAATAAGTATATTTGATGTCAGCTATCTGCAGGCATTAGGATATAAGAAATGAGACAAGGAGAATTTGTATTATGAAAAATGGAAAACTGAAAAAATTACTCACACTGGCAACTGTAGTCGCAAGCGTATTTGCACTGGCAGCATGCGGAAACTCAAGCTCCGATGATTCTAAAGGAAGCGATTCCTCAGCAAAAAAAGATTCCGGAACTGTTTATCGTACATTAGATGAGATTAAAAAAGATGGAACTATCAATATCGGAGTATTCTCAGACAAGAACCCATTCGGATATGTGGATGAAAATGGTGATTATCAGGGATATGACGTATACTTTGCAAACCGAATCGGTAAAGACCTGGGCGTAAAAGTAAACTTTGTATCAACAGAAGCTGCAAACCGTATCGAGTATCTGCAGACAGGAAAGGTAGATCTGATTCTTGCAAACTTTACAGTCACAGATGAGCGTGCAGAAGAAGTTGACTTCGCACTGCCATACATGAACGTAGCACTTGGAGTTATCTCCCCGGACAGCAATGTTATCAAGAGCCTGGACAACTGGAACAGCAAAGATCAGATGATCGTTATCTCCGGAACAACAGCAGAGACATACCTGACAGAGCACTATCCAGACATTCCATTACAGAAATATGATTCCTACGCAACAGCAAAGAACGCTTTGGAAAATGGAAATGGTGTAGCATGGGCAAACGACAACACAGAGGTTATCGCATTCGCACTTCAGAACAAAGGTTACACAGTCGGAATCTCTGAGCTTGGTGACAAAGACACTATCGCACCTGCAGTAACAAAAGGAAACGATACATTACTTAATTGGGTAAATGATGAAATCAAATCCCTTGGAAATGAGCAGTTCTTCCACAAAGACTATGAAGAGACACTGGTAGACACTTACGGAAAAGACTACGAAGAAGAGCTTGTTGTAGAAGGCGGAGAAGTGAAATAGGTCCAAAAAAGTTTCACTGGATGATAAGAGAATAAGAAGAGTAAGAGGAAATGAGCTGGCCGAAAGGTCAGCTTATTTTTCGTGTATTACAATGGGGCGATAATGTTGTGGTAATATAAAGATAGTGACAAAATAAAGAAGCAGGATGAAAATGTGTTGACGAGGGAACTTTATACCCCACCTTTTCGGATAGAATATAGATAACAAAGGATTTGAATGAAAACTAGAGAAGCGAGTAGTTAAGTAAAATACCATATGTTGTAAGATTCAGAAGGGAGAATGTAATATGAATCTGGTTATTGATTTGGAAATGTGCAAGGTGCCGAGAGATTATCGTAGTAAAGGATACAAATATGCGAATGAAACGATACAAATCGGTGCGGTGCTTCTGGATGAAGAGTTTAAGAGAATTGGAACACTTAGTCAGTTCGTACACCCGGAACACGGTGTGATAGATTATTTTATTGAAAATCTGACAGGTATCAAGAACGGCCAGGTAAAGCATGCGCCGAGGCTTCAGGAAGCGTTATTACATATGCTCAACTGGATCGGTGACAGAGAATACAAAGTCTATGCCTGGAGTGGAAGTGACCGTGCCCAGATTCTTCATGAGATAAAGGCAAAGAATATTGTAGATGAAAAGATTGCTTCTTTTATGGAAGAATCCAGATGGGTGGATTATCAGGACATATTTATGAAGAGGTATGAGATGTCCAGAAAAATGAGTCTGGAAGAAGCATTGGGACGGGCTGACATTGATCCGGAGGGAAGATTTCACGATGGGTTAAATGATGCGGTCAATACAGGTCTGCTGATTGAAAAGTTAGAATTAAATCCAGATTATCAACTGGTAAGTTATGAGATGCCAGAAAAACCTTCCGAGCACCTTAGCAGTTCACTTGGAGAACTATTTGCCGGTATGGAGCTTAAGCTGGCGTAAGAATTAAATCGACAAAATACATAGCTGTACCATATTCTCCCCACCTGTGATACAATGAAACTATCATCAGGTGAGGAGGAAGACTGCGATGCCAAAAGGAAAGAATCAGAAGTTCAAATTATATCGACTTGCCCAGATCATGTTAGAAAATACAGATGAAGAGCACTATATCACAATGCCGGAAATTAAAGAAAAGCTGGAAGAATACGAAGTCACTGCGGACCGGAAAAGTATTTATAATGATCTGAAAGATCTGGAAAAGCTGGGGATAGAAGTTGAAGGCGAACCGGTAGGAAACCGTTATCATTATCATGTAGTAGAGCGTCCGTTTGAACTTCCGGAATTAAAGCTTCTGGTAGATGCAATTCAGTCTTCGAAATTCATCACCCAAAAGAAGACAAATACACTGATTAAAAAACTGGAGAAGCTGGTCAGCAAATATGACGCACAGAAACTTCAGCGACAAGTTTATGTGTCCGGTAGAATTAAGGCCATGAACGAAAGCATTTATTATACCGTCGATGCGATTCATAATGCCATATCAGAGAACCGGAAAATCAAGTTCCAGTATTATCAGTGGAATGTGAAAAAAGAAATGGAGCTTCGTCATGATGGTGCCTGGTATCATATCAGCCCATGGGGACTTTCCTGGGACGATGAAAATTATTATCTTGTAGGATATGATTCAGAAGCGGGATTAATCAAGCATTACCGCGTAGACAAAATGCTTCATATACGAATGTCCACGGAAGCACGCGAGGGAAAAGAACACTTTAAACAACTGGACATGGCAGACTACACCAAGAAAAGCTTCGGAATGTTCGGCGGAAAAGAAAAGACCGTAAAGCTTCTGGTAGATAACCGCCTGGCAGGAGTTATCATCGACCGATTCGGAAAAGACATTATGCTCATACCGGCAGACGAAAATCATTTTACTGTAAATGTAGATGTGCATGTCAGCAAGCAATTCCTGGGGTGGGTATTTTCACTGGGCGAACAGGTGAAAATGCTCTCACCGGAGGATGTCGTAGAACAGATGCGAGGAGAAGTAAAAAGACTGGTAGAGCAGTATGGGGAATAGAGATGAAGAATGAAATTATAGTAAGCGAAGGTATCTCAATATATTTGCGTCAGGAGAATGGGAGATGACTTCTGTCGGGAAATCCGACAAAAGAAAAACTAAAATTTATAATTTGGATATGATTTTGTCTTTAGGGTATCGAGTTAATGCTAAAAGAAGTAACTGGCATTAATGAATGTTAACCAGATAATAATTGAGATTGTTTTAGGGTAAATCGCTTGAATTTGTAGGCAATGACGTAATATACTTATTTTATAATATGTTTTTAGGGTATAATAAAAAATCACCTATCAAGGAAATAAGTAAATGAAAGCAAAAGAAAGAGTTTTTAATAATGTAACTGAACAGCGGAGAAAGACGATGAGTAAAATACGTGGTAAGAATACTACGATTGAAATTACATTGCGAAAGGCTCTGTGGGCAAAGGGATATCGTTATAGAAAGAATTATAAGAAACTTCCGGGGTCACCAGATATTTGTCTGACGAAGTATCGTATAGCTATTTTCTGTGACAGTGAATTTTTCCATGGAAAAGATTGGGAAGTGTTAAAGGCAAAAGTGGAAAAAGGAAATAACGGAGAGTATTGGTCTAAAAAGATTCAAGAAAATATAACACGAGATAATGAAAAAGATAAGGCATTGAATGCATTGGGCTGGACGGTGATTCATTTTTGGGGAAAAGATATTCTTAAGAAAACAGATGAATGTGTAAAAGTGATTGAAGAAACCATTTTTGAACTGGAAATGGAAGAAGTAACATTTGAAGAGGAATAATTTATGGGCTATTTGTTAGAGTATGATGAAACCAATCCGATATCGATTGAAACATATGGAAAAAGATTAATTGGAAAAACATTTCAAGATGTCTGTGATGAAGATGATATGCGAAAAGCAGCAGTTGTCAGAGAGACAGAAAATTATGAAGTAAAGCATGAGAATAAAAAAAGAAAAGGCGGATTGGGAGAACTGATTGAAGAACGGTATTTTCATTATCAGTCTAATAATGATGCCCGACCAGATTTTGATAAAGCTGGTGTAGAACTGAAAGTAACTCCATATAAAATTAATAAAAATGGAAGCATTTCAGCAAAAGAGCGATTGATTTTAACGATGATAGATTATTGTAAAGTTGTAAATGAATCTTTCGAAGAAAGTCATATGTGGGCAAAAGCTCGATTGATTTTATTGGTCTATTATTTATATAGGAAAGAAATTAAAAATCGGTTGGATTATAAAATTGATTATGTTCAATTATTTTCACCTCCGGAAGAAGATATGAAAATAATCGAGCATGATTTTAATGTGATTAAAGAAAAAATATATGCGGGAAAAGCTCATGAATTATCAGAAGGAGATACACTTTATTTAGGAGCAGCTACAAAAGCAGCGACTTCTGAAGATAGACGTGAGCAGCCATTTAGTGATGTGCTGGCAAAACCAAGAGCATTTGCTTTCAAAAATTCGTATATGACATATGTACTGAATAATTATATTGTTCCAGGTAAAAAGACATATGAACCAATTGTAAAAGAAAGTATAGAAGAGTCATTTGAGGACTATGTAGTAAAGAAAATAGATGAACATTGTGGAAGCAGTGAATTAGAATTATGCGATAAATATGAAGTGAACATTGATAAGAAACCAAAAGATTTAGGAGCTAT
>ERZ808240.4806-NODE-4806-length-11553-cov-49.677248_pt1 | contig 11553 bp, 8 predicted proteins | sample MGYA00521084_ERZ808240 | MGnify/ENA primary metagenome ERZ808240 (study PRJEB31516, sample SAMN03275571) | gut metagenome | biome: mammalia-associated habitat; material: feces | host: Papio cynocephalus | place: Kenya | collected 2012-08-06 ... | reverse complement strand
CAAAGTTCGCATGTTTCTGATCTATATGCAAGGCGGCTCATTTCGGATGGTTACGGTTCGGCCATAGCCCCGCCTAAAAAGGGCTTGATGGCATCCTGTAATCACCAACAACAAATCCCGACTGTTTCTATTCAAACAGCCGGGATTCGTTGTTTTTTGATGTGTTAGGATGTACGACGACTACTTCACGACGATCTTCTTGCCGCCGCGCACGTAGATACCGGGCTGCAGGCGCTTGCTGTCGTTGGCAATGAGCTTGCCGTCGATGCCATAAACCTTGCCGTCGGTGGCCTCCGTGGCCTCCGGCAGCGTGATGGCTGTCGCATCACCGTAGACCACCTTGTTCGACTCGCTCGACTCACTATCGCTGCTGACTGCCGTCACCGTGTACTCGCCGTATGCGGCGTTGGGCACGCTGTAGGTGGTGCTGGGCACGGATGTGCCGTTGACCTTCACGCCATTGCAGTAGATGTTGTAGCCGGGCAGTGCGATGTCACGCTGCATCTTGCTGGCCTGCAGCTCCACGTCGCCCTTCTCCAGCACGGCGGCGATGCGGTAGTTGTAGTTCTGCTTGTACTTGGTGGCCAGCGAGTACCAGTAGCCGGCCGACGCCGACGATGAGATGAGGTCGCTGTATCCCGGCACGGCAGCCTCGGTGTCGAGCACGATGGGCTTGATACCATTGGCGTAGGTGATGTGGTAACCCACAGCGATGTCCTGTCCGGCCACCACCTCGACAGGTGTGTTGAGCACCACGCTGTTCCAGCCGGCCACAAGCGACGACACGGGCACCGACTGCTCATACATGATGTTGTCGCCATACATGACGAAGACCGACGCCGACAGCAAGTCGGCCGTTGCGATCTTGAACTTGACGCGCGCCACCTTCTGGCCCACCTTGTCGGCCATGTCGGCAGCCTTGAACTTGATGGCGTGATAACCCTCGAGGTTGCCAGAGCTCTTGGTCATGCCCAGCACCATGTCACCACCGTCGTGCTGGTAAGAGTATTCGGGTGCGCTGCCACCATCGGTCCAGGTGAGGTTGAGCGTGGAGCCGTCAGTGGTTGCCTTGAGGTCATAGGGGGCTTGCAGCTTCTGGCTGATGAGGTTGTCGAAGGTGCTCACCTCACTGGCTTCCGACTCCCAGCCGTTGTCATAGACGGAGGTCACATAGTAGTTGTAAGAACCATACTTGTCAAGTGTCTCGGCATAGTTGGTCTTGGGACCTTCGTAGACCTGTTCGCCATTACGATAGACGCGAAACGCCTTCACCTTCGGCGTCTGCTCAGCGGAGGCATTGGCCTTGGCCTTCAGCGGTGTAGCGGTCTCGATGCCCAGTCCCTCGGGTTCCATCTCGATGGCGCCCAGGCGCAGGGTGCCGGCAGGCATGCGCTCCACCTCGGTGGTGTTGATCGATTCAGGCGTGAGACGTGCGGCCTTGGCCTTACCGGGCTCACCGGCCTCAGGAGCCACCGCCATGGCGCCGATGACGAAATTGTTCTCCTTGAGTGACGTGAAGAGCGTGCTGAGCTTCATCCAGTTGGCACCGTCGGTGAGGCTGATCATGGCGCCACCGTCCACCGCGGGGCCCTTGTCAAGCAGAACCGCCGAGACGCCAGCAGGCAGGGTGGCATTGTAGCAGATGTAAAGATCCTGGTCGGCAGGGATGGTGCAACTCTCATCCGCATCGAAGGTGGTGTTGTAGAGATAGCCCGGCTCAATGTCGCTGGCACTGTAGCTGCGCGAGAGAAGCACATTGTTCTGACCGTCGCGCACCTCCATCTTGAAAGCACCGATGCTGGCGTAGATGCCAAACTTCATCGAGTAGAGACGGTAGCCCACATAGGGCTTGAGCTCCTCCTTGCTGAACTTGGCGCCATAGAGCAGCTTCATATCCTCGGCGAATCCTGTGACATTCGCCACACTGCTGTACTTCTGCATCTCGTAGGCGTTGGAGCTCCACTCGAGCTTGATGTTCTTGCCCTCCTGGTCCTTGCCGAGGATGAGCGGTGCCGTGTATTGGGCGGGCAGGCCGACACGGGCGTTGAGCGTGTAGGGGTCGCTGGTCTTGCCGTCGTCTGCCACGGCCACGATGTCGTAGGTGTATGCGCCCAGGCTGTCCACTGCGTCGGTGTATTTCGTGTCGGTCACTGCCGTGCGCACAAGCGTGCCGTCGCGGTAGACGTTGTAGGATGTCACCTTCTGGTTGGTCTTGGCCTCATCGTTGAGTGCCTCCACATCGGCAGAGAGCATGAGGTTGCCGGCTATCTTGCCCGAGGCGAGCGTCTTCCAGGAGGGCTTGCTCTTGTTGAAGTCAGAGGAGTTGGGCGAACTGGTCGAGAAGGAGTTGCCCTTTGAGTTGACCGCCTCGCTGTTGTCCACGCCCACGGGGTGCTTCTTGGCCGTCTGGGTGTAGTAAAGGCCGAAGGCATAGCTGCTGCCAAGCTTCATCTTGTAGGGCTTGGCCAAGGCAAACTTGTTCCATCCTCCATTGGTGATGGCAGCCACCGCCTCTGCGCTGACCGCCTCGCTGTAGTCGATGACGCCGTCCTTCATGATCCACAGGGTGGCACCTGTAATGCCGCCCTCGGGTCCCACGTAGGCGTTGATGGCGGTTATCTGGTGGTCGGGGAAGGCGGCCATGTCCTCAGCCGAGAACTCCTGCTTGATCCACACCTTGGTGTTGCTGGCTGCGGTGCCGCCGATGGCGAGGGCGTAAGTCTTGTTGCCCCAGGTCATCTCGGTGTCGCGCTTCAGGGGCGCAGTCCAGCTGAGGGTGTTGGAAAGGCCGTCGGTGGTGGCGGCGGCGTATGACACGGGCGGCACCATGTCGTAGACCGACTTGGGCGAAGCGTTGACGCCATAGGAGAACTTCTCGCCATCGGCATACACGGCCGACACCTTATATGTATAGGCGCCTGCGGGCTCGTGCTCAGAGAAACATCCCGTGCAGTCGGCAACCAGCAGTTCCTGGTTGATCTTCGTGTCATTGCGGTAGACGTTGTAGCCCATGGGCTCCTCGGTGGCCTCGTTCTTGATATTGGCGGTGATGAGGAAGTCACCGGGTGCATCGTCCTTCCACGTCTTGCCGTCGTAGGAGTAGAGGTTGCCCTTGCCCACGGTGGCCTTACGGTCACAGATGGCGGCCATGTCGAGGTTGCGGCCATATTCATATTTCACGGCAAACACCACCTCGGTACCGGCCTTGATGGTGTAGGGCGTGGCCAGCGCGGTCTTGCGCCAAGTGTTCTTATGGAAGTCGGCGAGGTTCACGGCTTGCTCCACCACGGGCTTGCCATTCTCGTAGATGATGACGGTGGCCTTGTAGACGGGACGATACTCGAACATGCTGATGGTGTCCACCTGCTCGCCGACATAGTTGGCCAGGTCTGCCTCGGAGAACTTTGCTCCCGCATAGAAGGTCACGGCTCCCTCCGGATTCTTGAGCACGCCGTCTGTTCCGTTGTAGTCTTCGCCATCGTGCCACTGCAGGCTGATGGCGTCCGTGGGCTTTTCCCATGTGATGGTCACCTGGTCAAACAGCGTCTTTGCCGAGACCGAGTGGGGTTGGCCGTGCTGGGCATAAGCCTCATTGGCTCCTCCGAAGGCTAACGACAGCGCTGCGCCGAGGGTCAGTGTGCGTAAATAATGCTTCATGAGATTGTGTGTGTTTGTTGTTGCGCGAACTTCAGTGACGGTTTCCTATTTCTTTTCCCTTTGGGGAGGGATGGCATCGCCGTGTGCGCAGACCTACCGTATCGCGCTTTTACAGTGGGGGCACGCGGAAACGCGGTTACAAAAGTAACGCTTTCTTTTCACAAAAGAAGAAATAAGAGTGAAAAAATGTCGAAAAATCATCATTTTGTCATCCATGAGACGAACAGCAAACCATCAGTTTACAAATGAAAACGCCCTTCCCATAGGCCCGCAGGCTATTGGGAGAGGGCATCTTTTCAGAGCACGCTATGGCGATTCTTGCGCTTTAAGGTGTAACTCACGTAGATCCATCTGGGGGCCGGAGCGCCGATAGGCTCCCAGATGAGTTGGTCGAAGTCGAGGTTCTCTCGGATGTAACGGTACATGGCAACGCCTCGCTCGGCCGTTCCAATCACGAGGTCGGCCGCTTCGCCCTTGGTGTGCTGCGAGGCGGTCGCCGCCCCGCTGATGAGGCGGTTGACGGCCGGCGAACGGTAGCCGCTCGAGATGACGATGGGCCCGAAGCGGCGTCGCAGGGGTTCGAGCACGTGCTGGCAGAGGGCGCGCAGCGCCTCGGTCTGCTTGGTGTCGGGGCGATTGGGCAGGTCGTGGTCGGCCGCTACGCCCGACCGGGTCATCTCGTAGAGCATGAAGTGCTCCGAGAGCATGGTGCGTTCTGTGTTTGTCATAGTGTTGTGTTATGTGTGTTGATTGTGTTTGTGTTGATTGTGTTTGTGTTGATGCGAAAAAAGTTGTTGTGGCGAGGTTCATGTGGCGGTGCGCCCCACCTGAAGGTTTCACAGGTCTTCGTCCTGCAGGTAGGTGCGGAGCACGGAGCGATGGTCGCTGACACGGTTGTTGATTTTCCACACCCAGTGGGTGAGGTGACGCGGCATCTCCAGGCCCACGGCCCTAAAGGCGCGGCGAGCAAGGTCTTGCTGAGAGCGCGGGCGGCCATACTCATCGTGTATCTCGTGGGTGAGCCATGCCAGGTGGATCATCTCCACAAGATCGGTCTTCGTGCGATGCCATACCACCGACCGTGGCGGTTGGTCCACCAGCCGCCGCACATCGGCGGTGAGCCGTTGCTGTGCCGCCCGCCGTTGTGCGAAGCGTCGTTGTTGCTGTTCGTATTCGTCAATCATGATTGTCTGAGAGTAGTGTTGACAGGTGTGTTATGTGTCTTTCTTGTCCATGGGCTGCGCATGGGTTTATGCCACAGGATACACGTCTTGGGGTCCTGGCCATGAAGGAACCAGAGCCGTCCGAAGTGGTCGATGGCCGAGGGTCGCCCCGACTGTTGTCTCTGCCTCACTACGCTACTGATGTTGGCAGGCAGCCGGCGGTGCAGGTTGCGACAGAGCAAGGTGGCGATGCGGCGCATGGTCATGGGGCGCCGGGTGTCGTGGTCGATGATGCGGTGCAGGCGGCTCAGCGTCCAGGCCAGTTCCATGAGTTGGCTGGTGGAGTCGCCCCAGAGGGGGAGGTCACAGTCAGCGCAATCGAGGTCAATCACCTCGCTGAACACTTCCACCAGCCGGTCCTCAATGGCCAAGCGCTGCTCGTAGGTCATGGAGAACGGCGTCGAGCCGGGTGGGTTGTGATAATCATTCGTCATGTTGTGAAGTTGTTTAAGGGTTGTACGATTTGTTGTCTCTCTGTGTTCGTGCCGTTGTGAAGCGCGTGGGGGAAACTATCCGCTGGGGACATTCGTGTCGAAGGTGTCATCTTGAATACGATGCGAAACTTTTCTGCCGGCAAAGATAGGGCGTGCCACTGTGAGCACCAAAAATATGGCAGAAAATTAAGGCAAATTAAAAATGAGATGAAATATCACTTCACGAAAAGTAAACAGTCTCAACAATGTATATGTTTTCGAGAACGCATCCTGTCGTCGACAGGATGGACGCGCATGGCAGACCGACATGAAAGTCATACATATATAAAAGGTGTCACCACCCGACCCCTTCAACCAGTCAATAATGCGGCTGGACAGGATCCTGACGTTGGCCCCACGTTTAAAAACAATGAATCCGCTGACCTTTAAACCTTCGTGTTTAAAAGTCAGCGGATCGGCATGTTGCTTGGTGCATGCCTCTGCGTGCCGGGTCACTTGACTCTGGTCAAAGCATGTCTGGCTTTCGAGTTATTGTTGGAGAAATCTTTCCATGACAGGAAGACATACCGGACGTCTTTGTCTATGCACCAGTTCAAGTCGCGTTCTTCATTGTTGAACTCTATGTCGTAGTATGACACATAGTTGGAACCCCTCTGGATACCTCTTTCAGCCCACGAGCCTGTGTAATCATCAATAGTAGGGTCACCGACCTCTCCGCCGTATGGATAATGGATCTCCATATGGATGTCAGCTTCTCCACTGGCATGAAGAGTGATTTTGTAATTGTCCTTATAATCAGGGGTGGAAGAACTAGCATAGTATTTCTTGTCAATCGAGAAAGTCACAACGATATCCTGGCCCTCACCCTCTTGGCCTGACATTTCGCTGCCTTCACTTTCTGCGGTTACGTCTGTCGATTCTTGCTCTTCGTCGCCGTCAGTTTCAAAGAATTGGCCGGCAAAATCGAAATTGATGATCTCGACACCCGTTACTGTCTCCAGGTCCTTTTCCAGTTTCTTGACCTCATCCTTGTCGTCAGTCGTGTAGTGGAAAGCAAACTCTTTCTTTGTTTTTGGAGCCGACGACATCAGTTCCATCAATTTCTCCGAGGCCTTTTGGGCTCCCTTGTCGGTTGCGCCCGGCGTGAAGTCGTAATCCAGTTGGGTGCCGTCTTCCTTGAGCAATCTCAACTAGAATGTTGAGCCTTGGCAATCGCCAAACATAAGTTGTTTCACATTCGACAGGGTCACGGTCACCTTGAAATTCCACTGACCGTTTTTCTCATCAACGGTCACAACGGCAGGTTTTGACTTCACCACCTGGGCGAGTGCTGCCTGTTCACCGCTGACGGTTGAGTTCTTGTTGGGGATCTTCCATTCCGTAGGAGCGTCGCTGCAAGAGGCCATAGCCATCAGCAACAACAATGCGAATAAGTTAAGTAAATGCTTCATATAATTTTGATATTAATTGTATTTATACGTTTAAGAGTGTCATACAAGATCGTCGTACTGCAGTAAAATTTATGCAAATATACTAAAAATAAACTAAAATAACCTTCTCCCGACGACGTTTTTGTTGATGGCGCGAAAATAATCAGAAAATCTGCAAAACATGCAAGCACCATGTCCGTAACACGGGCACCGCGCTGATGAAGGAATGAAGAGCCAGGACACGAAAAGACGAAAGGACAAAAAACATTAAAATTTGCACCTTTTTTGCAAAAGCGAACCAATAACGTGAAATGTTTTGTACCTTTGCCGACTAACAAAGAAGCCTAATAAATTAATCATTATGGTAAAGTTAAACTTAACATCCCAGATTGTACTGAACAAGGTACCTGAGGAGTTCTATCATCCTAAAACCGCTGTGGAACTGTCTGAGCTGACACGTTGTGAAAAGATTCCCACCACCATCTTCCCGAAGTCAGAAGAAGGTGCGCGCAGCATAGCCAACGCCATCGAGAAGACAATCCGCCAGAAGCAGCAGTCAGGGCAGTATTGCGTGCTCGGACTGGGCACGGGCTCATCGCTCACGCCAGTCTTCAATGAGCTCATCCGCCTGCACAAGGAGGAGGGGCTGAGCTTCAGCAATGTGATCGTCTTCAACGCCTACGAATATTTTCCCCTGCAGGCTGGAGCCAAGAACTCCACGCTCAACCAGCTGAAGGAGCGCCTGCTCAACCATGTCGACGTCAACCCGCAGAACGTCTTCTCACCCGAGGGCACGGTTCCCCAGGAGCGCGTGCAGGAGTTCTGCCGCCTCTATGAGCAGCGCATCCAGAGTTTCGGCGGCATCGACATCATGCTGCTGGGCATCGGCCGCATTGGCAACATCGCCACCAACGAGCCTGGCTCAGGCCTCACCTCCAGCTCGCGCATCATCCTCATCGACAACCTCACACGCGAGGAGATGTCGATGAGCCAGAGCACCAACGAGACGGTGCCCCCCTGCTCCGTCACCATGGGCATCTCCACCATCCTCAAGGCCCGCAAGATCTACCTGACAGCCTGGGGCGAGGAGAAAGCGGACATCATACAGAAGACCGTCGAGGGTCCGATCAGCGACGCCATACCCGCCACTTTCCTCCAAACACACAACGATGCACACGTGGTGATCGATCTCGCCGCCGCCGGCCGACTGACCCGCATCGTGCATCCCTGGCTCGTCACCAGCTGCACCTGGACCGACAAGCTCACACGCGCAGCCCTGGTGTGGCTCTGCGAGGTGACCGGCAAGCCCATCCTCAAGCTCACCAACAAGGACTACAACGAGAACGGCCTGTCGGAGCTGCTCACCATCTACGGGTCGGCCTACAACGCCAACATCAAGATATTCAATGACCTGCAGCACACCATCACCGGATGGCCCGGCGGCAAGCCCAACGCCGACGACACCTACCGTCCGGAGCGTGCCACGCCGTTCCCCAAGCGGGTCATCGTGTTCTCTCCCCACCCCGATGACGACGTCATCTCGATGGGCGGCACCATCCGCCGCCTCGTGGAGCAGGGACACGACGTGCACCTCGCCTACGAGACCAGCGGCAACATCGCCGTGGGCGACGAGGAGGTCACACGCTTCATGCACTTCATCAACGGCTTCAACCAACTCTTCATCGGAGAGAAGGACGAGGTCATCAAGGACAAGTACAAGGAGATCAAGGAGTTCTTCAAGAAGAAGAAGGACGGCGACATGGACACGCGCGACATCCTGACCATCAAGGGTCTCATCCGTCGCGGCGAGGCACGCACCGCCTGCACCTTCAACCACATACCGCTCGACCATGTCCACTTCCTTGACTTGCCGTTCTATGAGAGTGGCAAGATCGAGAAGTTCCCGATGACAGAGAAGGACGTGCAGATCGTGCGCAAGCTCATCGCTGAGGTCAAGCCTCACCAGATCTACGTTGCCGGCGACCTTGCCGATCCCCACGGCACACACCGCAAGTGCACCGACGCCGTGCTGGCCGCCATCGACCTGGAAAAGGAAGCCAACGCCGAGTGGCTCAAGGACTGCCGCATCTGGATGTATCGTGGCGCATGGGCAGAGTGGGACATCGAGAACATCGAGATGTGCGTGCCCATGAGTCCTGAGGAACTGCGCGCCAAGCGCAACGCCATCCTCAAGCACCAGAGCCAGATGGAGAGTGCGCCCTTCCTGGGCAACGACGAGCGCCTGTTCTGGCAGCGCGCCGAGGACCGCAACCGCAACACCGCCAAGATCTATGACAACCTGGGCTTGGCTTGCTACGAGGCCATGGAGGCCTTCGTCGAGTACAAGCCGCTCTAAGCCGTTGCAGGTGTCATAACCGCGAGGCCCATCCCTTGCCCTTGGGGCGGAGGATGGGCCTCCTTGTTTCTGCACGTAGAACAGAACCCCCATTTAGGTAAGCGAATCCGTAATAATGGTAAGCGTTTTTTTTCAGAATCATCGTATCTTTGCATAAGATAAGCTGCACCTCAGCATAACATTCAAGCAAGCTTGATGTACTGCATTCGGTTTGCATTATCTTTGCAGTGGATAATCAAAAAAGTTGTATCAGTCTAATAATCAGAGAAGTTGTTGCGACTGGATAATTATTGGTAACGATTTAGCGAAAGTCAAGCTGCTTTCGGCTGCTTTGCTTTGCATAATGTTTCAAACAACTCTTGCGGTTGCAAAGATATGGCATTTATTTGATAACGCCAAATATTTTAGTAGCCATGTTCGCTACAACTGCAAAATAATCAACAAATTAGAAATATCAATAGAGAATGTTCAAAAGTGGACATTCTCTATTGCTATTTCCATTTCGCCAAACTCAACCATCGCATTGAAAAGACTTATTTTGTTGGCATTTCGCAAATCCTCCAATGTAATATCGGCTTCACGAATGATTCCCTTGTCCAAGAGTGCGGCTCTTTTTGTGCCGGGCAATAATGGATGCCTGGGAGTTATCCACTGTTTGCCGTCAAATATGGCGAGGTTTGTGAATGAGGTATCTGTTAAAAGTCCATGCTTGACAATAATGATTTCATCACACTCTCCTTTCTGTGCAACCAAGGCATTGATATGGCTGCGGTCGGTACTTTTATAATCATACACAATCATGTCATCTTCGACCACTTGAAGGGAGTTTATATTCCGCATGGAGTACGGAGCATATTCTACTGCTTCAATGCCCTGCTCGCCATACACCACTCTCGCCTTGTAGAAGTCCATGCTTGCCGTTGGATTTATCAGTCTTTCCAACGAAGGCATGAATGCACTATATAGTGAAGGGAAGAACTTCTGGATGGTTCTTTCCATTCTTTCCTGATGGTATGCAAGAGCTTGCACCTTTCCATCCTTAATCTTTATTGTCTCTACAAATTGCTGTATCATATTAAAATCTGTGTTCTATTCAAAAGGAAGATATACTTTCTGTAATACTTCCTCGTATTCTTTTCTGCAATCACTCTTCGAGGTAATGCCTCCTCCAGCCTTGAAATACGTTCCCTGCTTGTCCTGTTCAAGAAAGCGTATCATTACTGCCGAGTTCAGTTCACCTTTATTATATAAGCCCATTACTCCTGTATAAAATTCACGGTCATAGCCTTCCGCCTCATGGATGATCTCCATTGTCTTGTCCTTTGGAGCACCTGTTATAGAACCAGCTGGCAGCATAGCAGCCAAGATGTCACCGATGTGCTTTTGATAGTCTGCCGGCAATTTGCCGCTTATCTCAGAACTGGTCTGTAGGATGTCCCCCTTGTTGGTATGGAGTACATCTATATAACGGTATCTGTCCACCCTTACATATTCCGCCACACAGCTAAGGTCGTTGCGAATCAAGTCAACGATGGTGGCATGTTCGGCGGTTTCTTTCTCGTCGTCCATCAATACTTGCCCGGCATCGGGCATGGAAGCATCAATCGTGCCTTTCATCGGATAAGCATAAATCGTTCCGTCCTTTATCCTCACGAATGTTTCCGGTGAGAAGCACATGAACTGCCTATTGCTCTTATTGTCTTTCAGCAGAATCTTGTACTTGCCTTTAGCCCGTAGGAAGATGTCCTCAAACGGAAGGTCACAGTCCACAGCCACCTTACAAGTAAGGTTTGCAAGGTAACTGTTGCCACGCAATATGTTGCCTTTGACAGTCTCGAAACTTCTCGTGTAATCTTCAAAGTCCGGCGCATACACTTTCCAAATCGGAGTTTTGGCAGACGCAGAGAGCGACTGCCGCTTTGCATTGGTGATGCCCTCAAAGTCATAGAGGCATTCGTCTGGACTTATCTCAGACAACTTTCGTATGTATGCCTTCGTACCAGCATAGTTGATGACAAAAAGGAACGGTTCGTTGTCACCGACCTGTTGGTTAAGGTGGTCTGTTATGTTCTGTTTCATTGTTTTTTGTATAAGGGTTGCAAAATTATACCATTTCCAAGAGAACACCAAACAAATCAGTAGCCGTGTTCGCTACAATAGCATATTTATGCTTTTTGTATGCTATATTTTCTTAAAATTAAACACTTTTGTTGTACTTTTCACACCGAAACAGCAATCCAAGATTCCATTTCTGCACAAATATTTTACATCTGATAAGTGTATGCAAATTCTTGTTTTATTACTTTTCATTTACTTGTTGAGTTTTTGTCAACACATTCAATCTCAAACAGTTAATATAGCATAAATTTAATACCCGACAGGTACAATTTTTATCTTTGCACCTTAACTTTGCTCTTTCAATTCATCAACAACCAAAAGATAGAGAAATAGAA
>ERZ808240.4805-NODE-4805-length-11557-cov-40.664580_pt1 | contig 11557 bp, 14 predicted proteins | sample MGYA00521084_ERZ808240 | MGnify/ENA primary metagenome ERZ808240 (study PRJEB31516, sample SAMN03275571) | gut metagenome | biome: mammalia-associated habitat; material: feces | host: Papio cynocephalus | place: Kenya | collected 2012-08-06 ... | reverse complement strand
CCTGCGGCGGCGGATCTGATCTGGCAGCATCTGCAGGATTTTGACCGGAAACCGGAAGATTACGACCGGATCATCACAGGCGATCTGGGCGAAGTGGGAAGTCAGGCACTGATCGATCTTTTGCGGGAGAAGGATGTTGATATTGCGGGAAACCATATGGACTGTGGAACGACACTGTTTGATATAAATGAGCAGGATGTGGGATCGGGCGGATCCGGCTGTGGATGCAGTGCAGTGACGCTTGCCTCTTATATTCTGCCAAAGCTGCAGAGCGGGGAATGGAAACGGGTGTTGTTTGCCCCGACCGGAGCACTTTTGAGTAAGACGAGCTTTAACGAAGGCAATTCCGTTCCGGGTATTGCGCATGGACTGGTGCTGGAGCATGTGTAAAGTAGTAGCACAAAGGACTGAAAACAGGAAGCAGCATGCAAAAAAGAAGAGCTTACGCTCTTCTTTTTTGCAGATATACAAAGTCCGTTTTCATCTGAAAACATTATGCTGCATCGTCTACGGTTCCGATCTTCATATACATGGAAATTAAGTAGAGACCGCAAAGACCGACTATTGCATAGATGATCCGGGATAACCAGCTCATGCTGCCAAAGAGCGCTGCGACAAGGTTCCAATCGAAAAAGCCGACCAGTCCCCAGTTGACTGCACCGATAATGACAAGCGTTAAAGCAATATAGTCTAAAGCTTTCATGGATAGCACCTCCTTTTTCTATAGTCTTTCCCAAAACACGCTTTCTATACGGTGGAAATTATGGTATACTTATGATGTCAGGGCACGGAGCAATCTGTGTGACATCATAAAAAAGGAAAACATTCCAAAGGAGCCAAACATGGAAAACCAATCAGAAAATAAAAAGAAAAATGCCGGTGCGCTCCGGTGCTATTTGATAGAGATCGCAGTCATCACGATCGCCTACCTGGTCGAGGTAGCCAAAGGAAACCGGTCAGAGGGATATATTGTGCTGGTATGTCTGCTTTTATGGCTTCCGGCAATAGCTGCGGTGCTTGTATATCTGAAAAATAAAAATGCAAAAGCGATCCGTTATCTGTATGGATTCGGTTTCATGATCCCACAGGCATTTCTGATGCTGACAGCCAACAATGCACTGGTATTTACCTACGCGATCCTTGTACTGGTTGTCTGTAACATTTTTGAAGACCGCAAATTTGCACTGACAATGGCGATTTCTTATAATATCATGAATATCCTGACGGTTGTATATCGTATTGCAACAGCAGGGACAACAAATGACTATATCGTGACAACAGAGATCCAGATCCTGTTGATGATGATCTGTGGTTACTTCAATATCGTGGTATCCAAGACGGGCATGGTCATTTCAAAGGAAAAGATGTCACTTCTGGATCAGGAAAAACAGCATGCGACAGATCTGCTTGCCCAGGTGCTTTCCGTTTCCACGGAAATGACAGAGAGCATCGGCAGTCTGAATGAAAAGATGCAGCAGCTTGGAGAATCGGTTGTACAGACCTGTGGTGCCATGGATGAGGTCAGACAGGGCAGCAATGAAACAGCACAGTCCATCCAGTCCCAGCTTATTATGACGGAAAAGATCCAGAGCAGGATCGAAGAGGTTTCCCAGACAAGCACAATGATCGGGAACAGTGTTGTAAAAACAAAGGCCGCAGTCGGAAAAGGTGCGGATAATATGGAAAATCTGGAAAAACAGGTAGAACAGCTGGAGCAGGCGGGCGGACATGCACTGCAGAGACTGGATGAATTAAACGAGTATACAAAACAGATGCAGTCTATTACAGAGCTGATCAACTCCGTTGCGGATCAGACAGGGCTCTTATCGTTAAATGCCAGCATTGAGGCAGCAAGAGCAGGCGAAGCCGGCAGAGGATTTGCGGTTGTGGCTTCTGAAATCTCCACGCTGGCAAGCCAGACACAGGAAGCAACCAAGAATATTGATGCACTCATCAATGATATTACAGATAAGCTGCAGGATGTCAGTGAAGCTGTCAGAACTTTTGCGGATGGAACAAAACAGCAATATACCGTGGCACAGGAAACAGTACAGAGCTTTGGACAGATTGAAAAGGATACAACGCAGATCGAGCAGCAGGTAAGCCAGATGACATCTGCGATCAGCAGCCTGACTGAAGCAAATCATTCTATCGTGGAAAGCGTCCAGAATATTTCCGCGATCACGGAAGAAGTGTCAGCACATTCCAATGAAACCTATGAGAGCAGTGAAAAGAATGCGCAGATCGTGGAAGAGACCGGAAAGATCGCAGCATTCTTACAGGACAGAGCAAGTGCGTTGAAACAGTAAAGAGCGGATAAAAGAGGTGGGGAGTTCAGGTGGAAGAGATTATTGTTGCCATTTATTACATATTTGCACTGGTTGTTGCAATACTTGTATTAAAATCATACCGAAAGGGAACAGAGAGCGCCAAAAAGCTTGGCATTGCCATGCTGATGAATTTCCTGATGATCGGTACTTACACGCTCAATCTGACATCAGGCTATCTGATCATCAAGTCGATCGGCTGTTCTCTTACCTTTACGCTTATGGATCTGATGCTGTTTTTCTACTATGACTATGCCATGGCATTTGTAGGCTGGGAAAACCGTACACCAAAGTGGATCAAGATTGCATTTGGAGCGTACATTTTTATTGACGGTATTTTTATGATGATCAATCCGTTTGATCAGGTAGCGGTTTCCTATATGCATGAATCGTTTGGAGATGGTTATATCCTGACTTATGTGCCGCAGATCCCGTTCCACATCCATACAGCATTTGATATGATGATGATCGCAGCAACGATCATCCTGTTATCGCTGAAGTGCGGGGAAACGCCGCGTGTATATAGAAAGCGGTATTATGGTCCTATTATTGGTATGCTGCTGGCTGTTGTGATCAATTTCGTGTATCTGGCTGGCGTCATTCCGATTGATATGGATCCGACGATCCTGCTGTATGTATTTGTAGGATTTCTGCTTTATTTTTATACATTCAATTATCTGCCGTCTGTCACCCTGACGATCACGCGTAATATGATCCTGGAATATCTGAAGGATCCGATCATCCTGTTTGATTATGAAGGCAGGCTGGCAGATCACAGTGCGGGACTGGACGAGCTGATGCCGGGCATGGAGTTTAAAAACGGTTCCCTGACAATAGAAGAATTTATGCAGAAGCAGAAATTCATGGGAATGAACGGAACGGATATCAATCAGGAATTTGACTGGCAGACGGTTGAAAACGGTAAAACGAAGACTTACCAGTGTCAGTTCTGTTGTATGAAGGACAACAAAGGCAAACTGATCGGAAAGCTGTTTGTGTTCCACGATGTGACCGCAAGCAGGCAGACATATTTTGAACTGGAAAATTCCATGCTGTTTGATGCAGTGACAGGATTTTATAATAAAGAAAGTTTTTATACGCAGATCCCGCAGTGGAGAAACCCGGAATTTTTCCCGGTTTCCTTTGCCGTTTGTAATGTAGACGGTCTGCGTGCCATGAACGAGGCTTACGGAACGGTTTACGGTGACGGTGTCATGCGGCAGATTGCCCGTTATATCCGCAGAAGAGTGGGAAAAGACACGTTCTGTGCAAAGCTGGACAACGGTGATCTCGTTGTGGTTCTGGAGAAGACCAACAATCTGGATGCGGGTGATATCATGGAGGCGATCAAGGCAGAGATCATTGATTTTTATGATAAAATGCCGGTTTCGATCGAATATGGTATTGCAACAAAGGAAGATGCAGATACTCCTGTAGAGAAGCTGATGCAGGATGCCAGATCGAACATGATGAATAAGAAGATGCTGAAGGAAAAATCCGCCAGCAGTTCTATCGTAAATTCTCTGAAACAGACACTTTGTGAAAGTGATTACCAGACAGAAGAGCATGTAGAGCGTACAAGAAAGATGGCAGCCCGTCTCGGTAAAGAAATGGGACTGCCCGATGCGGAGATCGGCAAGCTGGAGCTTTTGGCAGCGCTGCATGATATCGGTAAGGTAGCGATCCCGCAGGATATCATTAAGAAAAAAGGAAAACTGACACCGGAAGAGCGTGCGATCATAGAGCAGCATACGGTAAAAGGCTATCGTATTGCGAAAAGCTCACCGGAGCTTGGCGATATTGCGGACGGTATTTTGTGTCATCATGAAAAATGGGACGGAACCGGTTATCCAAACGGTCTGAAGGGAGAAGAGATCCCGCTGATCGCGCGTGTGATCTCAGCGGTGGATTCCCACGATGTTATGGTCAACGACAGACCGTATCACAAAGCAATGCCGGAAAAGGACGCGATCGCCGAACTGCGCAGATGTTCCGGTACGCAGTTTGATCCACATGTTGTGGAAGTATTTACAAAGATGCTGGAGCGTGAAGATTTGCCGCAGCAGGAAATGGAAGCACTGGCAGCATCTTATACGGAGGCAGGTACAGATGAGAGAACTGGAGTTTAAAATGGAACGTCCGGGACTGCTTGAGACCGGACAGAAGGTGACTGTGACAGAAGGTGTTCTGCCCAGCAGTTATTATTACACGATCGATCCTTCACTGGCAATGTCGGCCAATATCCCATTCAGGGAACGGCTGAAAACAAAAGAAGGAACCGTTGTATCCATTGAGGAAAATGAACGTGGCTTCTATGTGGTTGTCAGCTTTATAGAGCCATAACAGACATAGCACGTATAAGCACCATAGTGCTTATCACACATAAATTTTGCAGTAGGAAAGGAAGAGTGACATGAAAGTTATCAGTACAGAAAAAGCACCGGCAGCAATCGGACCATATTCACAGGGCATCACCGCAGGAGATTTCTTCTTCGCATCCGGACAGATCGCAATTATTCCGGAGACAGGTGAGATCGCAGAAGCAACGATCGAAGCACAGACAGAGCAGGTTATGAAAAATATCGGAAATCTTCTCGCAGCAGCAGGCGTTGATTACAGCAAAGTCGTAAAGACAAGCTGCTTCCTCGCTGATATGGGTGATTTTGGTGCATTCAATGAAATTTATGCAAAATACTTTACTTCAAAACCGGCAAGAAGCTGTGTAGCAGTAAAGACATTACCGAAGAATGTGTTATGTGAGGTAGAAGTGATCGCATACCTTGGCGAATAATTCATGCATTTATGGAAATCCTAAAGATGAGACAGAAATGTCTCATCTTTTTTCATGTGATAGGAGTTCCTATCACATGAAAATGCTCCGCAAGGATGCGCACTCGCGCGAAGAAGAAATATGTCGCAAGCGACCGCGCTCGGCGCAAGAATGTGGCGAGGCACATTCTTTAAAATGTCATGCATGAAAAAGGAGGTAACATATGTCATATATCAATGCATTCTGGGTAGGAGGTCTGATCTGCGCACTTGCGCAGATTTTATTGGAAAAAACAAAGCTGATGCCGGGCAGGATCATGGTGCTGATCGTCTGTCTCGGTGCTGTATTAAGCTTTTTCGGTATTTATGAACCGTTTGCGGAATATGCGGGCGCAGGAGCCAGTGTTCCCTTGCTTGGTTTTGGAAATGTACTGATGAAAGGTGTCAAAGAAGCGGTTGATGAATATGGTTTTCTCGGTATCTTCATGGGCGGCTTTAAAGCGGGGGCAGTCGGATGCAGCGGCGCACTGATCCTGAGTTATCTGGCAAGTCTTGTATTTCATTCCAAGATCAAAAAATGATGCAATAGCTGCATCATTCTTCAAATCCGATCTGCATATTGGCAAGTGCTTTTTTAATCCCCTGATCCCAGAGCGTTTCAATGGATTTGTCCATGGAAAAAGTAGTCAGGGAAATGCCGGTAAGGCATGTCAGGTGTTCCTGCTCGTAGCGGAAGGTCAGGATCAGACCCTTTACAGCAGATGGATCACCGGTAAAAGCGGCATTTTTAAGCAGGTTCTGCGTGTAGGCAACGGGCGCCTGCAGTACAAATTTAAAGGAAAGCGGAAATTCTTTACCAATATAGGATGCCAGTAATGCTCTGACAGTGTGCCACGGAACAAAGTCGGTGATTTCCGGCTGTGTGGGCAGATCCTGCTGCGGATGATATCCGGGATGGATCCGGCCTTCTAAAAAGAGGGAACTGTCCCGGATCACAGAAGCCTCCTGCATCAGAAATGTATCAAAAGATGTGCTTTCCAAAAGTACATGCAGCATCTTTTTTTTGTCCTGAATCTGTAATGCGATCATAAAAAATCCTTTCTGATTTCAATCCCCAAACGAATATTTTACTGATATTGTAATATAAAATATTGTAATGGTCAAAAATTTTATTGCGTTAACAAAACGGTTAAATGTGATATTGGGTCTATGCAAATGACGTAATATGTGCTATATTATGTAGTAATGAAAACTACATGGTAATCGGAGGAAAATGATGAGCTACAAAATTGTGCTGGATAGCTGTGGAGAATTACCGGAGCAATTAAAAACAGATAACAGATATGAGATCGTACCGCTGGAATTACAGGTGGGCGAAGAAAGAATGTGGGATGATGAGACCTTTGACCAGAAGGCATTTCTGCAGAAAGTAGCGGCCAGCCCGACCTGCCCGAAGTCGGCATGTCCGTCACCGGAACGCTATATGCAGGCGTTTACCTGTGAGGCAGAAGATATCTACGTTGTAACGCTGTCCGGAAATCTGAGTGGCAGTTATAACAGCGCTTATCTGGCACGGAGCATGTATCTGGAAAAGGATCCCCATAAGAAGATCCATGTATTTGATTCCTGTTCCGCTTCCTGTGGGGAGACACAGATCGCGTTTTATATCAGCAGTCTTGCAGAAGAGGGAAAATCCTTTGAAGAGATCGTACCGCTGGCAGAGAAGTTCAGGGATGAACTGACCACGTATTTTGTACTGGATGATCTGGATACGCTCAGAAAGAACGGCAGACTTTCCAGGGTAAAGGCCTTTGTTGCATCCACACTTGCAGTAAAGCCGGTCATGGGCTCTACGGATGATGGCAATATTGTGCAGCGGGGACAGGCGATCGGTATGAAAAAAGCGCTTGCCAGGATGGCAGACATTATACTGGGAGATAAAACGGATCTGCAGAAAAAAACATTGATGATCACACACTGCAACTGCCCGGAAAGAGCGGAAAAGTTTAAGGAGATCATCTGCAAAAAGGCGGACTTTCAGAAAATCCTGATCATGGATACAGCGGGGGTCAGCAGTATGTATGCCAATGACGGCGGCATTATTGTGACTGTGTAAATGGACTGAAAGAGCTGCAGCATATGTGACAGGTCACGAAATTAAGAGAATAACAGTTTTCCGATCAGAGGAAGATTTTGAAGAGAAGAGCAGGTCAGTGTCTCACCGTTTGAGAGCTGAATGCTCTTTTTTGTATGGCTGCGGACATGATTCCGGTTGACCACGTAGTCCCTGCCAAATATCTGGAACTCAGCATGATCGCCAAGACAACGGTAAATATCATCCATGTTACCGATAATATCAATGGCATCATGGTGATCAAAAACATAATGAACCCGGTGTTCCTTTTCAAAGCACTGGGCATAGATAATATCATCTTTGGACACAAAATGGGTATGCTCGATATCACGGATCTCGATCAGTGTCAGGTTTTGCTTTTGGGATTCGATTTCCTGCTGTATATCACGCAGTAGTTTATGAAGTGGTGCGGTAAGAATAGGTTTATCCAGCGTATAGAGATGCTGGATGGCATTTTCACGGCGATATGGCTCAGCAGCATCTTTACAGACAACGATCATGCCCGGAGCAGACAACTCCTGCAGCTTTGTAACGATCTCCATGCAATGTGCCATATTATGATCGATATCTAAAAGGAAAAGGTCATATTTCATACAGACAGGTAAAAAAGAGGATTCATCACCGAACGAATCCACGTAAAGCGTTCCGATTTCAGACGCAAGCGCGCTGTTGGCACGGTCTAAAAGACGTTCCGTCTGCCTGCGGTCTGCAACATTGTCTGCTAAAACTGCAATATGCATATGTAACCCTCCTAAATGTAATGCTTTGCTTGCAAAGCATTATGCAGCCTCATCGTATTGGCGAAGCCAATTTTGCATACGATGAGGTTCCCGTTTATGTAATGCTTTGCTTGCAAAGCATTATGCAGCCTCATCGTATTGGTGAATAACAGGCGGAGCCATGCAGCGCATGACTCCGTGTTATTATAAAATCCCAATCTCAATAGGGGAATGCCAGATCAGATAAATGAGCAGAAGCTGCACACATAAGATCAGTGGCAATCCGTATAAGAAGTACCAGTGGCGGGTCTTATGATGGAAGAGGAACATACCGAGGATACTGCCGATACTGCCACCGAAGACGGCAAACAGAAACAGGGTGACTTCCGGAATCCGCCATGCCCTTTTCCGGGCTTTCCATTTATCCAGACCCATCAGGAAAAAGGCGATCAGATTGATCATAATAACATAGGTAATGATGATTGTGTATACACTCATACTGACCTCAAAAAATTATTTATCGTTCTTCTTATTCTGTACTTCCAGCATCTTCATAGCGCGAACTTTTGTAGAAAGACCAAACAGATTGATAAAGCCTTCTGCATCATGATGGTCATACATATCACCGGTTGTAAAACTTGCAATGCTTTCATTGTATAGAGAATATGGAGAAGTTGTACCAGCTTTGATGATGTTGCCTTTGTAAAGTTTGAATTTTACTTCACCTGTTACATACTTCTGTGTGCTCTCGATAAATGCCTGTGCTGCTTCACGAAGCGGTGAGAACCATTTTCCCTCGTAAACGACCTGTGAAAACAGATTTCCCATATCCTTCTTTGCACGGTAAACATCACGGTCAAGGATCAGTTCCTCAAGCTGCTGATGTGCCTCGTACAGGATTGTTCCGCCAGGTGTTTCATATACACCACGGCTCTTCATACCAACTACGCGGTTTTCAACGATATCTACGATACCGATACCATGCTTGCCGCCTAATGCATTCAGCGTACGGATGATATCGGAAACCTTCATTTCTTTTCCGTTGACACTCTTCGGTACACCGCCTTCAAATGTCATTGTTACATATTCACCTTCATCAGGTGCTTTTTCAGGTGTGGTACCAAGAACAAGCAGATGCTCATAATTTGGCTCATTTGCAGGATCTTCCAGTTCCAGACCTTCATGGCTGATGTGCCAGATGTTACGGTCACGGCTGTAGGAGTTATCTTCAGAGAATGGAAGATGGATGCCATGCTGCTTGCAGTATTCGATCTCGTCTTCACGGGACTGTAATTTCCACTTGTCATTTCTCCATGGAGCAATGATCTTCAGGTCAGGAGCCAGTGCTTTGATACCAAGCTCAAAACGGATCTGGTCATTTCCTTTTCCTGTTGCACCGTGGCAGATCGCAACAGCGTTTTCCTTACGGGCGATCTCAACAAGCTTCTTTGCGATAGCAGGACGAGCCATGGAAGTACCAAGTAAATATTTGTTTTCATAAACAGCATGTGCCTGTACGCAAGGTACGATATAGTGATCACAGAATTCATCTGTCAGATCTTCAATGTATAATTTTTCAGCACCGGCAAGTTTGGCTCTTTCGTCAAGACCATCCAGCTCATTGCCCTGTCCGCAGTCGATACAGCAGCAGACAACATCGTAATCGTAATTTTCTTTTAACCAGGGAATAATGGCTGTTGTATCAAGCCCGCCTGAGTACGCTAAAACAACTTTTTCTCTCATAATTAATATGCCTCCATAGGTATGTATTGTAAGTTCTGCAACTAATATACAACATAAAAGTGCATAATGCAAGTATGAAAATATGCATAAAACGATGAATAATGCGTAAAAATGTGCATATTATGAAAAAACTATTGCATATTATACACTACAGACGTATAATTATACGACGTCAGGACAAAAAACGGATTGAAGGAATGACAGATTTGAAGTAAGATATATAAGATATGTAACAGAAGGGAGAAATGAAATATGATCAAAGCAGGAATCATCGGCGCAACCGGTTATGCGGGAGGTGAGCTCGTCAGACTGCTTTTGCAGCATAAAGAGGTAGAAATCAAATGGTATGGCTCACGCAGCTATATCGATCAGAAATACGCAAGTGTATACGGCAATATGTTCCAGCTTGTGGAGGATACATGCCTTGATGATAATATGGAAGAACTGGCAAAGCAGGTGGATGTGATCTTTACCGCAACGCCGCAGGGCTTTTGTGCTTCCGTGATCAACGATTCTATTTTAAGCCGGACAAAGATCATCGATCTGAGTGCGGACTTCCGTATCAAAGATGTATCCGTATATGAAAAGTGGTATGGCATTACCCATAAGGCACCACAGTATATTGAGGAAGCTGTTTACGGACTGTGCGAGATCAACAGGGAAAAGACGAAGGGCGCAAGACTGGTTGCCAATCCGGGCTGCTATACAACCTGCTCGATCCTGACAGCGTATCCGCTTGTCAAGGAAGGACTGATCGATCCGCAGACACTGATCATCGATGCAAAGAGCGGTACATCCGGAGCGGGCAGAGGTGCAAAGGTAAACAATCTGTACTGTGAAGTCAATGAAAATATCAAAGCATACGGTGTTGCTACACACAGACATACACCGGAGATCGAGGAGCAGCTTGGCTATGCAGCAGGAAAAGAGATTCTTGTAAACTTTACACCGCATCTTGTTCCGATGAACAGAGGTATTTTAGTGACGGAATATGCAACGCTGACCAAAAAGGCAGATGGCTCTCTTCCAACTTATGAGGAGATCAAGGCAGTATATGACAAATACTATGCAGATGAGTATTTTGTCCGTGTTCTGGAAAAGAATGTATGCCCGGAGACAAAATGGGTAGAGGGCAGCAACTTCGTGGATGTGAACTTTAAGATCGATGAGAGAACAGGCAGGATCATCATGATGGGCGCGTTGGATAATATCGTAAAGGGCGCAGCCGGACAGGCAGTACAGAATATGAACCTGATGTTTGGACTGGATGAAAAGGAAGGACTGGAACTGGTACCAATGTTCCCATAAGGTAAATAAAGATGATACGAGCAATGCAAATTGAGGATTATGATCAGGTATATGCGCTCTGGCTGACGATCAGCGGCTTTGCGATCCGCAGCGTGGATGATTCCAAAGAGGGCGTAGCAAGGTTTCTGCAGAGAAATCCGGGGATCAGCGTGGTAGCAGAAGAAGATGGAAAGATCGTTGGGGCGATCCTTTGCGGACATGACGGCAGACGAGGCTGCCTGTATCACGTCTGTGTGGATCCGGCGTACAGACGACGCGGGATCGGTAAGGAAATGGTCGTTCACTGTATGAATGCTTTACATAAGGAAGGAATCAACAAGGTATCCCTGATCGCCTTTACACAGAACGACATCGGAAATGCCTTCTGGAAAGAGATCGGCTGGACAAAGCGGGAAGACCTGAACTACTATGATTTTGTACTGAACAAAAACAACATTGTACGTTTCAACCAGTAGAGCAGACATATCGCAGAAAACGGCTCTGAAAAGCAGATAAGAATGGAGAACAAAAATGGATAACAAAGACATGAAACAGGTAATGGAAAAAGCAGAGGTGCT
>ERZ808240.4804-NODE-4804-length-11564-cov-13.681467_pt1 | contig 11564 bp, 11 predicted proteins | sample MGYA00521084_ERZ808240 | MGnify/ENA primary metagenome ERZ808240 (study PRJEB31516, sample SAMN03275571) | gut metagenome | biome: mammalia-associated habitat; material: feces | host: Papio cynocephalus | place: Kenya | collected 2012-08-06 ... | reverse complement strand
TCTGCCTTTGCGGAGCGCATGTGGAACGCCGTCTGCTCGGACACCCTCTCTGCCGGGCAGCCCTACAGCCCGGCCAACCTGCAGGCCGACATGCTGGCCAAGTATCCCGACAAGCTGGCCTTTGAGCCGCACGTCGGCTACGATTACATCGTCTATTACGGCAAAGACCTGACCCCCAGCGAAGAGTTCTCCTGATTCTGTAAAATTTCAGACATTTTCATGTATACAATCTCTTGTATTTCTGTGTGCGGCGCTGTATCATAAAGGCGACGGATTTTGCCTTTTGTGTCAGGAAACGGAGGAACTTCATGACATCGTCCAAATTCAAGTCCGCACCGCTGTTCACGCGCAAACAGCTCACAGCGCTGCTGCTGCCGCTGATCGCGGAGCAGGCCCTCAGCGTGACCATCGGCCTGGCCGATACCCTGATGGTCTCTTCGGTGGGTGAAGCAGCCGTGTCCGGCGTCAGCCTTGTGGACAGCTTCAATACCCTGATGATCCAGATCATGAGCGCACTGGCCACCGGCGGCGCCGTGGTCGCCAGCCAGTACATCGGCCACCGGGAGACCAAAAATGCAAAAGCGGCCGCCGCACAGATCCTGTTCGTGCTGTCCACCTTCAGCCTCCTGGTCGCTGCCATCGTTGTGGTGGGCCGCCACGCCATTCTGCGCGGCATTTTCGGCTCCATTGACGCCGACGTCATGCGCTACGCCGAGACCTACTTTCTGCTCTCCGCGCTGAGCTACCCCTTCATCGGCCTGTACAATGCCGGTGCCGCGCTGTTCCGCGCACAGGGCAACAGCAAGATCAGTATGCTGTCCAGCCTGGTGATGAACGTCATCAACATCGGCGGCAACGCCGTGCTCATCTACGGCTTTGGCATGGGCGTCATGGGTGCCGCACTGGCCAGCCTTGTTTCCCGCATGATCGCCTGCTTTGTGGTGCTGTTCCTGCTGCAGAAGCCGAACTGCATGCTGCGGGTGGACGGCCTGCAGGCCATGCGGCCGGACGGTGCCCTCATCCGGCGCATCCTGCGGGTGGGCATCCCGGCCGGCATCGAGAACGGCATGTTCCAGATCGGCAAGCTGTCGGTGTCCAGCCTGACCAGCACCCTCGGCACCGCTGCCATTGCCGCCAATGCCGTGGCCAACACGACCACCACCTTCCTGAACATCCCGGCCAATGCTGTCGGCATGGCCGCGCTGACCGTGGTCGGCCAGTGCCTGGGTGCCGGTGAAAAAGAGCAGGCCGTGTATTACTCCCGCCGCCTGCTGCTGACCGCCTACTGCGGTGCCTGGGTGATGAACATCTCGGCGTTTCTGTTTGCCAACAGGTTCGCCATCTCGCTGTTCAACCTCTCGCCGGAGGCGCAGGCTATGGCGCTGCAGGTCATGGTGTGGTTCAACATCGTGTCCCTGTTCTTCTGGCCGTCCAGCTTTACCCTGCCCAACATCCTGCGCGCCGCCGGCGATGCCCAGTTCACCATGGGGGTGAGCATCTTCTCCATGTGGGCGTTCCGCGTGGGCTTCTGCTACCTGATGGTGCTGGCCTTCCACGGCGGGCTGCTCAGCATCTGGATGGGCATGTTCCTGGACTGGGTGTTCCGCTCGCTGTGCTTTGCCATCCGCTTTGTGCGGGGCAGGTGGCTGGAGCAGAGCGTCATCTGATCCTCCGATTTTCTTCTGGCTGCTGCACTTGTTGCAGCGGCCAATTTTTTATGCTTTTTTGCAGGAAAACACCTTTTTGAATCGTATTACAGGCAGATGCGCCTCAAGGTTTTTCATGTTTTTGACAAATAATTGATGTGCATTTTGACAAAGTTGTCCAATTTTCTTCTTGTATTCGTCACATTCAGGGCGTATAATTTTTCAATGCTAAGAGTTTGCCCTGTCGCAAAAAGGAGGCTTTTTCCTATGAAACGCACAAGCTGGTTTGCGCGCCATCCGCTCTGCTTTATGGCGCTCTACTTCCTGCTTTACTTATCCGCATTCAATTTCCTGGAAACGCAGATCTCCATGCCCTCGGTTGTGCTGGTGCACTGCCGGCTGGATGACCTCATTCCCTTCTGTAAATATGCCATCATCCCCTACTTTGCCTGGTTCGCCTGGATCCCGTTCACGCTGTTCTATTTGCTGTGGCGGGCACCCCGGGAGGACTTCTGGCGGCTGTGCCTGCCGCTGTTCGGCGGCATGACCCTTGCGCTGATGTGCTACGTCATCGTGCCCACCGGGCTGGACCTGCGGCCATACTGGGTGCCGGGCAATGATATCTTTGCCCGTGCCGTGCGGTTTTTGTACCGCACGGACACGCCCACCAACGTCTGCCCGTCCATTCATGTGTTCAATTCGGTAACGTTGATGCTGGCGTATTACCGCTGCCGCATCTTTGAAGAGCCGAAGCGCCGCTGGATGCGCCCGGCTGCCGCCGTGCTGTGTGTTTCCATCGTATGTTCCACGATGCTGCTCAAGCAACACAGCTGCATCGATGTGGCACTGGGCGCGCTGCTTGCCTTTGCACTGGACACCTTCGCCACCTCCCTGATGGAGCGCCGCGATGAGCCGCAGTTCCGCCGGATCTGATTCAGACTGTGAAACAAAATGAGAGCCAATGTTCCACGTGGAACATTGGCTCTCATTTTTTGTTTTGTTCTTCAGAACAGCCCTTCCGGCAGGCAGATGTCGTGCTTGGGCACTTTTTCCCACGCGAAGTCCCGGACCAGTTCTTCCGGTGTGCAGGGGGCTGGCTCCGGCTGCAGGCCGTAAGCAAAGGCCAGCTTGCCCACGATCTCCTGCGCGGTGTATTTCGCCCGCAGGTTTTCCAGGCTCTGGTCGCCATCCCGCTTGGAAAGCCGCCGCCCATCCGGGGCCAGCAGCAGCGGGCAGTGCGCAAAGTGCGGTGCCTGCAGCCCCAGCAGCCGGTACAGGTACAGCTGCCGTGCCGTGGAAGACAGCAGGTCTGCCCCGCGTACAACTTCGGTCACGCCCATCCGGGCATCATCCACCACAACGGCCAGCTGGTAGGCAAACACCCCATCCGCCCGGCGCAGGTAGAAATCTCCGCAGTCCCGCAGCAGGTTCTCCGTGTGCGTACCCATACAGCCGTCCGTAAAGGTAATGGTTTCATCCGGCACCCGCAGGCGGTAAGCCGGTGCCTTTTTCTTGCGTTTTTCTGCCACCTCTTCGGGGGTCAGGTTCCGGCAGGTGCCCGGGTAAATGACATTGCCGTCCGAGGTATGCGGCGCGCTGGCTGCGTGCAGCTGTGCCCGGGAACAGAAACAGGGGTATACCAGCCCCTGCTTCTCCAGCTTGTTGTAGCTGGCGGTGTAGATGTCTGTGCACTCGCTCTGGTAGTACGGCCCGTGCGGGCCGCCGGTGCTGCCGCCCTCATCCCAGCCAAGGCCCAGCCACGCCAGATCCTGTTCCAGCAGGTCGGCATAGATGCGCGGGCAGCGCTCGGCGTCCAGATCTTCAATGCGCAGCACGATGCGTCCGCCCTGATGTTTTGCACTCAGCCAGGCCAGCAGGCTGCAGGCCAGGTTGCCCAGATGCAGCCGCCCGCTGGGGCTGGGCGCAAACCGCCCGACCGCCCCGCTCACAGGCCCAGCTTCCACTCGCCATCCTTCGGCTGGAAGATGGGAGTGCTGTAGTAGGCCGCACAGGCTTTGGCAAGGAATTCTGCATCCGCGCAGCTGGCGGTCTCCATAGCGGAATGCATGGCCAGCTGGCCCACGCCGATGTCCACCATGGGCATCAGGATCTGGTGGCCCAGCAGGTTGCCCAGCGTGCTGCCGCCGGCCACATCGGCACGGTTGGCAAACACCTGCACCGGCACGCCGGCCTTTTTGCAGATGGCGGTAAAGGCCGCCCCGGTAAAGCCGCTGGTGGTGTAGGTCTGGCGGGCATTGTACTTGAGGATGATGCCCTCTCCCATGTTGACCGGAAGATTCAGGTCACTCTTTTCCGGGTGGTTGGGGTGAATGGCATGGCCGTTGTCTGCACTGAGCAGCAGGCAGTTGGTGCGGGCGCGGATGCTCTGCTCCCGGGTCACGCCCAATGCTTCCTCAATGCGGGAGAGCACATCGGCCATCAGGGTGCCTTCTGCGCCCTGCCGGCTGGAAGAGCCCACCTCTTCATTGTCGAACATGACCCAGATATCGCCGCGGCCTTCTTCCTCGCCGCGGCCCTGCAGGAAGCCCCACAGCGTGGTGTAGGCGCATTCCAGGTCGTCAATGCGGCCGGACATGAAATACTCGCCCTGCAGGCCCATGCGCTGGGCTTTCTCGGTGATGCAGAGCACGAGGTCCGTGGCGAGGATATCCTCTGCCTGCACCCCGGCTTCTTCTGCCAGCACCTGCTTCAGGCTGCCGCCTGCTGCCCCGAAGATGGGCTGCAGATCGACCTGCGGGTTGTAGTTCAGGCCGGTGTTGGCCTGCCGGTTGAAGTGGATGCACAGGTTGGGGATGCAGGCCAATGCCCGCTCCGGATGCACCAGACGGCTCTCCACGCCGCTGTCCGTGCGCACCAGCAGACGGCCGGCCACGCTCAGCGGGCGGTCGAACCAGGTGGACATCAGCATTCCGCCGTAGCCCTCGGTCTCTGCGCGGGCAAAGCCGTGGTCCGCACCGTCCAGCGTTTTGATGCGCCAGGTGGGCGAGTCGCTGTGGCTGGCCGCTGCGTGCCAGCCGGTCAGCTCTCCCTTGGGCATCCGCCAGGCCAGAATGGCCGAGCCGTTGCGGGTGGTGTAATATTTGCCGCCGGGCACCAGCTCCCAGGCTGCGCTCTCCGGGCAGTTCTGGTAGCCGTTCGCTTCCAGAATGGCAGCTGCCGCTGCAGTGGAATGGAATGCGCTGACACCGGCATTCAGAAAATCAAAAAGTCCTTCTATGGAAAACGTTTCGTTCTGCATGTTTTTCTCTCCTTTGGTTTGCGCTGTGTTCCATTATAAGCGCTGCCCCGGCAAAGGTCAACAAACGGCCGCTTCCAGCCGCTCCTGCACGGCGCGGCAGATGGCCTGTGCTTCCAGCCCGTACACGATCTGCACCCGGTTCCCCTGCTTCACGATGCCGCGGTGCGGCACGACGGCAAGGGCCGTTTCGTCCAGAAGCGCCGGATCTTTCAGGGTCACCCGCAGGCGGGTGAAGCAGTGGTCCGCCGAAAGGATGTTCTCCGCCCCGCCCAGGCCATTTACGATCTGCTCCACTGCGTCATACTGGAGTGGGTCTGCACCCACGGCCTCCGGTTCTGCCGCACGGCCGGGCGTGGGCAGATCCAGCGCCTTGATCAGCACGGTGAATACCAAAAAATAGACCGCGATCTCACACAGCGCCAGCAGGTACAGCACCGGGTAATGGGTACGCTCTGCCCCGGCGGAAAGGTTCATCAGCAGGGAGCCCAGCAGATTCGAGGTGAACGCCGTTACATGGCAGACCCGCAGCAGCACGATGAACGCCCCGGCCAGAACGGCATGGGCCACCCACAGCACCGGAGCTGAGAAGCAGAACAGGAAATCGATCGCCTCAGTGATGGACGCCAGCGACGCTGTTATGGCCAGCGGCACCAGCGCGGCGGCGGTCTTCCGGCGGTTCTCCTTCCGGGCGCAGAAGATGAATGCAGCCGCAATGCCAAAGTAGCCGAAGGTCTTGACAAAGCCCGGATACATCCAGACGATGCCTTCTGAGAATGGCAGATCCATGGCGTACTCGGTCATCATCACGGCATAGGCCCCGCTGCAGGTACTGCTGCCCACGATCAGGCTTCCGCCCAGTGCCGTGAACTGGAAGGGCGTGTACACCAGATGGTGCAGGCCGGTGGGGATCAGCAGCCGTTCCAGGAAGCCGTAAAGGAACAGCCCCAGGTTGCCGGAGGCTGCAATGATCCCGGTCAGGGCCGAAATAGCGCGCTGCACCGGGGGCCAGAAAAAGCAGCTGCCGGCCCCCAGTAGTGCAGACACCCCTACCATACAGACGAACGCCCAGCGCGTGCCGGAGCACAGCTGGGAGAGCACTCCATGGAATTCCTTCTCGCAGGTGCGGTTGTACACCCAGCCGGTGCAGAGCCCCAGCAGAATGCCGCCGAAGGCCCCCAGGTCCATGGTCTGGATGCCCAGCACCACGGCCTGCCCGGTGCCATACAGGCCGGTTACTGCATCCGGCTGCGCCAGCAGCCCCAGCTCGCTCAGCGTGACATGGCCCGCCGTCAGGCACATCAGCTCACTCATCAGGGCAATGAGCACGGCCTGCTGCTTTTCCTGCCGCGCCAGCGCAGCGGCAATGCCTGCGCAGAACAGCACACCCAGATTGTCAATGACGACCATCAGGCACTGGTACAGCAGCTGCCCCACCAGATGCACCGGCGGCCAGTTCAGTACCGGGCACACATTCTGCAGCGCGCTGCTGGTGAGCAATGCGCCCAGCACCAGCAAAAGCCCCGCCGCCGGGAAATAGGCCAGCGGCACCAGCAGCGCCTGCGAGAACCGTTCCAGTGCGTTCAGCACCTTGTTTTGTTTCGGCATTTCCAACACTTCCCCGTTTTCATTCAATCCGATGATACGGGCCGCTGCGGAATTTGTCAACGCACGAATGGCCCGAAAATTCGCCCGCCGCTTTGTGCAGCCTGTACAGCGAATCCACTTGAAATTCGTCCTGCCCGCGCTGATTGACAACTGCGGGCAGGCAAAGTATACTAAAGCTGTATCGTTCTGATATGCGCCGGCCCCTGGTCTGCGCGCCACACACAAGGAGGACCTCTTCCATGAAACACACTCGTATTCTCTCGCTGCTGCTGTGCGCTGCACTGCTGTGCGGCTTGCTTGCCGGATGCACGACCCCCTCGGCCGACAGCCAGCCGGCTTCCAGTTCCGCTTCTGCCACTTCTGATTCTGCTTCCGCCTCCGGGGATGCTTCCAGCGAGGAGCTGCCCGGTTCCACCACGCAGGCTTCCACGTCCGGCCTGAACCCCGGCGACTTTGATGAGAACTCTGTGTTCTCCATCAGCGGCACGTCCGCCGCCTTCCAGCCCTGCCTGGGCTGGGGTCCCGGTGTTGCCGGCTGCTCGCTCAAGTCGGTCATCGCGGCAGCTTCCCTGCTGAACTGGGCAGAAACGGCCCGGCTCTCCATGCGTACCCCCGAAGCCATTGAAGACACCCTCAAGGATTGGTACGACAGCCTTTCCGCCGCCGATCAGGACAACTTTGCCGAGGCCTGGCCCCTGATCAAGAGCGACGCTCTCGCCCTGCTGAGCGATAAGGCCAGCATGAGCGGCCGCATCGAAGATGCCGGCCTGGATGCTTCTACCCTGCCCGGCTGCACCTTGAAAAACTGGCAGTCCCTGCAGTCTGTTCTGGACAGCTGCGTACCGGATGCCGGCGAATATTGATCCCTGCTTTTTCCCTTTTCCCCAAAAGCCAAAAAGTGCGGAACGCTGCAGAGCGTTCCGCACTTTTTTCATGCAGGATTCAGGCCCGGTTTGCCTCCCGGACATAAGCCAGGATATCGCCCGGCACAGCGGCCAGCGCATCCGCACCGGCGGCAGTCAGCTCCGCACGGCCCCGGAAGCCCCACAGCGCCCCCATGGCGGGCAGGCCTGCATTGTGGCCGGTGAGGATATCCACATCGCTGTCGCCCACAAACAGGGTGCTGCTTTTTTCTGCTCCGATAGCCTCCATCAGAGCATACAGGCCCGCCGGGTCCGGCTTGGTGGGCACGCCAGGCCGGCTGCCTCGCACGGCGGCAAAGCGGCCCTCGCCAAAGTAGTGTGCAATGATCTTGCCGCACAGGGCATCCGCCTTATTGGAAAAGACGGCACAGCACACACCTTCTGCCCGCAGGGCATCCAGCAGCGCTGCAATGCCGGGGTACGGGGCGGTCTTGTCCTCCTTGTGGGCATCGTACCGCGCCGTAAACTCCTCCAGCGTCGCCGCCAGCTGTTCCGGTGTGCGGGCTGCTTCCGGCGAGAAACGCTCCACCAGCTTCGGGATGCCATTGCCCACCATGTGCTTATACTGCTCCACCGTAAAGGTCGGCCAGCCATGTTGTGCACACACCCAGTTGCCTGCATCGGCAAGGTCGTCGATGGTATTCAGCAACGTGCCATCCAGATCGAATAATACCGTTTTGATCACAGAGAAGAACTCCTTTTTTCCATAAACTTCCGGCAGGCATCCGCGTCTGCCTGCGGGATGCTGCGCACCCTGCACTTCTCTCCGCCGGGAAAGGTCAGGGTAAGATTGCTGCGCCCGGCTGCCACCGCCCAGGGCGACTGCTGTTCCGTCAGGCACACCAGCGGCGAGAACACGCAGGTGCAGTGCAGGTGGAACCCGTGCTGGCGGCAGAGGGTCAGATGCTCCTGCCCAGCCCAGATGCCCTCCCGCTGATAGCCCACCGCTGCCGCGGCCAACAGGGCCGCAAACAGGCCTGTGGGCACCAGCAGCGGCACCGTCAATGCCGGGAGCGTGTAGCGGGATACCGCTGTCAGCAGCAGGCAGAGCGCCAGCGGCCCGCCTGCCGGGGCAAAAAAGATGAGGCTGCGCCGGGCGGTGTCCGCCTTTTGAGCGGGCGGAAGCGCCACACCCGGCAGCAGTTCCTGCAGCAGCGGGCTGCCGTCACGCCAAACGAAGAGCGGAAGTTCCGGCATGCAGCTGCCCGCTGTGACGAACACCGGGCAGAAATGCAGGGCCCAGGTGGCCGGCGAACGGCGCACATCCACCGCGTTCAGCTGCGCGCGGCAGACCCGGTATTCATACTTCCGCAGCAGGCCGCCGCGGCTGCCCAGCTGCGTTTCACTGCGCCAGACCTCGTAATGCACGGCCTGTGCAAAGCTGCGCCCCAGACTGATGCAGAACAGCACCCCTGCCAGCACCAGCAGCCAGGCGGCACCCGCCGGAAGCCAGCGCGCTGCCCACGCCGCCAGGCGGCTGAGCTGGGCAAAGGCAATGGTCTGCGCATCCGGCGCATAGGGCTGGCTCTGCCGGATGGCAAGCACCAGCAAGGCCAGTGTAGAAAGGCTGTTGGCTCCCAGCACGGCAAAGGCAAATTTTTCTCCGCCCCGGGGGTGGTGCCGCACATCCGCCTGCACCGGCATCAGCCGGTCTGCCAGCTCCTGCGCATCCTGCCGGGTGAGGTAGAGTGTAAAGGTGCGCTTCTGCCCCACCGGATACAGCACCACCCGGCTGGCGTTCGCCATGCGGTACAGCAGCGGCCGCTCGATGGTGAGGGCTGCGCACTGCCCGGCGCGCAGGGTGCGGTCCAGCCGGACTCCAAAGCGCCAGCGGGTCTGCAGCGTACCAGCTTCATCCAGCTGCCAGCCGCTGACATGCAGGGCCACCCAGCTCACCGCGCACAGGATGCTGAACAGCACTGCATCCTGCACCAGTGCAGCCCGCAGGGCCTCCCAGTTGCGGGCAAACAGCACCTGCACCAGCGGCACCAGATAGACCAGAATGGTCTTGCGCAGCAGATGCAGTGCGCCAAAGGGATGAAACCGCCGTTCCCCGGTCATGTCTCTCCCTCCGCAAGTGCCGCCGCCAGGGCCATGGCCTGCCGGGCCGGAACAGCCGGCAGCACCACCGCGCAGCCCGGGCTGCGCACGATGAGCACACTGGCCCCGGCCAGCCAGAGCAGCGGGGTGCGGAAATTTTGCACCCCGGTCACAGCACGGCGCGGCAGCTGCCGGGTGAACGGGAACGCAATGCCGGACTGTACCAGCAGTGTTCCCGGCTGCAGAGCTGCCACAAAGCTGCAGGCCCGCAGCCGCAGAGCCGCCACCAGGCAGCTCCACAGCAGCACAAACACCAGCCCGGCTGCCTGCCCCTGCCAGAACACGAACGGCGCACAGAACACCCCGGGCAGCGCGGCCCAGACGCAGAGCACGGCCCGCCCCCTTGGCGAGATGACAAGGGCTGTGCGCAGCAGCTCCTGCTCCGTCATTTGTCGGTCAGGCCCCAGGCATCCGTGAGCAGATGCAGGGTGTCGTCCTGGGTCAGGCAGAGGATGCGGTCCCACGGCAGCAGGATGGTGTTGCCGTGCGGGATAATGAACTCCGTATCCCGTGTGATGCTGACCAGAATGGCGTTGCCCGGGATGGGGATGTCCTTGATTGGCTTACCGGCATAAGCAAAATTCTCCGGCAGCAGGATCTCGTTCAGGCTGGCGGTGCCGCCGCCCAGCGAAAGCAGCTGGCGGATGGTGTCCGTCTCGATTTCCCGCTCCAGGATGTGGCTCAGGTTGTCTGTGCCGCAGACCACCGTATCCACACCCAATGTGTGCAGCAGTTCCCGGTTTTTGGGGTTGGAGGCCCGGGCCACGGTGCGGTCCACGCCGAACTCCCGCTTGGCGATCTGGCAGGCCACCAGATTGTCCTCATCCACACCAGTGACCGCTACAAAGGCATCGCAGCTGGCCACATCGGCGGTGCGCAGGGTGTCAAAGCTGACCGAGTCTCCGCAGATGACCGGAATATCCAGCGAGTCCGCCAGCGTGCGGCAGAGTGCCTCCTGCGGCTCGATGATGGTCACTTTATGGCGGTGGGCCAGCAGGCTCTGGGCCAGATACATGCCCACCTTGCCGCCGCCTGCAATACAAACTTTCATACCATTTCCTCGCTTTGTTCCAATGGTTTTCAGCTCTTTCACAAGAGCAATTCCAACAGGTTTTTACTTTGCCATTGCGCGGAACACCGCCTGCTCTGTAAGCACTGTGGGGCAGATGGTCTCCAGCCCATAGGCCTTATGATACAGGATCTGCAGATGCGGGTCGGATACGCGGCAGATGACCTTCTCCTTCCGGAAGATGCTCTTTGCGATCTGCGCCGCCATCAGGTTGACCGAGTCGTCTTCACTGACGGCTGCTACCGCATCGCAGTTCTCCACGCCGCCGCGGCGCAGGATGTCCGGGTCGGTCGGGTCGCCCACCAGAGCCGTGCCGGCAAAGCGGTAATCATCAAACCCATCCAGCCGCTTGAGCTGCTCCGGGTCCCGCTCGATCAGCGAGATGTCGTGCCCGATGTGTTCCAGATCCCGGACAAGGGAGGCTCCGACCTGGTCGCAGCCGATCACCAGAATGTTCATATAGATCCACCTCGTTGTAGATTGATTTCATGAAATTACAAGCAGTGTTTAATCTTTGTTTTATCGCAAGTCAAAAAATTAGTGCAATATCAAAACAGCATATTTGCGATATGCAATTCAACGTTGTTGCTGTTGCATTAAAAAGTTGAATTGCTATAAATTGGCAGGTAAACTGGACGCAATGCACTGGTTCCAGTATATCACATTTCGATATCCAGATAAATACAGGCCCGGATGTAAAATTTTCAGATTCTGCGTGCGTGCTGCGGCATAGTATGGTATACTGGGAGCGTATCATCAAATCTGCGCTGTTTTGCGCGCAATGGGAGGAATTTTTTACGTTTCTTGAAATTATAAAAGCCATTCTGATGGGCATTGTGGAAGGCATCACCGAGTGGCTGCCCATCTCGTCCACCGGCCACATGATCCTGCTGGAACAGATTGTCAAGTTCAATGCCAGCGAAGAGTTCATGTCCATGTTCCGCGTGGTCATCCAGCTGGGT
>ERZ808240.4802-NODE-4802-length-11573-cov-2.904845_pt1 | contig 11573 bp, 8 predicted proteins | sample MGYA00521084_ERZ808240 | MGnify/ENA primary metagenome ERZ808240 (study PRJEB31516, sample SAMN03275571) | gut metagenome | biome: mammalia-associated habitat; material: feces | host: Papio cynocephalus | place: Kenya | collected 2012-08-06 ... | reverse complement strand
CCCGCAGAATGCGAAGCGCCTGCGGGCTGCCCGGCGACGGAAACAGAAGCGGTTGGCTATGTATTGCAAGGAAAGAAGGAATTCAGATGTCAGAGAAGGAAATTGAAGTCTATGGAAAACAGGTGGATGAGATCAAGATTCGTCCTTATGAGCATCATGCCAAGTATTACGAGACGGATCAGATGGGAATCATTCATCATTCCAACTATATCAAATGGATGGAAGAGGCACGCATGGATCTGATGGATCAGATCGGACTCTCCTATAAGGAGATGGAGGCGATGGAGATCATCAGCCCGGTGCTGTCGGTGTCCTGCGAGTATCACAGCATGGTTCATTTTGATGATGTGGTTGTCATTGAGCCGCGGATTACCAAGTATAACGGAATCAAGATGGAAGTGGAGTACCGGATGACGGACAAGGCGACGGGAGAACTTCGCACTACGGGAACGAGTTCCCACTGCTTTTTGAACCGTTCCGGAAGACCGATTTCGTTGAAACGGTCTTATCCGGAGATTGATACAAAGTTCTTTGAGTACACAGATATTTAAAACTAAATGGAGCGGATAGACGCTCCGGAATGGAGAATACTATGATTCAGGAAAGATTAAGCGCATTGCGCGAGGAGATGAAAAAGCGGAAGATCGATATTTATATTGTACCGACCGCTGATTTTCATGAGTCCGAATATGTAGGAGAGCATTTTAAAGCCAGAAAGTTTATCACCGGTTTCACCGGATCGGCAGGCACGGCGGTCATTACCCTGACAGAGGCAGGTCTGTGGACAGACGGACGCTATTTTGTGCAGGCGGAAAAACAGCTTGCCGGAAGTACCGTGACGCTTTACCGCATGGGTGAAGAGGGTGTGCCGACGGTGGATGAGTTTGTGGAAAAAGAACTGCCGGAGAGCGGCTGCATCGGATTTGACGGCAGAGTGGTAAACGGAAGCTGGGGCAGAAAACTTCTCGCTATCGCAGAGAAAAAGAAGGGCTCTTTGTATGTGACGGAGGATCTGATTGATCTGATCTGGAAGGATCGCCCGGCGCTCTCGAAGGAACCGCTGTTTTTGCTTGAGGAGAAGTATTCCGGCAAGAGCACGGCGGACAAGATCGCAGATCTGCGCAAGGTAATGGAAAAAGAGGGAGCCAATGTGCATATCCTGACTTCCTTATACGATATTGCATGGCTGTTAAACATCCGCGGCGGAGACATCGATTACGTGCCGGTCATCCTGTCCTACCTGGTGCTTACCGACAAGGAGTGCATCTGGTTTTTACAGGAGGAAGTTGTGGATGAGAAGATTGCAGCATATCTGAAGGAGAATCACATCACAACCAGACCTTACGATGCGATCTATGATTATGTGAAGGAGATTCCGGCGGATGCATGTGTGCTGATGAACGGCAATACGGTCAACTATCGCATTACCAGCAGCCTGCGAAAGGAGATCCGCATTGTGGATCAGCCGAACCCGACCGAGATCATGAAAGCGGTCAAGAATCCGGTTGAGGTGGAGAATATCCGCAAGGCACATGTGAAGGACGGTGTGGCATTTACCAAATTTATGTACTGGCTGAAGACCAATATCGGCAAGATCCCGATGACGGAGATTTCCGCATCCGATTACCTGGAGGCACGCAGAAGAGAGCAGGATAACTTTATCGAGTTAAGCTTTGACACGATCTGCGCATACGGGTCGAACGCTGCCATGATGCACTATGCGGCGACTCCGGAATCGGACACCGAGTTAAAGCCGGAAGGCTTCCTGCTGGTGGATTCCGGCGGACATTATTTTGAGGGAACGACCGACATCACAAGAACGATGGCGCTCGGACCGATCACAGACGAGATGCGGCTGCATTTTACAACGGTATGCCGCTCCAACATGAACCTTGCAAATGCCAAGTTCCTCTACGGCTGCACCGGACTGAATCTGGATATTTTATCCCGCGGGCCGCTCTGGCAGATGGGCATTGATTACAAGTGCGGTACCGGACACGGTGTGGGCTACATTTTGAATGTGCACGAGGGACCGAACGGCTTCCGCTGGAGAGTGGTGCCGGAGCGTCATGATAACGGTACACTGGAAGAGGGTATGGTTACGACGGATGAGCCGGGCGTATACCTGGAAGGCAAGTACGGTATCCGTACCGAGAACGAACTGGTATGCCACAAGGCGGAGAAAAACGAGTACGGCCAGTTCATGAATTTTGAAAATATTACTTACGCACCGATTGATCTGGATGCCATTGATCCGGACGAGATGACGGGACGTGAGAAGAAGATGTTAAATGATTATCATGCAATGGTATACAAGACACTCTCTCCGTACATGACACCGGAAGAGAATGAGTGGCTGAAGAAGTATACAAGAGCAATCTAGAAACGGAGACAGAAATGAGCGAAAAGCTGGTATTGATTGACGGACACAGTATTTTGAACCGGGCATTTTTCGGAATCCCGGATCTGACCAATTCCGAGGGACTTCACACGAACGCGGTATACGGATTTTTAAATATCATGTTCAAGATACTGGAGGAGGAGCAGCCCGATTACCTGACGGTTGCGTTCGACGTGTCTGAGCCGACGTTTCGCCACAAGATGTTTGCGGAATACAAGGGCACCCGCAAGCCGATGGCGGCAGAGTTAAAGCAGCAGGTGCCCCTGATGAAAGAGATGCTGCGTGCGATGGGTGTGACTATCATTGAAAAAGGCGGTTACGAGGCGGATGATCTGCTTGGAACCATCGCAAAGCGCAGTGAGGCGGCAGGTGTGGAGGTTGCGGTCGTATCCGGTGACCGGGACCTCCTGCAGCTTGCCACAGACCATATCAAGATCCGGATCCCGAAGACGAAGAGGACGGGAACCGAGATTGAGGACTACAACGCGAAGGAAGTTCTCGAAAAATATCAGGTGACGCCGACAGAGTTTATCGATGTGAAGGCATTGATGGGTGATACTTCCGATAACATTCCGGGAGTTCCCGGCATCGGCGAGAAGACAGCGACGGCGATCATCGCAAAATACGGCAGCATTGAGAATGCCTACGCACATGTGGATGAACTAAAGCCGCCGAGAGCGAGCACAAATTTAAAAGAGCATTATGATATGGCGCAGATGAGCAAGACGCTGGCGACGATCGATATCGATGCGGACATTGCCTACAAGCTTGCGGATGCGCATTTAGAACAGGTTTCCGATCTGTATACAGAGGAAGCCTATTTGTTGTGTAAGAGACTGGAATTTAAGAATCTCCTCGGCAGATTTTCCGTGGAAGCACCGAAGAATACGGCGGAGGAGCATTTTAAGAAGATAGAAAAGGCGCAGGAGGCAGAAGCATTTTTTGCATCCCTGCGGGGAAAAGCATGCGGGTTCTATGTGGTGCCACAGGAGGAAAAACAGGACGCCCACACGGAGGCTGACGGTCAGATGAATCTGTTTGGCAGCTTTACTATGCAAAACCCCAGCGAAGAGGCGGGAGGGCAGGCGGCAGGAAACTGTCGTGTTTCGGATTTCCTAGGACTTGCGGTTGCATGCGGTGAGGAGGAAATCTGTTATGTACAGGCATCAGAAGCGCTTCCCTGCCGTAAGATCCGTGAATTGTTTGCGGAGAGTGCAGCCGCTTCCTATGCGACACTCGACTTAAAGCCGCAGCTAAAGGAACTGGGGATGCTTGAGAAAAAATGTCTTGGAACGATCTCGGAGGAGAACCTGTTCGACAACACGATCGCAGCCTATCTTTTAAACCCGATTAAGAATGAATATCCGTACGAGGACATTGCCAGGGATTATGCGGGACTGATGATTCCGTCGAGAAAGGATCTCCTGGAGAAGCTCACGTATGAGAAGGCGGCGGAGAAAAAGCCGGAAGAATTTTTAAAGTGCGTCTGCTATATGGCATACGTGGCATACAAGACCAGAGAGCCGCTTGAGAAAGAGCTTGCGGACACCGGAATGGAAGCGCTGTTTCGCGAGATCGAGATGCCGCTTGTCTTCACGCTGGCAGATATGGAAAAAGAAGGAATCATTGCGTCCGGGGAGGCGCTAAAGGAGTACGGAGACAAGCTTGCCGTGCGCATTGACGAACTCGAGCGTAAGATCTACGAGGAAGCCGGGGAGGAATTCAATATCAATTCTCCCAAGCAGCTTGGTGTGATTTTATTTGAAAAGCTTTCCCTTCCGAACGGCAAGAAGACGAAGACCGGTTATTCGACGGCGGCGGACGTCTTAGATCGTCTGGCGCCGGATTACCCGATTGTGGCGGATATTCTGGAGTACAGACAGCTGACCAAGTTAAAGTCCACTTATGCGGACGGTCTGGTGAACTATATCGCAGAGGACGGAAGAATCCACACGTCGTTCAACCAGACCATCACCGCGACGGGGCGCCTTAGCAGTACGGAACCGAACCTGCAGAACATCCCGATGCGGATTGAACTTGGAAGACTGATCCGCAAGGCATTTTTGCCGAAGAGCGGTTTTGTGTTCGTGGATGCGGATTATTCCCAGATCGAGCTTCGCGTGCTGGCGCATCTGTCCGGGGATGAGAAGCTGATCGAGGCATACCGGAATGCGCAGGATATTCACCGGACGACAGCGTCGCAGGTATTCCACATCCCGTTTGACGAGGTGACCGATCTGCAGCGCCGCAATGCCAAAGCGGTTAATTTCGGTATCGTCTACGGAATCAGCTCCTTCGGACTCAGCCAGGATCTCTCCATCACGAAGAAAGAGGCGGCGGAGTACATTGAGCGCTATTTTGAGACCTATCCGAAGATCAAGGGGTATCTGGACGGACTGGTGGCGGAGGCGAAGGAAAAAGGCTATGTCACGACGATGTTCGGAAGAAGACGTCCGATTCCGGAGCTTTCCTCGAGTAATTTTATGCAGCGTTCGTTCGGGGAGCGCATTGCGATGAATTCCCCGATACAGGGAACAGCGGCGGACATTATCAAGATCGCCATGAACCGGGTGCATGACCGTCTGCTGGCGGAAGGATTAAAGTCCCGGCTGATTTTGACGGTGCACGATGAACTGCTGGTGGAGACAGCGGCAGAGGAAGAACAGGAAGTGCGGAAGATTCTTGCCGAAGAGATGCACGGGGCAGCACAGTTGTCGGTGACGCTTGAGATTGATGTGCATGCGGGAAGCGACTGGTATGAGGCGAAATAGAGGTACAGTGGAACGATGAGATTTATAGGAATTACCGGCGGTGTAGGAGCCGGAAAGTCGGAAATACTGGGATATCTGGCGAAGAAGCCGGATACCCGCGTGATGCTTGCGGATGAGATTGCCCATGAGCTGATGTCTCCCGGGACGGCATGTTATGATAAGATCCGTGAGACGTTTCGCGCGGAGAATATTTTTCTGCCGCAGGGCGGACTGGACCGGGGAAAGCTGGCGGCAGTCATTTTTTCGGATGAGGCGAAGCGCAGGCAGATGAATGCCATTGTGCACCCGGCAGTGCGCACTTATGTGGAAAAAGAAGCTGCAAGAGAAAAGCAGGGTGGAAAACGAAAACTTCTGGTGCTGGAGGCAGCGCTTCTGATTGAAGAACATTATGATGAAATTTGTGACGAACTCTGGTATATTTATACCAGAGAGGATATCCGGAGGGAACGCCTGATGGCAAGCAGAGGATATTCCGCGGAAAAGGTAGACCGGATTTTTGCAAGCCAGTTGACGGAGGAAGTCTACCGGGAGCATTGCAGGGTTGTGATTGACAACAACGGCAGTGTGGAGGAGGCTTTTGCGCAGATTGACAGGGCGCTTTCGGAGAAGAAATAGAGATTAGGAGATACTGCAGATGAGCGATACGAGCGTATTCGACCAGCCGCTGGTGTTTGGTCTTGATATTGGAACGAGAAATGTGGTGGGAACCGTAGGCTATAAGACGGAGAATGAATTCGTTGTGGTGGCACAGTATATGTTAGAGCATGAGACGCGTGCCATGCTGGACGGTCAGATCCACGATATCGGGCGCGTGGGACATACCATTGCCAAGGTGAAGGAGGAACTGGAGTCACAGATCGGGCAGGAACTGACCGAAGTGTGTATTGCAGCCGCAGGCCGTGTGTTAAAGACGGTGACGACCAACATCAGCTATGATTTCCCGGAGGAGACGGTCGTTACCGGCGAGGATATTCATACACTGGATCTGCTGGGAATTGAAAAGGCGCAGTCCATTTTAAAGGAGATGAACGATACCCGCTACAAGTTTTACTGTGTGGGTTATTCCGTTATGAAGTATTTCCTGAATGATGAACCGTTCTCGAGTCTGGAATCCCATAAGGCAGAGCGCATCAGCGAGGACATCATTGTGACGTTCCTGCCGGAGGATGTTGTGGACGGTTTGTACGCGGCAGTCGGTATGGCGGGACTGACCGGGGGAAACATGACGTTGGGGCCTATCGCGGCAATCAATGTTGCCATTCCGGAGAATTTCAGACTGCTGAATATTGCACTCGTGGATATCGGTGCGGGAACGTCCGATATTTCTGTGACGAGAGACGGAAGCATCATCGCGTACGGCATGATTCCGCTCGCTGGGGATGAGATTACCGAGCTGATCGTGCAGAGCTACCTGGTGGATTTCAACACGGCGGAGCATATCAAGCTTTCAAGCGGTATGGACGATCAGGTGACCTATAAGGATATTATGATGCTCGAGCACACGATTCCGTCGAAGGATGTGTGGAAGCTGACGGAGCCGGTTGTGGATAAAATGACGACCGAGGTGGCGGCGAAGATCAAGGAACTGAACGGAGACAAGAGCGTCAGTGCGGCATTTATCGTCGGCGGCGGCGGTAAGATCCACGGCTACACGGAGATGCTTGCCAAGAAGCTGGATCTGCCGGCAGAGCGTGTGGCGCTGCGCGGTGAGGAAGTGCTGCAGGAAGTGACGTTTCTTCAGACAGAGATACAGAAGGACCCGCTGCTCGTCACGCCGATCGGTATCTGCTTAAATTATTACGATCAGAGAAACAGCTTTATCATGGTGCATTTTAACGGGGAGAGGATCAAGCTGTATGACAACAATAAGCTTACGATCGTGGATGCAGCCCTGCAGGCAGGTTTTCCGAATGAGGAACTGTTTCCGAAGCGCGGTAAGGAACTCAATTTCACCGTGAACGGTACACCGCGGATTGTCAGAGGTGAGCTGGGAGAGTCCGCCGAGATCTATATGAATGACCGTCTGGTCAACATCAACACCCCGTTGGAGCCGAACAGCGACATCGTGATCGAGGCGTCGACACAAGGAGAAGCGGCGGTATGTACCTTAGAGCAGCTGGATGAGTATTCCTCTTCCGATATGAAAGTGATCGTCAACGGCAGGATTGTGCGCTGTCCGAAGTGTCTGGAAGTCAACGGAAGTCTGGAACTGCCGTCCTATGAGATCAAAGAGGGCGATGCGATCGAGACGAGAAGCTTCTATACTGTGGAACAGCTGGCGGCATTTATGGATGTGGAAGTGGACATGGATCATGAGATCCTTGTGAATAACCGCGTGGCAACCATGGAGAGTCTGGTGTACGAGAACTTTTCCGTGGACTGGGTGGTACTTTCTTTTGGAGCAGCGGCGGTGGATCCGGCAGAACTTCCGGTTGCGGAGCAGTCTGTGACGGCGGATGGTGAGACGGAGCTGACAGCGGATGGTGCCCTAAATGTGTCGGCGGCGACAGAGGATGCCGCAGAAGAGGAAGTACGGACAGAAACAGAGACGGAAGAAGCGGGTCATGGTATGCCGGAGGAACCGTCATCTGTGACAGGTGTCACGGGAGCAGAGAGTGCCGGAGAGCAGCAGTCCGAAGGGGAAGTGCAGCAGGCTCCGCAGAAGACGGATCTGGGACTGGTTGTATTTATCAATCAGCAGCCGGTACGTCTGACCGGAAAGAAAAGTTACATCTTTGTAGATATTTTTGATTTTTATGATTTTGATTTAAAGGCATCTGCGGGAAGAGCGATCATTACAAAACTGAACGGACAGCAGGCACAGTATTCGGCAGTGCTTTCCGAGGGAGACCAGATCGAACTTCGCTGGCAGGAAATTGGCAACAGATAGAGAGTGGAAGAAATAAAATGGAATTATGCAGTATAGCAAGCGGCAGCAGTGGCAACTGTATCTGTGTGGGAACAGAGGAATGTCATGTTTTAGTGGATGCCGGAATCAGCGGAAAGCGGATTGAATCCGGTCTGAATTCGATTGATCTGAAAACGGAAGAGATGCAGGGAATTCTGATTACACATGAGCATGTGGATCATATCGCGGGACTTGGCGTCCTTGCGAGACGTTACGGTCTGCCGATGTATGCGACTCCGGGGACGATCGATGCGATACTGCACACCAAATCCGTCGGAACGATCGATCCCGCCCTGTTTCATGAGATTCATGCGGGAGAGGATTTTACGATCGGAGATATGACGATTGAGCCGATTGCCATCTCGCATGATGCAGCGGAGCCGGTGGCGTATAAGATGAAACAGCCGGGGAAATCCATGGCGGTCATGACGGATCTGGGAATCTATGACGATCACATCGTGGAGAAGCTAAAGGGGCTGGATGTGCTTCTTCTCGAGGCGAATCATGATGTACATATGCTGCAGGTCGGAAGCTATCCGTATCCGTTAAAACAGCGTATTCTCGGAGAGAAGGGACATCTGTCCAACGAGCTTTCCGGGCGGCTGCTCGGGGAGGTGCTGCACGATCATTTCGGCACGGTCTTTTTAGGGCATTTGTCCAAGGAAAATAACTACGCGGAACTTGCGTACGAGACGGTGCGGCTGGAAGTGACGATGGGAGATAATCCATATAAAGGGGATGATTTCCCGATGTATGTGGCAAAGAGAGACGAGCCGTCCGAACTGGTGCGGTTCTAAGGCAGGAGAAAAAAGGAAAGAGCATGCGGTTGTAAGACTAAGAACGTAGGTTATGAATCTGATATATCATAGAGCGAGATTTCTGTAGAAGGAATCCTGCTCTATTTTTTTGTATTTAAAGTCCGCATATCATTGATGATTAATTGAATGTGAGCTTTCTGCTCCGGCGTCAGATCGGTAAATTCCACCATGATGCGATCCTGTTCCATTTCCAGCAGGTAATCGGTAGAACAGGAAAAAAACAAAGCCAGCTTTTTCACAATATCCACAGACGGAAGAATGTTGTTATTCTCCCAGTTGCTTACACTTTGCTTAGAAACGTTCAGTTTTCGGGCAAGCTCAACTTGACTCAAATTGCGGGCAGTTCGTAAGGTTTTGATTCGATCCCCCAACATTCTGTTTACTCCTTTTCTAACAAGTGTATAAAGAACGGTGTATATTTACAAAATACATTAGTATTGTTATAATGGACTCTGATTGGATGACAAAAGAAAAAAGAGAGCGGACAATGATAGTATTTTCGGAATTATTAAAATCATTTATCAATGAAAAGAATATCTCGGTAAAAAAGCTGGCGGCAAATATTCAGATGGACCGGACTCTGATACAGAAATACATGTCCGGAAGCCGGGTCCCGAAGAATTACAGAGAGGTGCAAAAGCTGGCAGGCGGAATGATGCTGCTGCCGGAGCAGCAGGGAGAACTGCTGGATGCGTATTACAGAAATCTTTACGGGGACAAAACGTATGAGGGTTATCGGAAGATCATGGAGACACTGGAAGGAATGAAAGACTTCCGTATGAAGGAGCCGGCATCACCCGGAATTTTTCCCTATATCGTGACGGCGGAGCCACGGGAGGAAAGCGAGTATGTACGGCACGGGAAAATGGAAGTGGAGCAGGCGTTCATCTGCGTGTTACGGAAAGAATGTGAGCGTGCAGGAGAAGAGCCTCTTCTGATTCGCATGATGATGCAGCCGGATCAGAATGAGATGCTGAAACTGTTATTACATGCAGTTGGAGGAAGAAATGTTACTTTGGAGCATATCATCTGCCTGGACTGTGATGGAAACAATAACGAAAATATTATGCTGATTTTTTCTGTTCTGGCACTTGCCGCGGAGTGCGGAGCGTATCACGTCTATTACTATTATGATGATATCCGGTCGCATATCAACGAGATGACATTGCTGCCCAATATGGTGCTGGCCGGGGAAAGTGTTTTCCTGTGCAATAGGGATCGGAGCGAGTGCATGATTCTGCACAAAAGTGCAGCGGCGGAATTTTTTGCGGGGCAGTATAACTATATGAAGAAAAGCGCAGCGGAGCTTGCCATGCATTATGAGCTGGAAGGCGTGGATGAAGGCATTCTGCGTGATATTCAGATGGATGGAACATATATGGAATTCGGTTATTTCCCGAGTGCACTGTTGTTTCCGGCTGAGAGGAAGTCTGCGGCTGGCGCTAGGAATTCCCGGGAGGGAGCGGGCATCGCAGGGAAATATTATTTTTCGGAGCGGGCATTGCGGGCATATCTGAATCCGGATGAAGCGGATTGCGGTACGGAGTGCCACAGAGAGAGCGCGGGCGGCGCAACGTTGCAGACCGAGCGGGTAAACCGTGTGGGGCATTGGCTGGGAAAAATCAGGGAAGAACAATGTCTGGCATATATGGCGGATGAGACGAAGCTTGCGATGGAACCCGGCATCGGGATTTTTACCGGCGGACACGGAACGGTAGGAATCTGGCGCAAAAAGAAGGGAAAGCAGTTGTTGCTGGTAAAAGAATGGAGTGTTTATGATTCCTTATGCGGCTTTGAAAAATTCGCACAGGAAAATGATTTGTTTCTGGATGTAGAAACTACAACTGAAAAAATAAGGCAAATCTGGGAGGAGTATTCCAAACGAACGATGTAAATGTGTCACACAGAGTGTCACACGTTGAAACGGGAAAATGGAGAAAATATAATAAAAAATGAATTTTTTGTGAAATTTTGTCGCATTTGGTAGATGACGGGAAAGAAGAATACAACATGAAGATAAAACTGGCTTTATTAGACAAAGACAAAAATTATTTGGAACGATTATCAACCGTATTTTTAAATAAATACCCGGATCGTATTGAATTCTATTCCTTTTCCGATCCGGAAGTGGCACTTCAGTGTGTGCAGTCGGGAAAAGTGGAGGTGTTTCTTGCGAATGAACAGTTTGAAGTGAATGTGGCGGACATTCCCGAAAATACATGCTTTGCCTATATTGCAGAAAATGCAGAAACGGAAGAAATACATGGACAGCGCACGATATTCAAATATCAGCGCGCGGAGACTTTCTATAAGCAAATCTTAGATTTTTATGCGGAAAATACGACAAAAGTTATCAGCGGATATTCATCCAATCATCAGAATACAACGGAAGTGATATCGTTCGGATCGTTTTCGGGAGGAACGGGTTGTTCTACAGTTGCAGCGGCATTCTGTATCTATGCAGTCAGGCGCGGAGCCAGGGTTTTGTACTTAAATCTGGAGCGTTTCGGAACGACAGACAGTTTCTTTCATGGAGAGGGACAGACGGATTTCGGCGACGTGTTATATGCCATCAAGAGCAAGCGGAATAATTTGAATATAAAGCTGGAGAGTACGTTAAGACAGGATGCATCCGGTGTTTATTTTTATGCCAGTCCGAAAGTTGCCCTGGATCT
>ERZ808240.4801-NODE-4801-length-11574-cov-3.576526_pt1 | contig 11574 bp, 11 predicted proteins | sample MGYA00521084_ERZ808240 | MGnify/ENA primary metagenome ERZ808240 (study PRJEB31516, sample SAMN03275571) | gut metagenome | biome: mammalia-associated habitat; material: feces | host: Papio cynocephalus | place: Kenya | collected 2012-08-06 ... | reverse complement strand
CGGCAAATATCACTGCATTTATCCAATAATAAGAATGAACAGATAGTAAAGAGACAGAAGGAAACTTCGGGAGGAACATATGAAACAGATCAAAGGCGGCGTAACAGCTGCAAAAGGATATGAGGCTGCAAGTACGGCAGCCGGAATTAAATATCAGGGACGTACCGATATGGCACTTATTTACAGCCAGGTACCTTGCGTGTCTGCTGGAACATTTACAACGAATGTCGTAAAGGCAGCTCCGGTCAAATGGGATCGCCAGGTGGTAGACAGTGGCGTCGGTGTGCAGGCAGTTGTTGTAAATTCAGGAATTGCCAATGCATGTACCGGTGAAGAAGGTATGGGATACTGCAAAGAGACGGCAGAAGCAGCTGCAAAAGCACTGAATATTGATGCAGCAGGTGTTCTTGTAGGATCGACAGGTGTAATCGGCATGCAGCTTCCGATGCAGAAGCTGGTAGACGGAATCCAGGTACTGGCAGGAAAGAAAGCAGAAGGCCTTAAGAGTGGACACGATGCAGCTCTTGCAATTATGACAACGGATACCGTAGAAAAAGAGATGGCAGTTGAGATTGAGATTGGCGGCAAGACGGTCACAATCGGAGGCATGTCAAAAGGTTCCGGTATGATTCATCCGAATATGTGCACCATGCTTGCATTTATTACAACGGATGCGGCAATTACAAAAGAGGCACTTCAGAAGGCTTTGAGTGAAGATGTAGAAGATACTTACAATATGATTTCCGTAGATGGAGACACTTCCACTAATGATACGGCAATTCTGCTTGCAAATGGCCTGGCAGGCAATCCGGAGATTACATACGGAAGTCCGGATTATGAGACATTTAAAGAGGCGCTTCATACAGTTAATGAGACGCTGGCAAAGAAGATGGCCGGGGATGGCGAAGGAGCCACTGCTTTATTTGAAGTAAAGGTCGTAGGGGCAGAGAGTATTCAACAGGCAAAGACACTTGCAAAATCCGTGGTATGTTCGAATCTTACAAAGGCAGCAATTGCAGGACATGATGCGAACTGGGGAAGAATTCTCTGTGCAATGGGATATTCCGGTGCACAGTTCGACCCGGAAAAGGTGGATCTGTTCTTTGAGAGCAAAGCAGGAAAACTTCAGATTATTAAAAATGGAGTGGCAACAGATTACAGTGAAGAGACAGCAACAAAGATTCTGTCTGAGCCTGAGATTACGGCGACAGCAGATATTAAAATGGGTGATTGCAGTGCGACTGCATGGGGCTGTGATCTGACACATGAATATATCAACATCAATGCAGACTACAGAAGTTAAGCCGGATTTTACAATATTTGTGCAAGAAAAGCGAAAGGCTCAAATCATAAGATAGCAGTTATAAGGCAGAAGGGAAGTTTTAGACATGAATAAAGATATGCAGCAATATTTGGACAAAGCGGAAGTGCTGATTGAGGCGCTTCCATATATCCAACGTTTTAACCGTAAGATCATTGTAGTAAAATATGGCGGAAGTGCTATGGTGGATGAAGAACTCAAAGCAAGAGTCATTCAGGATGTAACACTTCTGAAACTGGTCGGATTCAAACCGATCATTGTTCACGGTGGTGGTAAGGAAATCAGCCGCTGGGTAGGAAAAGTCGGTATGAAGCCGGAATTCAAAAATGGTCTTCGTGTGACGGACGAGGCGACCATGGAACTGGCAGAGATGGTTCTTGGTAAAGTGAACAAAAGTCTTGTCCAGCTTGTAGAGAGCCTGGGGGTCCGTGCAATCGGTATCAGTGGAAAAGACGGAAGACTTCTTTCTGTCAAGAAAAAATATGCTAACGGCGAAGATATCGGATTTGTCGGTGATGTGACAAAGGTAAATGCGGATATTCTTTATGACCTTCTGGAGAAGGATTTCCTTCCTATCATCTGTCCTGTAGGTTTAGATGATGAAAATAACACATACAATATCAATGCAGATGATGCGGCATGTGCCATTGCAAAAGCTATGAAGGCTGAGAAGCTTGCATTCCTGACAGATATTGAAGGTGTATACAAAGATCCGGAAGATCCGTCTACACTTATTTCTGAGCTGACAGTATCCGATGCACACAAACTGGTAGAAGACGGATACATCGGCGGCGGAATGCTTCCGAAGATCAATAACTGTATCGAAGCAATTGAAAGCGGCGTATCCAGAGTCCATATCCTGGATGGAAGAATTCCACACTGCTTATTGCTCGAAATCTTTACAAATAAAGGAATTGGTACAGCTATTTTAAATGACAGTGAGAGAAGGTATTACGATGGAGAATAATCAGACAAAGACATATATGGAAGAGACGAACTCTGAGCTGGTTCATACATATAACCGTTTTCCGGTTGTCTTAGATCACGGTGAGGGTGTCTATCTCTATGATACAGAAGGAAAGAAATATCTGGATTTTGCGGCAGGAATCGCGGTGTGCGGACTGGGATATGGCAATAAAGAGTATAATGATGCTTTGAAAGAGCAGATTGATCTTCTGACACATACTTCTAATTTGTACTACAATACAACTTGCGGAAAAGCTGCAAAAGCACTCCTGAAAGTGTCAGAGATGGATAAAGTATTTTTTACCAACAGTGGTACAGAAGCAATTGAAGGTGCATTGAAAGCTGCCAGAAAATATGCATACAAAAAAGGAACAGGCCGTTATGAATTCATTGCTATGGAAGATTCGTTCCACGGAAGAAGCATGGGTGCACTGTCTGTCACAGGAACAGAGCATTACAGAACACCGTTCGAACCATTGATTCCGGGTGTAAAGTTTGCAAAATATAATGATCTTGACAGTGTAAAAGCACTGGTAAATGATAAGACATGCGCAATTATTCTGGAAGCACTTCAGGGCGAAGGCGGAATTACTCCTGCTACAGAAGAGTTCATGAAGGGACTTCGCAAGATTTGTGATGAGGAAGGAATTCTTCTGATCTGTGATGAGATTCAGTGCGGTATGGGACGTACCGGTTCTATGTTCGCATGGCAGAGATATGGAACAAAGCCAGATATCATGACCATGGCAAAGGCAATTGGAAACGGAGTTCCGGTTGGAGCGTTTGCCATGACAAAAGAAGTAGCAGAGTATTCTCTGGAGCCGGGAGATCACGGTACAACATATGGTGGAAATCCACTGGTATGTGCAGGTGTTGCCAAGACATTGGAATTATTTGAAAAATATGATCTGGTAGCACATGTACGTGAAATCGGAGCATATTTAACAGAGAAACTGGACGAACTGGTAAAGGACAATGACGGAGTCCTGGAGAGAAGAGGACTTGGTCTGATTCAGGGAATCAAAGTAAAGAAGCCGGTTGGAGAGATCAGCTCAGAAGCATTAAAAGAAGGACTTCTGATTATCAGCGCAAAGGGAAATGTACTGCGTCTGGTACCGCCGCTTATCATTGAAAAAGAACAGGTAGATGAGATGCTTGAGATTCTGAAGAAGGTGCTGTAATAATACCGGAGTAAAAAATACAGAGCAATCTGCGGGTGTTATAAATACATCAGGCATTCATAAAAAGGAATAAAAAAACCGACATGTGGATATATTAATTGCGACAGGCAAGGAGGTATCACAATGGTCGGTTTTTTTGTTGCAATTTTATCGGGAGCACTTATGAGTATACAGGGAGTATTTAATACGGAAGTCACGAAGACAACGGGAATGTGGGTCAGCAATGCATGGGTGCAGCTGACGGCATTTGCAGTCTGTCTGGCAGCATGGTTAATAGCCGGTCGGGACGATCTTACGACAATTGGCAAAGTGGAACCGAAATATTTGTTGTTAGGAGGTGTGATCGGGGCCGGAATTACACTTACGGTCATAAAGGCTATGAATCAGCTTGGTCCGGCAAAGGCGGCACTTTTGATTGTAGTTGCACAGCTGATTGTTGCTTATGTGATTGAACTTCTTGGATTATTCGGAGTTGATAAGGAACCACTGGAATGGCGGAAGGTAATAGGAATGGTAATTGCTCTGATCGGGGTTACGATTTTTCAGTGGAAATCATAGAACAGGGCAAAAAATGAGCAGAGAAGATAGAAAAAAGAAATAAAAAGGTTGACGAAGACATTTCTCAGGGAGTATAATAGCACTACGTCAAAAGTTTAATGCGTTGAAGCGTTACACTTTTAAGCAAAGAAGTGGGAAAGAGGAACAAAAAGATGAAATGTAAAAAAGTACTTGCAGCTATTATGGCAGCAGCGATGACCGTGTCCCTTGCTGCGTGTGGATCAAGTAGTGATTCAAAAAAATCAGAAGGAAAAGATAAGACTTACCATATTGGTATTTGCCAGCTTGTTCAGCACGACGCATTGGATGCAGCAACAAAAGGATTTCAGGATACGCTGACAGAAAAACTGGGAGACAATGTTAAATTTGATCTACAGAATGCAGCCGGAGATTCTGCAACATGTGCGACCATTACGAATCAGTTTGTGAATGATAATGTAGATCTGATCATGGCAAATGCCACACCGGCATTACAGGCAGCTATGGCAGCAACAGCAGATATCCCAATCGTTGCAACATCTGTAACAGATTTTGGTACAGCCCTTGATATTAAAGACTGGACAGGAAAATCCGGCATCAATGTAACAGGTACAGCAGACCTTGCACCGCTGGATAAGCAGGCAGCTATGATAAAAGAACTTGTTCCAGATGCAAAGACAGTTGGTATCTTATATTGCTCTGCTGAGGCAAATTCAAAATATCAGGCAGATACAGTAACAAAAGAACTGGAGAAACTTGGATTTGAGGTAAAAGATTACACGGTAGCAGATACAAATGAAATCGCAAGCGTAACAACGAAGGCATGTGGTGAAGTAGATTGTATCTATATTCCGACAGATAATACAATTGCTTCTGCAACAGCTGCAGTTAACGAAATTGCAGCACCTGCAAACATTCCAATCATCGCAGGTGAAGAAGGAATCTGTAAAGGATGTGGAGTTGCAACACTTTCTATCAGCTACTACAGCCTTGGACAGAAAGCCGGAGAGATGGCATACGACATTCTTGTAAATGGAAAAGATCCTGCAGATATGGATATTGAATTTGCTACAGATCTGACAAAGAAATATGTAAAAGAGCGTGCGGAAGCACTTAATATTACAGTACCAGATGATTATGAAGAAATTGATATGTCAGCTGAATAAAGATGTGGATAGAATCAGTCAGTAAAATACAGGCGGTGGATAACTTATCTGCCGCCTTTTTGGAGGAGAGAACATGGTAGGATTTTTAACAGCACTTCCGGGTGCGGCTGCCCAGGGCATTATCTGGGGAATTATGGCAATTGGTGTATACATTACATTTCGTGTGTTGGATCTGGCAGATCTGACTGTTGACGGAACGCTTGGAACAGGTGGAGCGGTTCTGGTCATGTGTACGATCAGTGGGATGGATGTAAAGCTGGCTATGCTGATAGCAGTGCTTGCAGGCTGCCTCGCAGGACTGGCTACGGGAATCTTTCATACCGTATTCGGTATACCGGCAATTCTTGCAGGAATTCTGACACAGCTTGCCCTGTATTCTGTGAACCTTAGAATTTTAGGAAATAAAGCAAACCAGACACTCAGTGTTATGAATTATGATCTGCTTGTTTCCCTGAGATACATAACCCGTTCTATTATTGTAGGACTTGTTTGCGTGGCAATCCTGATCGCAGTGTTGTACTGGTTCTTTGGAACAGAACTGGGACTTTCTGTACGTTCGACCGGATGTAATCCGGCTATGTCCCGGGCGAATGGAATCAACACAAACTCCCGTAAGATTCTTGGACTTGTAATTTCAAATGGAATTGTTGCACTTGCAGGCGCACTTCTGGCACAGTATCAGGGATTTGCAGATGTCAACATGGGACGTGGAGCTATCGTAATCGGACTTGCAGCAGTTATCATTGGTGAAGTAATATTTGGAAAAATATTTAAGAACTTTGCACTTCGTCTTCTGGCAGTGATGTTTGGTGGAATTGTTTATTATGTTGTCATTACTTTAGTTCTCAGACTGGGATTAAATGCAAATGATCTGAAGATGTTCTCTGCACTTGTTGTAGCATTATTCCTGGGAGTGCCTTACTGGAAATCACAGATGAGACCGAAAAAAGGAAAGGTACAGAAGAAAGGGGAATAAAGTTATGCTGGAAATAAAAAATTTATATAAGACATTCAATCCTGGAACAATCAATGAGAAAGTTGCATTAAGAGGCATTAACTGGACATTAAATGACGGTGATTTTGTGACCATCATTGGTGGAAACGGTGCAGGAAAATCCACACTTTTAAATATGCTGACAGGTGTTTACTATGCAGATGAAGGACAGATTCTGATTGATGGAGAAGACATCACCAATCTTCCGGAGCATAAGCGTGCAAAATATTTTGGAAGAGTATTCCAGGATCCGATGACAGGAACTGCAGCGAATATGCAGATTGAGGAGAATATGGCACTGGCTTCGAGAAGAGGAAAGAAGAGAACGTTAAAGTTCGGAATCAGAAAAGAGGAAAGAGAAGAGTATCGCAAATTGCTGGCAAGACTGAATCTTGGACTGGAAGACCGCCTGACTGCAAAGGTCGGACTGCTTTCAGGAGGACAGAGACAGGCAATTACACTTCTGATGGCAACGATGCAGAATCCGAAACTATTACTTTTAGATGAGCATACAGCAGCATTGGATCCGAAGACAGCAGCCAAAGTTCTGGAGATATCCGAAAAGATTATTACGGAAAATCATCTGACGGCGATGATGGTCACACATAATATGAAAGATGCCATTACGTATGGCAACCGCCTGATTATGATGAACAATGGACAGATTATTTATGATGTTTCGGGAGAAGAGAAGAAGAACCTGAAAGTAGCTGATCTGTTGAAAAAATTTGAAGAAGTCAGCGGAGGAGAATTCGCCAACGACCGTATGATGTTGTCCTAGTAAAAATGCAGCATGAGAAACTTGTTTTCTCATGCTGTGTTTTTTTCGGAGGTTCGCAGTTGCATTTTCAGAATGGAAATAGTACAATAAAAATGTCTTACATTTTGAGGGTACAAGCCACTTTGTATGAAGAATACAAAGGAGGATATATGAGTAAGATGAGATGTATTTCCAGGTATGCGGTGAAAATTGCAGTGATAGTATTTATCGCAATTTTAAGTACCGGCTGTAGAAGTGATGACAGGAAAGAACTTGAACTGAAAGAAGCAACTGTGCAAGAAGAAACAACGAATCCGGAGAAGAAATCTGATAAGGAATCCGGAGAAAAATTTCCGGATGACGGGAATGAAGAGATCGAGAATGAAGAAGCCAGGAAAGAAAAAGCAGAACCACAGGAAGTGTATATACATGTGTGCGGCCATGTAAAACAGCCAGGGGTTTACAAACTTCAATCAGACAGCAGAGTTTATGAAGCGATAGAGGCAGCGGGAGGGATGACCGAGACCGCCGCTTTTTCTTATCTGAATCAGGCAGAACTTTTGCAGGATGGGGAGCAGATTTATATTCCGTCGCAGGAAGAAGTAGAATCCGGAAAAGTATCGCCGGAGGGCGGGATATCTGATGAAGAACAGAAGGGTTCGAATTCCGGAGCAGATAGTAGTGAAGGGATATCGTCAGATGGCAAGGTGAATCTGAATACAGCAACGAAAGACGAATTGATGACCCTGAGTGGAGTTGGTGACGTAAGAGCACAGGCAATATTAAAATACCGGGAAGAACATGGAGAGTTTCGCTCTATAGAAGAGCTTATGGAAGTAGAAGGAATTAAGAAGGGGACCTTTCAGAAATTAAAGGATCAAATCAAGATCTGACAGGGGAGACTGGTAATGAGCAAGAAAGTATTAGTAGTAGACGATGAAAAACTGATTGTAAAAGGAATAAGATTCAGTCTGGAGCAGGACGGTATGGAGGTTGATTGTGCTTACGATGGTGAAGAAGCGTTGAAACTGATTCGCGAGAATAAGTATAATATAGTTCTTTTGGATGTAATGCTTCCAAAGTTAGATGGATTCCAGGTATGTCAGCAGGTCCGTGAATTTTCAGATGTACCGATTGTAATGTTGACGGCAAAGGGAGATGACATGGACAAAATCCTGGGGCTGGAATATGGCGCTGATGATTATATTACGAAACCATTTAATATTTTAGAAGTGAAAGCAAGAATTAAGGCAATTATGCGAAGAACCGGCAGACAGACGGAGGAAAGAACCGGCGGCAGACAGATTGTCAAAGGCGATATGAAGATAGACTGTGAAGGAAGAAGAGTCGAAATCGGAGACCGGGAAGTGAATTTAACAGCAAAAGAATTTGATCTTTTGGAGCTTCTTGCAATGAACCAGGACAAGGTGTACAGTAGAGAGAATCTTTTGAATATTGTATGGGGATATGAATATCCTGGTGATGCCCGGACGGTTGATGTGCATATTCGAAGACTTAGAGAGAAGATTGAAAAGAACCCGAGTGATCCGAAGTATGTACATACGAAGTGGGGAGTTGGTTATTATTTTAGGGGTTAAAAAGTATTTTAAACGGAGCAGGCTGGGAAGTCTGCGTTTTCAGCTTGGAGCCCTGCTTGTTTTGGCAGGGGTGATTCCAGTGCTTATTATTGAGGGAGTGCTTCTTAATACATATGAAAAACGGGCAGTGAATGTACGCACTGCCGAAATCCAAAGTCAATGTACAATTCTATGTAATCAGTTAGGTGACAGCAGTGACCTGAAGGGAAAGAATTCAGAATTTATAGAGACAGAACTGGACCAGTTGACTAATATTTACAATGGCCGGGTGATGTTGATCGATGATAATTTTCAAATTGTGGAAGATACATATGGAATGGATGACGGAAAGACAATTGTCTCCGGAGATGTAATTCAATGCTCGCGTGGACAGGGAACCAGTCATTATGATGCGGGGAACCGGTATATTGAGGTGACTTCTCCGATTGTAGATGCTCAGACGGATGAAGTGAAAGGTGTCATGCTGGTAAGTGTGTCGACAGACACAATTGTAGATACACTTCATGAGCTGAAAGTAAGTGCAAGAACAGTTGGAGGTATAATTTTAATTATCTGGATACTCGCAGCATCAGTCATCAGCAAACTTATGGTACGTCCATTTATCAGGATTACAAGATCTCTGGAAAATGCAACGGCAGGGTATGATGAGAGTACGCTACATGAGAATGCTTATACAGAGACGGTTCAGATGACAGAAGCATTTAATAAAATGCTAGAGAGACTTCGAGTGCTAGATGATTCCAGAAAGGAATTTGTGTCAAATGTGTCACATGAATTAAAGACGCCTTTGACATCAATGAAAGTCTTATCGGATTCATTGCTGACTCAGGAAGATGTGCCCGTAGAATTATATAAGGAATTTATGGGGGATTTATCAGAAGAAATCGAACGTGAAAATAAGATTATAAATGATCTTTTATCTCTTGTAAAGATGGATAAAACAGCAGATACTATGAATATTTCTTCTGTAAATATCAATGGACTTGTGGAGAGAATCTTAAAACAACTTCGTCCAATTGCGGCAAAGCGTAATATTGAAGTTGTATTTGAAAGCTTCAGACCGGTGACGGCTGAGGTAGATGAAGTTAAATTATCACTGGCTATTACGAATCTGGTGGAAAATGCAATTAAATATAATCAGGAAAATGGCTGGGTACATGTTGCATTGAATGCAGACCACAAGCTGTTTTATATTGAAGTGGCAGATTCTGGAATCGGAATTGCACCCGAAGAGACGGATCATATTTTTGAAAGATTTTATCGTGTAGATAAGTCTCACTCCAGGGAAATAGGGGGAACGGGACTGGGACTTGCAATTGCAAGAAGTGCAATTGTTATGCACAGGGGTGCAATTAAAGTGTATAGCCAGATTGGAAAAGGAACGACATTTACTGTAAAGGTTCCGCTTACTTATGTATCTTAGAAGGGGGAAGCAATTTGAATAAGCGAAGAAGATATGCATGTGTCTTAAATCTGATTATTTGTCTAATTCTCCTGACATCTTGTGGAAAAAGCGGTGCAGATGATGAAAACTATGAGTTGTATTACGTAAATACGCAGATGACAGCGCTGGAGCAAGAAGAACGGCATATTGATGGAGATACGAGTGAACAGCAGATTGAGTCGATGCTTAAGGCTTTGAAGAAAAATCCGGAAGATGTAGAGATGAAAAGTGCATTTCCAGAAGGAGTCAAAATTAAAAAATGGAGCCTGAAAAGTGGACGCCTGGAAATTTCATTTAATCAGAAATACAAAAAAGTAAAAAAAGTACCGGAGCTTCTTTTCCGGGCAGCAATGGTACAGTCTTTGATTCAGATAGATGGTGTGAATTCTGTGAAATTTTATATAGGTGATGAGCCTTTGTGTGATTCAAAGGGCAATGAAATTGGTGCTATGAATGAAGAAAATTTTGTTCAGAATACTGGATCGACATTGCATACTTACCAGAGCACGGATTTGGTATTATATTTTGCAGACAACAGTGGAGAAAAGTTGGAGACGGAAACAGAGCATGTCCGATACAACAGTAATATACTGAAAGAAAAATTAATTGTAGAGCAGATTATGAGGGGACCATCTGACGAATCACATAAGAAAGTAATCCCACCAGATACGGTATTACTGGGCGTGTCAGTAAAAGATGATGTCTGTTATGTGAATTTCGATAATGGATTTTTAAATATGACAGATGTCCAGCCGGAAGTAACGATTTATTCTATTGTAAATTCGATTATTCAAGGCGGAAGTGCATCGCAGGTACAGATTTTAATTAATGGAGATTCCAATCTAAAATATCAAGAGACAGTTGATCTTAGTAAACCATTGACGAAGCGAGAAGACATTGTGGAGGGCCGGTAAATTTGAAAGACAGACCACTGTGCTGTATATGCCTGGTGATTGCTCTTTTTATTGGAAGTCTGACTGTTGGAGCAGGTGCGAAGTTTGTAAAAGAACTTCGCCCTTCTTCCATAGAGAAATATGGAGAAGAAAAAGAACGGGTTATAGTCAGAGGCCAGGTGTATCAAAAGGAAGAAAAAGAAAAATATCAAGCATTATTCTTGAAAAATTGTTCTATCTATATTCAGAAAAATCAAAAAAGTCAAAAATCATTTATCAAAGAATCCCGATTACTCATCTGTGATGAGTCAAAAAATCAAATACAGTTAGGAAATGAAATAGAAGCAGAAGGGACGTTAAGTTTTTTTGAAATTGCCAGAAATCCAGGAAATTTTGATCAGAAAGCATACTATCAAAGGCAGGATATTCATGGAAAAGTATGGAGTGAATCTTGCCGTATTATAGATACGAAGAGATGGAAAATCCGAGACACATTATGTAATTTACGTATTTACTGGAAAGATGTGTTAAGAGAAGAAACAGGAGATAAAAATGGCAGCATATTAAGTGCAATTCTACTGGGAGAAAAGGCACAGATGGATTCCGAAGTAAAAAAATTGTACCAGGTAAATGGAATCGGACATATATTAGCTATATCAGGTGTTAAGACTCTAAAGTTGGATATCCCCCTAGTGCCTGAAACCCGCATAAACT